>Ga0114968_10001728_pt1 | contig 16803 bp, 19 predicted proteins | sample M_130807_EF_Meta_FD_87020 | JGI IMG/M metagenome (GOLD analysis project Ga0114968, IMG submission 87020) | Freshwater microbial communities from Lake Montjoie, Canada to study carbon cycling - M_130807_EF_MetaG | ecosystem: Environmental > Aquatic > Freshwater > Lake | place: Lake Montjoie...
ACAAAAAAAATCTTAATAAATATTAATTAAATCTAAATTATAATGTTTATATATTATTATGGAATCAATATTATATAAACATTATTTACATAATTATTTATTTAGATACACTATATTAATAGTGTTATTATTTATATTATTTATATATTTATTATATTTAAAAAAAAAAATATATTATATATTTTTTACAATAATATTTTTTATACTTTTTATTGTTTATATTTATACAAGTAGATCAAAACAATGTTTTTTATTATCTAGTAAAATTATAAACAATAATATCAAACCAATTGAAACAAAAACCTATTTATTAGATAAACCATTAAAAGAATTTTATGTGAATTCTTCACATAATTCATATATTCCATGTAATCAAAATTTAGATATTGCAAGTTTAGATTCAATAAAAAAAGTGTTATTAATGGGTGCTAGATGTATTGAATTAGATATCCATGAAAGAAATAATGAACCCGTAGTTGCTCACGGAAGATTTGGAATATTAACCACTACATATTTATCATTCAAAGATTGTATTGATATTATAGTTAAATATGGTTTTTTTACTTCTGACCCATTAGTGTTATTTATCGAAGTCCGTACAACAAAAAAATGTGTTTTAAAAAAAATAAGTAATATTATTAAATCAAAATTTGGCAATAGATTATTAAGTAATGAATATAAAATAAACAACAAAAATAAGAAACGTTTTATTGACGAGCCTATTAAAAATTTATTAAATAAAGTTATAATTATAAATAGTACTGATATAAATACAAATTTAGAAGATATATTAGATGATAATACCGAAACTTATAAAGATATAATAAATGTCCATAGTGATACTATAATAACATATAATAATAATAATAATATGTATAGAATATATTCTGTTCCAAGTATATGTTTGCAATTTTCATGCAATTATGATCCAGTTGTTCATTGGAAAAATAAAGTAAATTTTGTTGCATTAAATTTTCAAACTTTAGATGATGGTTTAATAAAAAATCATACTATGTTTAAAAATTATAGTCTTGTTCATTTCTCGGAAATTTCTTTTGATTAAAATAAAAAGGAATAAAGAGAATTTAATAATTTTATTTAAAGGATAATATGATAACTGACGAAGATTATATAGAATTTCAGAAATGGTGGAAAGATACCATAAAGAAACCGAATACTGTGCCGCCAAATGATAAAATAGAATTACCAGAAAAAAATCAAATATTTATAAAAATACCTAATGAATATAAATCTAACTTTCCTGGTGTTATATATCGACAAACAAAACAAGCAGGAGCTCTAAAATTGTACGGAAAAAAACACGATGGTTCTTTAAAAGAATTAGAACATGAATTATGTGATTTTAATAGAAATTCTAAACAAAAAAAAGAATATAATTATAATGAAAACGAATGGTTTATTGACGATAGAGACACTGTGATGCAAAATATAAATATAAATAAATCTTTAGGTTATGAACCAGTTTTAAATTCAATAAAAGATTCATCAACAATAGATACGAGTCAAATTCAAAATTATTTAGATAACATTGACGATAACTTTATAGAAAAAATTATTAAACATCCGCGATTAAATAATTATTTTGATAGTAAAATTAAACAATCAGAGATTAATATAATTAATACTTTAAAAAAACAATTATCATCCATACCAAAACAATTATTTGGTATGGATAGAGTCGTTGTACGAGAAAATATGCTTTGTGCTTGGAAAAATAAATTAACAAACAGAGAGCATAATAATAAAATAGAACATATATATTATATTCCTATAGAAGTATTTTCAGATAAGAGTTTTCGATTTCATCCCCATCATATGAAAGATCCGACGCTATCATTAAAGAATGCTAAAAATTATGCTGTTTGTCAAAGATGCCATGATAGTATGGAAGAGAATACTAACAAATTCTTTAATAGCAAAGCCAGAGCCGATGTATGTGGAATATGTAAGAATAGACAGACGAGTAATAAAAGAGTAAGTACAGGAATACCAATATGCGTTGGTTGTTCAAATTCAAGTAATGCCGGCGCTCTTGATAAAGATTGGGATAAAGGATTACTCAAACAAACATTTGAAGTTGTTGTGCAGCAATTTCCAGATCTACATATTCAAATACACCCCGAAAAAGTTATTCCAAGTCCAAAAGATTTGGGGCAAGGAAATCACAATAAAAGAATAGATCTTTTAATTACATTTAATACTATGAAAACGGTGAAAGGTACAACTATAAAAGGTACAATAGCAATATTAATAGAACTAGACGATCAGCAAAAATCAAACATGAACGCCGAAGAAACCTTACATGATATAAAAAATACAATTAAGGAAAAAGTTAATTATGTCAATAATGATATTAAACCAGATGTTTTAACAATTTGGAAAGTTAATTATAACACTGATTATTACACTCCTACTGAATTAGTAAGGGGGTTCAGTTTTTATAATAGGATGGTTATTTTACGGCAATACTTATATGTGATGATATATCATTGGTTTGAATTACCAAAACAATTTGTTTTATATTTTTGGTATAATCATAATAAAATTAAGGATATTACTAATAATTGGGCTCAAAACGATGATGAAAAAAAATATATTTCCTTCGTTTGGTATGCACCACATGATCCTAACCATTACTGGCATTATTGTGTTGATCCTTGCGAAGGTGGCTGTGAATATTTTGAACGTATGCCTTCTTCTTCCAATACAGACGAATTAGAAATATCGGGAATAACCGAAACTAGCCAGAGTCAAGTAAGAATAAAACAACAATCAAACCCGGATAAAAATCCATATAATAAAATAATTATTAATAACAGAAAAATATTAAAAGAAATATTTAATTTTGATTTTCCATTAAAAGATAATAATTTTACTTTTTCAATTTTTAGAGAATAATTATAACATTTAATAATTATATTGTTTAATAATAATAATAATACTAATTAATATCCACTATAAATACAAATAGTATAAAAGTATTAAAATAAATAATGTCTAATAAACCTTTGTTTTTATTAGGAGGACATATTTATACTTATTGTAATGACTTTAATTGTAATGACATTATAGAAAACAATCAAATTTTTCCATATTGTTTATCTCATACACCCGAATGTTATATTTGTCTTGAAAAATTACTTACATTTGATATTATACAAGTTTGTAATAATAAACATTTTTTACATACTAATTGTTGTAAAAAGTTATTGAGTAATAAATGTCCTTGTTGTCGTTCTGACTTAAAAGATAATGTTACTGAATTAATTATCAATTATAATATTAATAAGATTGTTACAACATTAAAAGATTTAAACAAATCACTGAGATACAGTATATTAATTAAATTATTTAACAATGAACTTCAGTATTAATAATTATATATGCCAGGAAATTACTAGTGCTGGACATCAATGTATGTGCAAGGCAAAACATCAATATGAAAATAAATTACTATGTACAAGACATCTAAATACTAATAAATCTAAGGAAGACTGTCCTATATGTTTTGAACCTATGAATAATAAAAAAGTGGACGCATGTGGAAACAAACATTATTATCATATTTATTGTTTAGCAAAATGCCAAAAATATGGAGAGTGCCCTACCTGCAAAGAGAATATATTATTATCTACTGCTGCTAAAATTAATGAAGAAGCAGACAAATATAGGAGAGAATGTTTATATTTATTACCATTGAATACTCATCAATCTATTAATATGTTATTTGATACTTTAATACAGAATACATGTATTAATAAAACTTTTATTTCAGAAACAAATATATTATTAGAGTGTATGATGAGTTATTATAATTTATCTAATATTCAACGTAATAATGTTCTTACATCATTATATTATATAATAAATAAAATTGTTAAAGAAGATTATAATATAAATATTTCTATTAGAGATAATCAAGTATTTTTTAATTAAGGATGAGTTATTCTGATTTTAAATGTTCTGAATGTAATAGTAATAAAATATATGAAATAAAAGGAGAAGTATTATGTACTAATTGTGGTTTAGTATTATATGATTATGTTTATCAAGAAGAAGATGTAATTTATGATACTAATTATGATATCTATGATAATATACCAATATTTAATGAAGTTAAAGTGTCTTCTAAAATTGAGGTCGATATCAAAAATATATGTATGAACCATTTGAAAATGACAGATGAATTGTTTAATTCTACTTTGGAGTTATTTAAAGATGTTAAACAAGACAACATCTTTAAAGGAGAACATTTAAATGGATATATAGCTGGCTGTATTTATTATACATACAAATTATTTAACATATCAAAACAAAAAAATGATATTATATGTTGTTTTAATTTATCATTGAATAAATTTAATATTTGTTGTAATGAGATTATGGAATTATTATCTAAAAAACCTTATTTTTCAAGATTATTAAAGGAAACTTTTGCTGAAGATCTTTTAGTACAAATGGTTTATAAAATAGAATCTTTATGTAGTAGAGAATGGGAAGTAATAAAAGGAGCTCGGAAAATTATAAATAAACTTAATAAAATTATTGAATTTAATAATTTAAAGCCATCTAAGATTAATGCCACAATTATTTATATTGTTTGTAAAATATTAAAAATAAAAATAATGAAAAAAAATATTAGCAATGCTTTAGATGTGTCAATTGTGACAATGGTAAAACATGAAAAAATTATTCAAGAGTTATTAAAGAAAATTTAATATAATATATATATATATATATATTAAAATGACTTTAAGAGCATCAGCAATAAAAACTGATGTTTTGGAACAATATAAAGAAGAAGAACAAAATCAAGCTAATGTTACAACTAAAACTACTACTCTTAATAATATATCGTGGTATGAAAATAAAGTAGAACCAAATCCAGCTACTGTTACTAGTACCAATACCAGTACTGGTACCAATACCAGTACTAGTACCAATACCAGTACTGGTACTAATTCTTTTAATAATATATCATGGGACCATTGGATAGTAATAATAGTTGTTGGAGGTGGAGGTATTATTGCTATTTTATTTTTATTGGCTGCATTTATTATTTATGGCTTTAATCCTTTTAAGTATTTATATAATCTTTTAAGTCGATCTAAAAACAAAACTAATGGTGCTAATGTTGCTACTATTACTGATGCTTCTACTACTCCTCCTCCTGCTCGTCCTCCTCGTCCTAGTATTGGTCAATGATAATTTTTTATAAACAGAATAATATACCAGATGGTTTTTATGTTCTATAAAAAAACACCTGCAATGTCTCTGTAATCAGATGAACAAGCTTCTTTACATATTGATCTATTTTATCCATCTGAAAATAATCATAATTATTAGTACCATCAATAAAATAATAATCTTTAAAAATAATATATATTATATATAATATATAAAATATATTATGGCTTTTGGAGCCTTAATAAAAGCACCGTCATTACAAGCAAATAGAGAAGCTCAAGATCCATCTAAAGTTACAAGTAATGATAAACCTGAAGAAAAAAAAACTGAAGATTTTTGGAAAACGCCATTAGGAATTTTCGTAATAATATTATTGGTATTATTACCATTTATAGCATTAGCTTTTAGGTATGCTTGGAAATATCCTTATAATCCTAAAGGTACAGCAACTGGTACTGTTACTCATGGTAGTGCATAATCCATCTGATTACATCATCATATATTATATTATGAATAAACAAAATAATATACCAGATGAACAAGCTTCTTTACATGTTAATCCATTTCATCAATTGGACAATAAACATGTTAATTAGTCTCTGAATAGATCATTTTTTTTACACATTCTATTAAAAAATATATTGTATATTACAAATGAACATATAATAGATATCACATTATTTATTTTAAAAAAATATAATATATATATATATATATATATTATATTTATATATATATTAAAATGATAAAACATTATAACTCAGACTCAGATGATGAATACGAAGAAGAACATTTTGATACGAGTGGTCAAAGTCCATTATCAAGTGAACAAATAGCTGGTATAGTGATAGGAATAGTTTTATTTTTAGCCCTAATCGTATATGGTGCGTATTATTGATTTGTCATCCGTCCTAAAAATAAAAATATTAAAAAAAGAATTGAGGAATATGACAAAATTGTATCTGATATTATCTCATGTAATAAAAAAATAAATTATACAGATAAAACAGATTGTCTAACAAATGTAAATGAAAAAAGATTTTTGTATAAAAATCAAGATCAACAACTATTACAAAATGATCCCAAATGGTATGGACCAAATGGAAAGAAACTATTAGATGAAATATTTGACCAACAAACAAATGTCATGGCAAGAGTCGTAGAAATAAAAGATGTTGACTCGCAAATTCTAACAGCTAAAAAAATTAAAGATCCTATATTATTAGATTTAGCACAAAAAACTTATGAAAGAATGTTAAGATGGGATAATGCAGCATTAAATAAGGATCCTCTATTCTATGGTGAAAAAGGAAAAGCAGAAATAGTTCGTTTAATGAATAAAGTAAAATCAGACTTATGAAGTAGTAGTCTCTAGTAAGAGTTTTGGAATATTATATTATGAATAAATAATATGTTAATAGAACTAATAAGTTCTTCAAGTTCATACAGACGAATACAAGTATCAATTCTTTTAAAATTAATTATATTAATAAAAATAATATAATTAATTAAAAAATAATATATATTATATATTATATATAAAATATATAATGGTTGCAGGACCTTTAATAAAAGCAAACACACTAGAAGAAAATAAAAAAGAGAAGGAAGAAACTATAGTTAATAATAATAGTAATAATAGTAATAGTAATGATAATTCAGAGTTTGGATGGCTCTTTGTAATATTAGCAATAGTTGCATGTATAGCCCTATTATATTTTGCTTATAGAAAATATTTAGAAGGACTAGGAGCACCGGCTAATGTTCCTATAGCTGAAATTAATAGCGATACTAGTTCTATAGGTGCTCCTGGTGTTCCTGGTGTTCCTGGTGCTCCTAGTGCTCCAGGTGTTCCTGGTGTTCCTGGTGCTCTTAGTGCTCCTGGTGTTCCTGTTGCTCCTAGTGCTCCTGGTGTTTCTAAAATTTCTAGTATTTGAAAAGCATAATTTAAAAAAAAATATACAAATAATATATCAAATGGTTATATTATTTGTATAATTTATTACAATAACAATAGATATCATATTTTTTATTTTCTGCTGCCATTATGAAATTATTTATTTATATTATAATATATAATAATGAGTATTATTAATTCTTCAAATATAGATAAAGGTTTTAAAGGTCCTACTAGTAGCAGTGGTCTTAGTACTAGTACAGTAATTGCTGCTGGTGCTGTATGAGGAGTAGTTGGAGCACGAGTTGGAAGAGCAGCACCAGATTTAGGTCTGATATTAGGACTAGTATTTGGTATAATCGGATTTGTACTACTTTGTTGGTTTATGTATTGGTCGAGCACACGAAAATCTGGAGGTACTCCTGAAAAAACAGTTCCTACAGTTCCTACAGTTCCTACAGTTCATCATGTAATTCCAGACACTCATAAGTAGCGAATTGGCATGCTATATTTATCAAAGATTATTTTGTTTATAAACAGAATAATATATCTGATGGTTATAAATACCTATGAAAAACAACTTATTTAAGGTATATAAGTTTTTTTATATATATATCTGCATTTCTCCTACAGGATGGTCCATCGTCATTATAATCAGGGGGACAACCTTGTAATTAATTATAATTATTAATATATTAATTAAAATATATATAATATATATAATATATATAAAATATATTATTATGACTTTAACAGTCGTAAAAGCATTAGCACTACAAGAAAATAAAGAACAAAAACAAGAACAAGCTACAACAGTATCAAAAAAAGATGAAAATAATAATGAACAAAAACAACAAAAAGATACAACAGCAGATGAAGATAAAGGACCATGGTATATATGGATAATAGTAATAGGAATACCAGTAGTATTATTACTATTACTATTTGGTTGGAAATTTTATAGATATTTATATCCAGTAGCTGGTGCTGCTGCCGGTACTGGTGCTGGTGCTGGTGCTGGTGCTGCTGCCGGTACTGCTGCTGTTAAATATGGATCTGCATAATTTAAAAAAATATACAAATAATAATGTCTATATTATTTTGTTTATAAACAGAATAATATATCTGATGGTTATAAATACCTACGAAAAAAAACTTATTTAAGGTATATAAGTTTTTTTTATATATATCTGCATTTCTCCTACAGGATGGTCCATCGTCATTATAATCAGGAGGGCAACCTTGCAAAGAAGTTAGTTTTGCATATATATCTGCATTTCTCCTACATATTGTACCATCATCACTATAACTAGATTGACAAATTTCCTTACATATTACTCCATCCTTTATATAACCATCGCGACAGCTCGTTATTGGTAAGCTTGGTAGACTAGGAAAACTTATTTTTGGAAGTCTAGGAAGATTTATGAAGCATTCAGTAGTGTCAGATGTATTAAAATACATATTATATATTACAACTGAATACACAATTACAAAAACAAATAACATAACCATCATTATATTATTATTATTTTCTACCATTGTTGTTTTTTATATATTATAATATATAAAAAAATTAATTAATAATATATAATAATGAGTATTATTAATTCTTCAAATATAGAAATCGCATTGGCGAAAAATATAGGCGAATACAGTTCGTTATCTTCTATAGGTGATGCTATTTTCAGAACTATTGGAAATAGGAAATTATTTATTCAGAATGGTTCAGACATACCAGCAATATGCATAGACACGTCAAATAATATAGGCATTGGGACTACATTACCATTACAAAAAATAGATATAAGAGGTATTATAACAAGTGACAGTTATACTTTTACTAATAATTTTTCATCTAGTATATCAACAATTAATACGGACAATGTAATTATTTCTACTGCAAATACAGAAAGATTTAGAATTGATGCAAATGGTAATGTGGGAATTGGAAAAACGCCAAATTATAATTTAGATATAAGTGGTAATATTAGAACATCTAAACAATTTTATGGTACGGCAGATACTTCAAGTACTCCGTCTTATAGTTGGCACAACGATACATCAACAGGTATTTACCATCCTGTACAGAATACGTTAGGATTTACAACGAACGGAGTAGAAAGAATTAAAATTGACCCTAGTGGAAACATTGATCTAAAAACAATGTACATAGATTCTAGTAATAATTATATAGGTATTGGTACGACAGAACCTAATAAAAAATTACATGTTAAAGGCGATACAAGAATAGAAGGCAACCTAATAGTAAACGGCACGACAACGGTCGTTGATACAAACGTTGCGACAACAGAGCAAATAGTTATAACTAATGATGGTACCGGTCCTGCGTTGATTGTAAATCAAATTGGACTGCAACCAATTATTGATATACAAAGTTCAAATAATAGTGTTATTAAAATAAACAAAGATGGGTATACTGGGTTCGGTGTTATTGAACCAAATGCTGTGATAGATATCTCTGGATCTAACACAACTAATATTTTACAATTGTATCAATCAGGAACCGGAAAAATCATAAATTCAAATTCAACCAACTTTTATGTTACAAATATAGGTACCGTTGTCGCTAATTTGTTTTCAGGCTCCGGATTAAATTTAACTAATATAAATTCAACAAATATAAACTCGGGGACATTATTGGTAAATTACGGAGGCACTGGTAACCAAACACTATTAGTTAATTCATTATTAGTAGGTAATGGGACGAGTGCAATAACTCAACCAAATAATTTAATTTGGAAAAATAATAAATTAGGCGTTGGAATATCGGACCCCAGTTATAATTTACATATTAATGGCTCTGGGTATTTTGATATCAATAACGGTATGATATCTATTGATACAAATGATAATTCCAGAATGGGATTTTTAAAATTAAATAATAATATACCAATAATAGCGAGTGCTAATAATTCTGATATAATTTTTGGTATAGCCAATAATACCAAATTAGCACTTGCTAGTTCTTATTCCGAAGTAATGAGAATATCTAATAATAAAAACATAGGTATTGGAGTTACATCACCACAAACGGAATTAGATATATCAGGAAATATAAATATTTCTAGATTTTTATATAAAAATGGTATCCAAATGGGAGCTTTTAATTCTATCCGACAATCTTTTAAATCAACTACAAATCAAATTGTTTATGATATATCAGTAAATAATTTGGTTACTATAAATACTAAAAATGTAGAAGTTTATTATAATGGACAAAAATTAGTTTATATTGATAATTTTAATTATGATTATTTGACAACTACTATATACAACACGTCTAATAATTATACAATAATCCGTACTACAATAAATAATTCAATAATACCTATAACCTCGTCTGATATTATTGATATTATTATATGGCCTGATGATATTAATCCAGCAAATACAATATCATATGATAATTATATTGCAACTTATAGTCCTATAAATCAATTAATTAATATAGGTACAGTCGGACCCAGTATAATATTACAAACAGGATACGCAGATATACTTATAAACGTTAATTATAGTTTAAATACAGAACCCGGCAATCCAGGCAATATGATGTTTGACGAGTTAAATAATTTTCTTTTTAGTGATAATAGTGGTGAAAATGCTACTTGGAATTATGCACGGTTAATATTTAGAGGAACTACTATTAACGGAACGACCGGAACTATAGCAAGAGCTCAAATTAAAACATATACTTCATCTTGGACAAATATTGGTAATACATTTGATATTGTTACAAATGATCCTAGTGGATCAAAAGGTTACAAAACTATATCATCGCCATGGTTTAGTAGATCACAAGTAGGTAATATAATCGGTTTATGTTTTATTACAATATGTAATTCAAGTAATATAAATGATAATAATTCTAAATTTAGATTAGGACAAGTTTTAATTCAATTTAAATCATAAAAAAATACATTTAAAGATTAAAATAATAATATTATTATCCAAAATACTCTAAAATAAATGCTACATGGATTAACGTAACCAGCTTTAAAGATAATTTAATTATCTTCTTATTTAATTAATTATTAATAATTAATTTTTATTAATTTATTATTAATGAGTCAATGAACAAGTATCATTAATATTAAACCAAACATACATATTATCATATTTAAAATTCTTAAAAATAAGTTGTTTTTGATATTCTAAATCAGAATCTTCAACAATATTATTTGTATCAATATTAATAATAACTCTATCATCGCCAGTTATACAACTTAAAAAACAAGGACTTACGCTAATAGACAATGAAGCATTATCCAAATTATCTAATTGATACACATTCATATAAATAATATTATTATTAATATTATTTATAATAGATTTTGTTTTATTTCTAGAATTGATAAATATAACCTCAATATCATTTGCATTAATACTAATAGGTCCTGATAATATTTTTTTTATTTTTTTCCAAACTTTTGTATTATTTATTACGTTGATGTAATAAAATTTATCTTCATAATAACTCCAAGGCTGGCATAAATTTATAACATTGTCTTTACTGTCAACAATCTCAATTGCAATATTTAAATCTTTTGCAATATCAATTACAGTCCATAAAACTGGCGAAGATACATTGATTTCTTTAATAATAGTATATCCTCCTTTCATAAAAGTAAAAAATTTAGTTGATGCCATTTTAACATATCTTTTTAATAAGTTATCTTATTTTTAAGGATTATATATATCAATTTTTTTAATAATTATATCATATAAAGAATAATTATTATTAACCATATAATTATGTTACATTTAAATCATAATGTATATTTTACATTAAATGAATATAATGCATTAAATAATAATATGAGATCATTATATCCTTTTTATTGTCCAAATGAATATCCTTATTTTTGTGGCAAAAATTCTAATTCATTCGGTTTATGTAAAAAAAGATTAGAAGATTGCGATAATGTTAATATTGATGGTGTGATACCAATACTTGCTTTAGATTATGAAAATAAAGGAACTAAATATGGATATTATACAGATAATTTACACAAGCGATGTAACAATATAATATTAAATAAAGAAAAAACATTTGATACATCCGATACATTTAACATACTAATGTTTTCCATAATGACATATAATATTTGGGGGTTACCACCAAAAAATGATTTTATATTAAAATTAATGAAAATTAGAATTAATTTAATTGCAGATGTTATTATAAAAAACAATCCTGATATTGTTTGTTTTCAAGAAGTGTCATTAATATCATTGCAAATACTTAAAAAAAGATTATCTTATATTTATAAATATCAATACGAAACAGACTATTTTTTTGATGAAATATTACAAAGAAACAGAGAAGTTGAAACTATAACATTTTCAAAATATCAGGTATGTAATTATCAAGTATATGGATTAGATGGAAATTTAAGGTATAATAATTCTTTAATAAGAACAGAATTTAATAATTTTGTATTATATAATGTATATCTACAAGCTGGATCAAAAAAATCACCAGGACAAGAATATTACTGGTTTCATTATACAAGGTGTAGAATTGATCAGCTAAAAAGAATAAAAGAATTGATTGATAAAGATATGAAACCAGTTATAATTTGTGGGGATTTTAATTTCCATTTAGACGGCGGAGATGAATGGTTAGAATATAATGAAATTAAAGATTATTTTAAAGATTCTTGGAAAGAAGTAAATAATAATGAGGGGTTTACAGAAAATACAGATATTAATACTATGCGATGGAATTTAAAATTTCAAGAGAAAAAAGTTCGTTATGATGGTATTTTATATAAAGGTAATACGATACATCCATTTTTAAGTAAAACAGTTGGTAAAAAATCAGTACCATTAAATAAACAAATGACAAAATTATTTATTAAAAATTTTATATCTGATAATCATAAAAAAATAAAGTATAATAATCAAAAAACTATTAATATTTTCCCTTCTGATCATTTCGGTGTAATTACAAAGTTTAAAATGAATTAATTACAGATTAAAGTACCTGTAGTTCAATACACCAATTATCTTTTTCAAACATTATATTACAAATAATCACATTTTCTAAAGCATTCACAAACTGATTTATCTCGTCATATGAAAAAAGATGATAAAACCTATAGAATGTTTGTTTTGTGTATTTATCTAACCATGGAATAAGATAATCTCCATTATTACCTTTATAAATCCATTTAGGTTTAATGGTTTGTTCAAGAGCCCAAACTGTAAATAACAGCTTTCCTCCCGATTCCAATATTTTTATTATATTTGTAATAAATTTTAAACGACTTTCATAATCACTAATGTGATGTAAAACAGCTATAGAAATAGCATATTGAAAACGTTTAGTCTTATATGGCAGGTATAAGCCATCAGCAACACAGCAATCATATGAATAGTTTTTCTCAATTGTATTTAAAAGTGGAACACATATATCGTTCGCAATAACAAATATATCTTGCCTATAACGAGTATACTTTCCATTACCACAACCAATATCAGCAACAAGACTATTTTTAGGTATATTATCAAGAAACTTACCTACACGAGACCATATTGCTTTTCGTGTTTCATTGAAATGTAAAGCAAAATGATCGTATGTACAATTAGGAAAGCTAATTCTAGAGCCTCTTTCAGAGGCTGTTTCACTGTAGTTCATTGTTGTGTCAATATTTTATCAATTAATATAATATAAAACTGATTAATTCAATTTTTTTTATTATAATATTCAAAAAAATAATAATAATATTTTTAATAATATTATTATAACTATATATAAATGTTTATTTATTAATTAATTTGAATTTATTATAATATATATTATAATATATATTATAATGTCTAGTTCTAGTTGTCAAGGTCCATGCTTACCTCATTGTTATTCAAAAAATAAAAATTATTTATTATTTATTATTGTTGGTATTATTTTAGGAATGCTATTATATCATATTATTAATAAAATAAATTAATCTACATCATTAATTGATGGACCAGGAGGTCCTCCCATTCCACCCATCATATTTTTCATTTTATCCATCATATCAGGATTATTCATCATTTCTTGAAATTTTGGATCATTCATTGCTTCTTGCATTTGTTCAGGTGAAAAATTTGGCATACCAGGCATACCACCCATACCTGGCATACCACCCATACCTCCCATGTTCATATCTGGCATTCCACTAGGTCCTCCAGGACCATCAGGAGATCCTCCTGCTTGATACATTTTCATAATAATAGGTTTAACTTTTTCTTCTACTTCTTTCATCTTATCAGTATATGTTTCTGTAGATTCATCTTGATGATCATTAAGCCATTTAATAGCTTCTTCAACTGTAGATTCGGCTTCTTTCCAGTATTGGTCGTCCTTGGCTTCTTTAAGACTATTTCTTGTATTATATACATAATTTTCAAATTCATTTTTAGCTTCCAGTTTCTTCTTATTTTGTTCGTCTTCGTCTTTGAATTGTTCGGCTTCTTTAACCATACGTTCAATATCTTCTTTACTAAGACGTCCCTTGTCGTTTGTAATAGTAATCTTATTTGATTTTCCCGAAGAAGATTCAAGAGCAGATACTTGTACAATACCATTAGCATCAATTTCAATTTTTACTTTAATTTGCGGAACTCCTCTAGGAGCTGGAGGAATTCCAGAAAGCTCAAATTTACCAAGCAAGTTGTTGTCTTTGGTCAACGATCTTTCACCTTCAAACAATTGAATTGTGACGCCAGGTTGATTATCAGAATAAGTACTAAATGTTTGTTCTTTACTCGTAGGAATTGTTGTACCGCGAGGTACAAGAACAGTCATAACAGCTCCTGCAGTCTCAATACCAAGACTGAGAGGACATACATCTAGAAGAACAAGATCAGAAAGACATTCTGCAGTATCGCCTGTTAGAATTGCTGCTTGAATAGCAGCACCATATGCAACAGCTTCATCTGGATTAATACTCTTGTTAAGTTCTTTACCATTAAAATAATCACTTAGAAGCTGTTGTACCTTGGGAATACGAGTAGAACCACCAACTAGAACAATCTCATCTACATTGCCTTTGCTAATCTTTGCATCTCTAAGAACTTTATCAACGGGTTCAATCCCCGATTTAAATAGATCAATACAAAGTTCTTCAAACTTTGCTCTAGTTATATTGATACTGAAATCAACCCCATCTACAAGAGAATCTACTTCAATATTTGTAGTCATTGAAGAAGAAAGAATCTTCTTTGCTGATTCGCACGCAGTCTTCAATCTGCGAAGTGCTTTTGGATTTCCAGTAATTTCAACTTTATGTTTTTTCTTAATCTCTTGTTTGCAATATTCAACAAGGCGGTTATCGTAATCACTACCACCAAGGTGCGTATTGCCTGAAGTAGCTAATACTTCAAATACTCCCTCGTCAATTGAAAGGAGTGAAACATCATGTGTGCCCACATATTGTTATCGCTAGGCTCTTTATCCGGATTATAATTATCCATTAAGGTCATTTCCTTAATTAGCTTCTTACACTTTCATGTAAGTTCAGACTATATCTTATTTAGATTAATTAATCTAAATCCTGGCATTCGTGGATATTTTACCATAAATAAATAAATATTTATTCTTAGGTTACTTTATCTAGTCGTTGAACCTTCAACTTCTTTTCAAAAGTCGCTTGGCTGCTGATTATCCATTGTACTATCTTTTTCTTTTTTACCATACCTAGGTCATTACTCTAGCCACAAACTCATTCACATGGTTTGCTTGGTAGAAAAAGCTTTAGGAACTTCCAGTCAATTAACCAGGTTCTTAAAGTAATTATTACTTTAAGGTGGAGTTTCACCACAGGAAGCAGCATAACAATTAACAAACTGTTTGAAGTTTACCTCCCATATCAAAAATTAAAATATTTTGTTCTTTGCTACATTTCTTGTCAAGACCATACGCAATAGCTGCTGCTGTAGGTTCGTTAATAATACGAAGTACTTCAAGACCCGCAATAACCCCAGCATCTTTAGTAGCTTGACGCTGAGAATCATTAAAATATGCCGGAACGGTAATAACAGCTTGCTTTACATCATATCCAATATACGATTCTGCAATTTCTTTCATTTTTGAAAGAACCATTGATGAAATTTCTTCTGGAGAATATGTTTTATTCTCACCTTTATATTGTACATCAATAAGTGGCTTATCATCAGGACCTTTTACTACATTATATGATAAATTGGTAAGTTCGTTTTTTACAACTTGATCAGTAAATTTTCTTCCAATAAGACGCTTAGCATCATATATGGTATTTTTTGAATTACTAGTTGCTTGATTACGCGCTGCATCTCCAACTAAACGTTCAGTTTCATTGAATGCAACCATTGAAGGGGTTGTGCGATTACCTTGCTCATTTGCAATGATTTCCACATTGCCATTTCTAAACACACATACACAGCTATTAACTGTACCAAGATCAATACCTATTGCAATCTTTTTTTTTTCACTAGACATCTCTGAAGATATTAATTATTATTAATTTTTTATCTTTAAATATTTTTTTTAGATAAAAAACAATTTCTAATTAGATGATAGATTAAAGTAATTAAAAAAATAATAATAATAATTTATTATTATTATTTATCAAATATGGATAATATTTGGAAACTATTACCAAATAATATATTATATTATCATATATTACCAAAATTATCTATTGATA
>Ga0114968_10001729_pt1 | contig 16795 bp, 8 predicted proteins | sample M_130807_EF_Meta_FD_87020 | JGI IMG/M metagenome (GOLD analysis project Ga0114968, IMG submission 87020) | Freshwater microbial communities from Lake Montjoie, Canada to study carbon cycling - M_130807_EF_MetaG | ecosystem: Environmental > Aquatic > Freshwater > Lake | place: Lake Montjoie...
CACACGTGCCACACCATCTTTGACCTGCAGCGTGGTGGTGATCGAATCCAGCATGGCACCCGCAGCCCGCACATCTGGAATGCTAATTTTGCCATCCGCCGCCAGCGTCATCGGTTTCAGCGGATCGCCTTCCGCATGCAAATCCACGCTCACCGGTCCGAACGCGACTCCCTCCGGCAGCTTCAGTGCCTGCAGTTCGGCTGAGGCCAGATCACGCACCCGCACATCGGCTTTCATCTGCATCGCTCCACCAAAAATACCACGTGCCAGCGCTTCGACGACCACGGCTGCTTTGCCCATGCCCGCATCGAGCTTCACACTCGCCGCATCCTTGTCCCATTCGCTCAAATCAACCGCGAGTGATTTCAGCTTGCCTCCATAAGGCAGATCGAGCCCGGCGATGCTCAGCGTGCGCTCACCCCATCGCACCTGTGCCTTCACATTCGCGACGCGCAGATCGCCCGGCTCCATCTTGAACTCGGCGAGTTCGAAAATTCCCGGCATGCCGTCTCCCACCCGCAGGGTCAGTCCGCGCACCGTGACCTTGCTCCCGTCTGCCAGTGTCACCTCGGCATTCACATTCTCGATGTCGATCGTCTTCGGCCACACCAGGGGCGGCGGCTTGCCAGAGGGCGGCTGCTTCACCTTCACCACCACCTTTTCATCCTGCGGCAGCTTGCGCAGATCCAGCGCCACATCCGCATCCTTCACCACCACGCTTTTAACTATGTCGATGTTCCGGGTCCTTAACAAGGTCCAGACATCGTAGTTCACCTCGATTTTGCCAATCGTCGCATGCTCCACCAGCGATCCGCTGGCTTCGATCTCGCTGATTTTTAAATCACGCAGCACCGAGCCGTCCACCTGCCACTTGAGCGTGATTCCAGCCATCTCCGCCCCCCTGGGGCCGCCGTAGCCGACCGCCCAACGCAGCAACGGCTCATGGAAAACGACAGCCAGCACCAGCAGCGCTATGCCAGCCAGCAGCAGTCGTTTGATCCACTTCCACCAGCGGCGGGTCTTTTTGGGGGCGTAAGCAGGCACGCTCATTCGATGCCTCAGATTGAAGCAAGTTCAATGCTAGGTGCGAAACCTTTTGTCCTGTTTTACTTGGCCAGTTCTTCTGCTGTCCACGGCGCAGTACGATCCTCAATGGCCGCGCGCATGGTTTTCACCTGCTCCGGTGTCACGGCGGGGGCATTATTGCCAAAGTTGGCCCTCACGTAGCTCAGCACATCGGCCACCTGCTCGTCATTCAGGCCCATTGGGGGCATCGGCAGGGGGGCAAGCTGCTTGAATTCCTCACCATTCACCCGAATCGGGCCGCTGAGACCGTGGGTCAGCATTTTGATCAGGCGTGCGGGATCTCCTGCCGCCCAGTCGCTGCCGGCGATGGAAGGGTAGATGCCCGGCAGGCCCTTGCCCTCGGGCTGGTGGCAGTTCAGGCACAGCGCATCATAGACCAGCTTGCCCGGATGATCGACTACGGCTGCGGCGCTGGTGATCTTCCTCACATACTCGGCCTGCTTGGCATTGCCGCCGAAAGTGAGCTTCGCCATCACGGGCTGGAATTGCGGCTTCAGGCTCTTCACCACCTGTTTGAGTGCATAGTCGAGGAACTTGTCCATCGGCTTCTCGAGCGCCTGCACCGCCACTTCCACCGCTTCGGGTTTGGCCACATGCGCGCAGGCCACCACGGCCTCCAGACGCACGCGGGGATTCTCGTCACGCACAGCCTGGGTCAGCAGCTCCAGCGATTCCGTTGCTCTGGCACCGTAGGCACGCACGCGGGCATCCTTCGCCTTGAGCAAACGCTTCACCAGTTCCTCTCGCGGTGTCTCATGCGATTCAAACACACCGCAGACTTCCATCAGCAAATGCTCGTCATCATTCTTTGCGACGAACTCATCCGCTGCTTTCAAGACCTCCGCCGTCGGTGCATCAAACAGCAGGCGCTTGGCCTGATAGCGCGTCCAGCGCTCCGGTGACTTCAGTTGTTCGAGCAGTTCCGCCGGCTTCATCTCCGCCAGCTTCGGTTGTTTGACAGTCGCTCGGCCCTTGGCCGTGATGCGCCAGATGCGGCCATGCGAACGATCACGACGTGGGTCAGCGTAGCTGGCCTGATAGTGGCCGATCACCGGATTGAACCAGTCGCACAAATACATCGCGCCATCCGGCCCGATGCTCACGTCCACCGGACGAAACGAAGTGTCGCTCGACTTCACCAGCTTCGGCAGTTGCATGCTCTTGAAGCCCGAGCCGTCGTCTTGGAGGCGGTGCAGCTCCACCACGTTGCCAAAGTAGCCGCCGATCAGCGCGCAGCCCTGAATGTCATCCGGCAGCGCCTTTGTGCCGATGAACTCCAGGCTGTTTGTCTTCGGATTCGTGTCAAACAACGCACCGGTCGGGTGGTATTCATCAGGATCAGCCAGCGCCACCAGCCCGGGCACGCTGTAGTAGCCCACCGGGCGGTCGCCGCTTTTGTGGAAGACCTGGTTGTAGTCATCAAACGCCACGCCCCAGCAGTTGTGCCCCGCCTTGCCGCCGTTGAAATAGCCCACCATCTTCTGCGTGCGCGCATTCAGTTTCCACACTCCCGCTTTTTCCAGTCGTGCCAAACCCCAAGCCGTTTCCACCCGTGAAAACGCGTGCAGTCCCTGCGTGAACCACAGCGCGCCATCAGGACCATGGCAGATCGAATTCGCCAATTGATGTGTATCGCCGATGCCAAAGCCGGAGAACAGCACCGTCTTCTCATCCGCCTTGCCGTCTCTGTTCGTGTCCTTGAGATGCACGATCTGGTCGAAGTCACACACATAAACTCCACCCGCGCCCACCTCCACGCCCTGCACCATCGTCAGTCCTTCTGCAAAACGCGTCGATTTGTCCGCCTTGCCATCGCCATTCGTGTCTTCCAGCACGAGGATGAAATCAGATGGCTTGATGCCAGGCCGTGTTTGCGGATACGTCGGCGAGCAGGCCACATACAGGCGTCCGCGTTCATCCCAAGAGAACTGTGTCGGCTTCGCCACACCTTCCACCTCGGAGGCGAAAAGATTCATCTCATATCCCTCCGCCACCGTAAAGGCAGCCATCTGCTGCTCTGGCGTGAGCACCGTTTCCGTCACCACAGGGATTTCCGGCTTCGGCTCATCCTTCACCTTTTCGCCCTTCGCCAGGGCATGAATGCGCGCTTCCAGTTTGGCGACGAGTGGCTTGCGTTCTTCAAAGCTCTCACGTAGTGAGGGCGCATCCTTGGCAGGCTTGCCAAACATCTGCGTCACACGGTCACCGTACACGAACGACCAGTTGGCCGGACGCCAGCAGTCGAACCACAGCCGGTTCTTTTCCACAATTGCCGCTTTCACCGCAGTGAGATCGTCGGCATCACTCGCTGATGCCCCAAGCTGCTGCGCAATCTCCCGCGCCACCACCCGCAATCCCAGCGCATTCAGATGCAGACCATCGTCGGTGATGCGCTCTCCTTTGCGGGCTGACAAAGGAGTAAACAGATCCACAAAAACGGCACCGCGCTGCTTCGCCACCTCTCGCACCGCCTCCGCATAGGCTTTCACATCGGCATTTCGCTGGGTGATGTCTGGCGCATGCGATGCCACAGGCCGCTCGAACGGCATCGGCGACACCAGCACCAGCCGCGGTGTCTGCGCGGAAAATTGGTCCAGCAGCCGATGATAGGCCGACTTGAACTCCGCCAGCCTCTTCACCCCGTCAAACGCCTCCATCTGGCCAAATTGCGCGATCACGATGCCTGCGCCTGCCGCATCGAGCTGTGCCTTCCAGTCGCCGAAATTCAAGTCCCGCCACTGCTCATACACCGTGTCGCCCTCCCAGGCCATCGAGCGAAAACGCGGCTGCTTGGTCGCAAAAGCCGTGCTGAAAATCGACTCAAATTCTCCCACCTTCTGCTCACGCACCAGGTTCTCCTGGCCCGCCATCACGATCACTTCGTCCTGCTCCAGTGCGAACTTCCCATCTTTAAAAGCCGCATGTTTCGCCACCGCCGCTCCAGGATTGCCAAAGCGGTTCAGCACATCCTTCTCCTCAGGCACCATCGCGTCCGGCAGCGCCTCGATCGTGATGTTACGGAAGGAAATCTGCGCCTTGCACTTGCCGTGAATCTGCAGGGCGATGAGCCCCTTCAGATCAATCCCCGGCTCGCGTTCCGTGTAGTCAACCGTCCGCACCTTGTTCACAAACAATTGAATGCGCTGCTCCTCGGCGCGAATCTCATAGGTGTTCCACTCGCCCGGCTTCTCCGCTTTCTCGATCAGCTCCTTGGCCGGCTGCAGCAGCATCTTCTTCCGCCGCGATTCATCGTAAAGACAGCCCGAATAACCCGCGCCGATGTCCGCCTGATAGCCGCTCATCTCATTCGGCGGCTGCGGGATGCGCACGCTGCGAAACTGCACGCCACCGTTCACAAAGCCCTCCGTTCCTTCCAGCTTGTATTCCAGCCGCAGGATGAAATTCCGGTACACCTTCTTCGCGGTCAGGAATTCGTTCTGCGGATTCCCCTCCAGCGACCCGCCCACGATCACCCCGTCCTGCACCCGCCAGACTTTCGTCGTTTCACCATCCCAGCCTTGGAGCGTCTTGCCATCAAACAGAGCCACCGGTTCTGCGGCGGCGGCAGAAACCAGCAGGGAAAATAGAGCGAGCAGGGGGAGTGTGCGCATGGTTGGAAGAAAGGTCGGGGCGGATCAAACGCGGTTTGGCACCGGATGCATGCGCAAAGTTTCTGCAAACATCCCCGCCGGACGTATGTTCTTTCTCCCAAACCATGCGCCTGCTCGCCTTCCTTTTCCTCTCCACCGCCGTCTTTGCCCAGACCGAGGCGGATTTCATCACGAACCCCCGCCAGCTCACCTTCGAGGGCAAACGCTCGGGGGAGGGCTACTTCTCCGCCGACGGCACCAAGATGATCTTCCAGTCCGAGCGCGAGGAGGGAAACCCATTTTATCAGATCTACCTGATGGACCTCGAAACCGGCGATCAGGAGCGCATCTCACCCGGCATGGGCAAGACCACCTGCGCGTGGATTCATCCCGACGGCAAACGCGTCATGTTCGCCTCCACCCACACCGACCCTGAGTCGAAAAAGCTACAGGCCGCCGAGTATGAGGAGCGCAAAAACGCCAAGGTGCGCCGCTACTCCTGGGACTACGACGACCACTACGACATCTGGGAATACTCCCTGGCTGACAAGTCGCTCAAAAACCTCACCCACACACGCGGCTACGATGCTGAGGGCGACTACTCACCCGACGGCAAAAAGATCGTCTTCGCCAGCAATCGCCAGGCCTATGAGACGAAGCTCAGCAAAGAGGACGAGGAGCGCCTCAAGATCGACAAACAGTACTTCATGGAAATCTACACCGCCGATGCCGACGGCTCAAACGTGAAGCGCCTCACCGATGCCCCCGGTTACGACGGCGGCCCCTTCTTCAGCGCCGATGGCAAACGCATCTGCTGGCGTCGCTTCACACCAAAGGGCGATGTCGCCGAAGTCTGGACCATGAACACCGATGGCAGCGACCCAAAACCCATCACCAAGCTCGGTGCCATGAGCTGGGCACCCTACTTCCACCCCAGCGGCGAGTATCTGATCTTCACCACCAACCTCAATGGCTTCGCCAATTTCGAACTCTACATCGTCGATGCCGCCGGCAAACACGACCCCGTGCGCGTGACCACTACCGACGGCTTCGACGGCCTCCCTGTCTTCTCCCCGGATGGCAAAAAACTCTCCTGGACCAGCGGTCGCGGGGCAGGGGGAGCCTCGCAGATTTACCTCGCCGATTGGGACCACGATCACGCACTCACCGTCCTCGGGCTCAAGACCGATCCACAGGCGGCTATCACCAAAACTCCCGAACCCGACTACTCCGCCACCGCCGCTGAAATCCGCCCCGAAGACATGAAACAGCAGGTGACCTACCTCGCCAGCGATGCGTTGGGTGGCCGCCTCACCGGCACCGAAGGTGAAAAACTCGCCACCCAATATGTCGCGGACGTCTTCCAAAAAATCGGACTCGCTCCATTCGGCGATGACGACACCTACTTCGACAACTTCGACTTCACCGCAGGTGTCGCACTGGGGCAGGGCAATACCTTGACCCTGCTTGACCCCAAAACCCAGGACGATGGCATTGCATGGAAAGCTGATTTGGACTGGAAACCTCTCTCATTCTCTCAAAACGGTGAAGTCAAAGCCGCAGGCATCGTGTTCGCCGGTTACGGCATCGAAACTCCCGAGGAAGCCACCGGCAACGATGGCAAGAAACTGGAGACCTACAGCAGCTACGCCCACCTCGATGTGAAGGACAAATGGGTGCTCGTCTTCCGCTATCTGCCCGAAGGCATCACGCAGGAGCGCCGCAACGATCTCAGTCGCTACGCCAGCCTGCGCTACAAGGCGCTCACAGCACGCCAGAAAGGCGCGCGCGGATTGATCGTCGTCAGCGGCCCCAACTCCAAAGTCGTTCAGCAGCTCTCACCGCTCACGTTTGACGCCTCCCTCGCCACCAGCGGCATCGCCGCCATCAGCATCACCGATGCCTTGGGCGACAAACTGCTCGCCAGCGCCGGCAAGAACCTCAGAGAACTCCAGGACAAGCTCGACAATGGCGATCTCATGGGCGGCATCGACTGCAAAGGCCTCACGCTTGCCGCGAACATCGTCATCCAGCAGGAGAAGAAAAAAGGCCGCAACGTGCTCGGCGTGCTGCCTTACGGCGACAAGCCCGATCCTCACGTCGCGCCGCTCATCGTCTGCGCGCACGTGGATCACCTCGGCAGCAGCGGCGGATCAAATTCGCGCGCGAAAGGCGATGAAGTGAACAAGATCCACCACGGTGCCGACGACAACGCCTCCGGCACCTCCGCCGTTCTCGAAATCGCCCAGTGGCTGGCCGATTTGAAAAAGCAGGGCAAGCTCACCCTCAAGCGCGACATCATCTTCGCCGCCTGGAGCGGCGAGGAGCTCGGCCTGCTTGGCAGCAATCACTTCGTCGAGGTCTATGCCAAGATGATCAAGGGCGATCCCAACGCAAAACTCACCGGCATGTTCGCCGCCTGTCTGAACATGGACATGATCGGCCGCTTCCAGAAGACGCTCGTCATGCAGGGACTTGGCAGCAGTTCCATTTGGGCCAAGGAAATCGAAAAACGCAACGCCCCCATCGGCCTGCCCATCACCACGCAGAACGACGCTCACCTGCCCACCGACAGCACCGCCTTTTATCTGAAAGGCATCCCTACACTGAACGCCTTCACCGGCTCCCACTCTGACTACCACATGCCCAGCGATACGGCCGACAAGATCGACTACGTCAACGCTGCCAAGATCGCCAAACTCATGGGCCTCATTGCCCGTGGCATCGCCACCACCGATCCAGCGCCTGACTACGTCGCCATGGAGGCCCCGAAGAACCAAGGCGTTCGCACCGGCCTCCGTGCCTACCTCGGCACCATCCCCGACTACGCCCAGGGCGACATCAAAGGCGTCAAACTCAGCGGCGTCTCCCCCATCGGCCCCGCCGCCAAAGCAGGCGTCAAAGCCGGCGACATCATCATCAAACTCGGCGGCAAAGACATCACCAACATCTACGACTACACCTACGTCATGGGCGATCTCAAGATCGGCAAAGAAACAACCATCAGCGTGCAGCGCGAAGGCAAAGAAGTGGAGATGAAGATTACACCCGGATCGCGGGATTGACATCCCAGACTTGTCCCATCAGAGGAACAGCGCCTCTTGCAGGATCTTGCCCTTGCGACGGATGGCTTGATGCCAGCCGCTGGCGTCATTCAGCACGATCCAACGGCGTTCCTCAGTGCGGTAGAACCAGTCTTTGTCCTGCTGGAAGTAGATCTGGCAGCCTTCGCGTTCGAGGATGTTGATGATCTCGTTGCTGTGAGATTCCGTGTCGCTGATGTCGGTCGTCGCCTTTTGACCCATCTCGCTGTAAATATGGTTCAGGTCGAGCAACAGGGAGGCGACATCAGGGTCCATTGGCAGAGCATTAAGGCCGATCTTTTTGGCTTCGTCGATGAGGATGGGGTAGGCGTGAGACGGATACTTCGAATTCAGTGTCACGGCGATCTCGTTGCGCTTGGCTTGGTTGCGAATGTGATGTGAGAGGATTTCTTCGCAGAGCATCAGGGACAGGGAGTCGGCCCGGTCAACGGCACCGATCACCAGCGGGTGAATGTATTGAAACAGCGCATGATAGGGATTCATGTCACGAGTGGCGGTTTCGTTTTTCCGCCAGAGATTGATGATGCGCTTCACTTCGTCGAGGCTGACGCTGACACGGTCATTGTCCCGGTCGATGGGGGACAGATCATGGGTGAGCGAGGTGTCCACGGCGGTCAGGTAGGCGATGGAGCCCATTTGAATATCCTCCGCGCCCAGCGCGATCATGGTGGCGGCTGAAGCACACTCCAGAGGCACAAGGGCGACGAGTTTTTTGCAGTATCGGCGGATGAGATTGACCATGCGCAAAGCGGCACGGCCGTTGCCGCCGTCCGACTTGATAAAGATGAAAAGTTTTTCCTGCGTGCCGATGTGTTCGAGCAGCTTGAACAGGGCCGTCACATCGCTGTGGCAGACGGAGCCGCGCGAGCCGTTCCAGTAAGTGACCAGTTTGCCACCCAGACGTTTTTGGATCGTCTGGATCATGGCCTGAGTTTTGTCGAACAACACGGGCGGCTGCTTGAAGCCGGACGGTGCGCTGGTTTTCTTGCTCTTGATGTCTTTGACTTTGGGGGACGACATGGCTGGTGAATTTGGCTGCCCAGCCTTAACAACCTGCGGGCTCAATCTGCAATTGTAAGATCATTGAACTCACGGCCTGAACATAAACTCCGTCGTGTTCAGCAGCGCCCAGGCGATGTCTTGGGTCGCTGTTTGCGGTGATTCATTCCAGCGCTGCTGGGCGATGGACTTTTCAGTTCCTTCAGGAAGCCGGCCGAGGATGGAAAGGAACAAGTCTTCAGTGGTGCTGCCCGCAGGCTCCGCTGCCACCGCGTTCTCCATGTCCGCACTGTTCATCATGAAGCGCGCGAGTTCATGCGAGAGCGGCGTGATGCTTTCGTCAGACCACTCACGCGTGCCCCGGCCCAGCATGCGCAGCGGGTGCTCCAACGGCGGCACTTGCGGGAGTTGCGCGCTTTTTTCGACGGCAAGCACACCCCAGATGACCTCGGCGGGCAGACGGCGGATATGCGGTGCGGGCACCAGGTAGCCAGCACGATGGGGATCAATGCCCGAGCGCCCATAGGCGTTCGTGCGGGCCAGGATGCGCTGAAACTCACCGATGCGATAACCACAGCGACGAAATTCATAGGCGAGCGAGATCACGGCATTCTGCACCGAGCCCTGGGAGAAGTCTTGGCCGATCCACGTGATGGCGTTGGGATGGATGGACGCGTAACAGTTCCGGTAAGTCGCCGGGATGTTTGTTTTTTCATGCACTTCACTCCAAGCGGGGGCCGGATCGCTGCCGCCGATAGTACGGTCAAGAAATTGCCCCGGCATACCAAACAGGCTGCTCCACGTCCGCAGGGCGGCCACGATGGCAAACCGTTCGCTGCTTTCCTTCGTGATCCATTGCGCCACGAGCATGCGCTGGTCTTTGCCAGTCTTGATGAGAGGGGGAACCTCACGTGTCACACGTATCAGTTTTGGCTTCACGAGATCCCCTGATTTCCCATCCTTATACCAATAGGGTGACGGTAGCCGTACGTTGTCGAATGGATCATTCATAGTGAAACACGCCGCAAACTGATGGCTCTCCATCTGGGTCCGGTCGCTGAAGGGGTGGTCATGGCACTGCGCGCAGTGCAGATCCTCGCCTAACACCGCGAACGCCGTTTCCACGCCTGTGCGAAACGCATTGCCTTCATCCCGACGGCTCACATGCCCCTCCCCGATCAAATACGTGATGATTTGATCATACGGCCTGTCATCCGCCGCAGCCTGACGCAGCCATGCGATCACGGCTGCGTCGTCCTTCACGCGAAAGGTTTCTGCCAGCATGCGGAAGCGCACCTCTGCGGCTGCGGGTTCCTTTACCAGGGCATCAGTGAGGAGTGCACGTTTGTCTGGCGATGAACTCGCGAGAAACGCTCGCACCTCATCAGCCCTGGGCAGTCGTCCCGCCAGGTCAATGCATGCCCGGCGCAGAAAGCTCGCATCATCGGCCAGGGGCGGCAGAGCAGGTGGTGGTACGTGGTTGTATTTGCCGGGTGGAGCCTGTGATATCGCATATCCGCGCACCAACGCGGCGTCGAGGCGGGCGGCGGCCTGCTGCGCAGCGTCCATCTGCGGAGAGTCGGCATTGGCATTTGGCTGACGTATGCAGGCGCAATGGATCAGCGTGATCAGCAGCAGGTTGTGTTTCATGCTGCCTGCAACGTCCGACGCTGCAAGTTCTTAGAACCCGCCCTGTCGTGCAGGCTTGCGCTGACGACCCCGCACGCTAAGCATCCCGGCCCATGAAAATCCTCGTTACTGGCAAAGGTGGCCGTGAACACGCGCTCATCACCGCACTCAGCGAATCCCCGCAGCAGCACGAACTCTTCGCGTATCCAGGCAGCGATGCCATCGCCGCTCTAGCCACTCGCGTGGACGTAGCCGGTCTTCCTGAACTGATCACATGGATGCAGCAGAACAGCATCGACCTCTGCATGGCCGGCGAAGAAGCGTTGCTCGTCAAAGACAGCGGCCTGTCCAACCTCTGTGCCGAGGCCGACATCCCATGCTGGGGACCGCGCAAAGAGATCGCTCAACTCGAAGCGTCGAAGACCTTCGCGAAAAAGTTCCTCAAACGCCACGGCATCCCCACCGCCGACTTCACCATCTGCACCACCGCTGCTGAAGCCAAGGCCGCCCTCACAGAGCTCCCCATCGTGCTGAAGTTCGATGGCCTCGCCGCCGGCAAAGGCGTCGCTGTCTGCACCGCACAAGATGAAGCCGAAGCCTTCGTCGATGACGTGATGGAAAAACGCTGCTTCGGCGCGGGCGATCTGCTGGTCGAAAAATGCCTCATCGGCCCCGAGATCTCCATCTTCGTCTCCGTGTGCGATGACAAATATCAAATCCTCATGCCTGCGCGCGATTACAAACGCATCCGCGATAACGACCAGGGGCCCAACACCGGCGGCATGGGCGCGGTGGCATCGCTGGAACTGGCGGAACCAGCGCTGATGCAGCGCATCGAGCGCGAGATCGTACAACCCACGGTTCAGGGCATCTTAAAGGACGGCCTGAAGTATCGCGGCTTTCTCTACTTCGGCCTCATGCTCACGTCCACCGGCCCGCAGGTGATCGAGTACAACTGCCGCTTCGGCGATCCTGAAGCCGAAGCCGTGCTGCCCATGCTGCGCGGTGACTTCGCCACATATGCGCTTGAAGCGGCCAAGGGCAATCTGCAGCCCGACCTGATTCAATTCGCGCCCGGATGGAGCATCTGCCTCATCAGCGCCAGCGCCGGCTATCCCGCCTCATCGCACAGTGGCGACGTGATCTCCGGTCTCGAAGCCGTGAGCGGTGCGCGGGTGTATCATTGCGGCACCAAGCGGAATAACGGTGGCCAGTTTGAAACCAACGGCGGGCGCGTGCTTGCCGTCGTGTCGCAGGGGGCCACGCGCGTCGAAGCACGCGACAAGGCGTATGCCGAGAGCGCAAAGATCACATTTGATGGCTTGCAGCGGCGCTCGGATATTGGGAGAATGCATTTTGAATGAATTCAGGAAAAATCGCCCAACGCTTGATTCTGTGGCTGAGCTTATTGCTTGCCACGGCAGGCCGGGCGGATTTCCCGCCGCTGGCGCTCAAAGCGGTGAGCTTGCAGCAAATTGTATCGCCTACGGACATCGCGAATGCAGGGGACGGCTCGGGTCGGTTGTTTGTGTGTGACCAAGCGGGACTCGTTTACATCATCCGCGATGGCATGCTGCTGCCGCAGCCATTTCTGGATGTTCGGGCCAAACTCGTCCCCAAGGCCCCCACCACCTACCCCTTCCCGCTGAGCACGAGCTATGAAGAGCGCGGTCTGCTGGGCATCGCGTTCCATCCCAACTTCAGCCAGCGTGATGGATTCGGCCAGCCACTGCCAGGATTTGGCAAGTTCTACCTCTTTTACAGCGCTCCTTCTCCGAACGCGGCAGGTGGCAGCAGCCCCGTGAACTGCCGCAGCACGATCTCCGAGTTTGCAGTTTCCGCGACGGACCCAAACGCGGCTGACCTCAGCTCCGAGCGCATCGTGCTGGCGTATGACAAGCCGCAGTCGAACCACAATGGCGGCCAGTTGCGCTTCGGGCCTGACGGGCTGCTTTACATCAGCATCGGTGACGGCGGCGGCCAGCATGACAATCAAAACGGACATACGGGTGGCAGCGGTACCGCATCGCCTGGGCCCGCCGGAGTGCTGGGCAATGCACAGGACAAGACGGTGCTGCTGGGAAAAATTCTGCGGATCGATCCACTGGGAAACAACGGCCCTGGCGGCCAGTATGGCATTCCTCCGGCAAATCCCTTTGTGGGGGCTGGCGGCGGCGTGCGCGAGGAGATTTATGCTTTTGGTGTGCGCAATCCCTGGCGCTTTTCCTTTGATGATGGGCCCGGAGGCAGTGGGAAAATATTCGAGGCCGACGTGGGGCAGGACAAAGTGGAAGAGGTGAACATCATCACCGCTGGCGGCAACTACGGCTGGCGCGTCATGGAAGGCACGCTCACCCACGATGGCACTTCACCAAACAGCGGCCAGCCGTTGATCTCGCCCATCGCCCAGTATGCGCACATCGGCGTTACCGTTGGCTCGCCGGCACTGCCACAGATCGGTGCATCGATCACCGGCGGTTTCGTGTATCGCGGCACTGCCATTCCTGGGCTTCAGGGCAAGTATGTGTTTGGCGACTACAGCCAGTCGATCGCCACCGCCAATGGCACGTTGCTTGGCTTGGAGGAGACGTCTCCTGGCTCCGGCTCCTGGACCTTCCGCAGCCTCGTGATCGCTGGCGGCAACCCGCTCACGACACGCGTTTATGCGTTCGGGCGTGATGAGGCTGGAGAGCTTTACGTGGCGACTAAAGTCTCGCGCGGTCCCTTTGAACTCGATTCGAACAGCAAACCGACCGGCGGGATTTACAAGATTGTCCAGGCGCAGGTGTCCACCGCCACACTGAGCCCGGCGCATGACAACTCAATCTATTTGGACTTTCCAAACAACAGCAACGCCCTGGGTGACCTCTATTCTGGCAAAAACGCGAATGGATCACCACGCCGTGCGTTGCTCTCCTTTGATCCCGCCACCGGACTGCCGGTCGGAGCGCAGGTGACTTCGGCATCATTGATGCTGAATTTGAAAAATGCGGCGAACAATTCGAGCCACCCGAATGCGACCATGACGCTCAACCGATTGAACGCGAGCTGGGGCGAGGCCTCGTCTGTGGCCGGCAGCAGCGGCGGCGCAGGCGTGTCTGCGACGACGGGTGACGCGACCTGGAACGCCCGTTTTTATGATGCATCCAATCCCACCAATTGGACCACCGCCGGTGGCGTTTTCAATGCAACGGCATCTGCGACCTCGACAGTGGGCACCACCCTGGGTTCTTATTCCTGGACTTCGCCACAGATGGCGGCGGACGTGCAGAGCTGGTTTGTTGCACCCGCGAACAACAATGGCTGGATTCTGGTGGGGGATGAAAGCGCCAGTTCCACAGCCCGGGTTTTCGACAGCCGCGAAGGCAGTGCCTCGGTGCAGCCAAAGCTGCTCATCAGCTACAATCCGGTCGCACCTGCCCTCAGCAGGCGTGACACCTGGCTGCGGCAGTATTATCCGACACCGGGAACCTACGTGGACGACAGCGCCGATCTGGACGGCGACGGCATCAAGAATCTGTTCGAGTACGCCTTCGCGTTCTCCCCGCTGAGCGCCAATAGCTCCGGTGCTGGCATGCAGGCGGCTGTCGCTTCCGCTGGCGCCTCTACGACGTTCACGATCTCCTTTCGCCGTGATCCGCGTGCCACCGACCTCACCTACCAGATGCAGACCAGCGATGACCTGGTGGTCTGGAACACGATCACCCAGAGTGCCGCGGGTGCCACACCTTCCGGTACCGGGTTTGTGTTGGAATCCGACGCACCGGGGGAGGCCCCCGTGAAAAATGTGACCGTCTCAGAAACCTTGAGCGGAAATACGCGGCACTTCGCACGGCTCCGGCTCATCCATGTTGCGCAATGACAGGGATTCCGCTTTGAACGAGACTTCGACCGCATTAGTCTCTCCCTGTGTTGATTGCTTTACGCCCAATGAATTCCATCCTGACACGCCTGGCATGGTCCAGTGTGTTTCTGTTCGTGTCGCATGCCCTGCCGGCATTCGGTGCCACTTTCGTTGCCACGGCGGCGGCGGACACCTCCATTTACCAAAATCACCCTGACTACAATCTGGGTGGCACGACACTCGTCTCCGGCACCAATCAGCAGTTTTCCAACTCACGCGCGCTGTTCAGATTCGACCTCAGCGCTCTTCCGGCGGACGCCATTGTGACGTCCGTGCAGGTGGCGCTCAACGTCACTCGCCGCCCTGATCCGGACCAGCGCGGCGGGCCGGTGAATTCCGACTTCAGTCTTTATCGTGCGCTGCAAAACTGGACCGAAGGTACGGGAGGCGCAGTGACTGGCTCCCCTTCCGCCACCGGAGACACCACTTGGGGCGATCTCCACTACAACGTGACTGGCGACAATTGGACGACGCCGGGAGGTCAAATCGGCACCGACTTTGCCAGCACTCCCAGCGCCACGACCTCCGTGGGCGATATCGGCCTCTATCTCTGGGGATCATCTCCCGAACTCGTCGCCGATGTGCAGTCATGGCTGGGCTCACCGTCCACCAACTATGGTTTCGCGCTCATCAGCGAGAGTGAGAACATCGCAGGTACGGCACGGCGCTTTGCCTCACGCGAACAGCCGGGCGGAGGCATCCCCGCACCGACGCTCACGGTGACGTATCAATCTGTTCCCGAACCTGACAGGCTGCTCTTGCTGTTGGTCGGTGCAGGTGCCGCAGTCATCCGCCGCCGCTCTTCAAGACGCCTCAACGCGTGAAAACATCATCACTGGTCCACATTTTCTTATCCGATCCGGCAGAGCGGATCTCCATGCTTTTGCGGGAGAGTTGATGGAAGAAGTACGGCGTGCCCCAGCGGTCCACCAGTTCGCCGTTGCCATTGCGGGGCAGGTCATCGGGCAGAATCTTCGCCTGCCTGGGATTGTCACCCGCGAGGGCCTCAACGATCTCCGCGTTTGAGCCGATGGGATTGTCTCCCGCAATGGTGCGGTAATCCCGCAGCATACGTGTGATGCGCTGAAGATCGGACGCGGCCTCATTTTCGACGCCGACATCTGGCTGCAGCGGCAGAGGAGCTGGCGTCTGAATTGGCGCAACACGCGCCGCTGGCGTGGGGACCGTCTTAGCCATCTTGCTGGCACGCTCCCTGTCCGCGCCCGTCATTAGCCAGAGACCCGCCGCCACTATCACCAGCAAGCCGGTAATCCAAAATGCCTGCGTGCGTTTCATGGCTTCTAACTGAATTCCGACCCACCGCCTCAGAGGAACCCGAGGTTGGGCGAGGAGAAGCGGCCAAGGTTGGGGAAAATCGTGCCCATGTTCGACGAATCCACGCCGAACCATGAAGCGAGCGTGGCGGAGTATTGATCCACGGCGGTGGTGGGAATCCAGCGGCCGATGCCGGTGTCATCCGGCCCGTTCACCGCCAGTGTGGGGAATTTGCCATAGGTGGCACCACCTTTCACCGCGCCTCCAACGACGAGATGATGCCCACCCCAGCCGTGGTCACTGCCAGAGCCGTTGGTGGGGAAGGTGCGGGCAAAGTCGCTTGCGGTGAATGCCGTCACAGCACTCTTGAGGTTGGAACCGCCACCGCGCAGGGTGTCGATGTCCTGCAATGACAGGATGAGGCCGTTGAGTGTCTGGCTCAGTTCGGCCAGGAGGTTGGCCTGGGCACCGATGACGACGCTAGCATTGTTGGCGGTGGTTTGGCCGGCGTTGTTGGTCTGGCCTGTATGCGTGTCATACCCGCCAACCTGGATGAAGAAAACCTGCCGCTTCATGCCAAGACCACCGCTAGCGACGGACTTGCTGCCCAGTTCAATGAGCCGCACCACCATCTTCATCTGTGACATCAGCGAGGAGTTGAAGGTGGAGCCGCCATTCGGAGTCGTGACTTGAGTTGGAAAGCGGCTGAACCACGCCGGTGTGCCCTGCGCACTAAGCGCCGTGGTGAGGATGTTCGCCTCTGTGATGGCGTGGTCCAGCACGCCTGCGTAGGCCTTCGTCTGCAGATCGGCGGAGAGCTTGTCGGCATTCAGGATGGACTGCAGCGCGGTCTGCCTAGCACCGCTCACACTGTTGAGCTGCACCGCACCACTGGTGGTGATGGCGTACTGCGGGGCGAAGTTTTGCGAACCGACCTCAAAGATGTTCGAGCCGGCCAGCGTCACCGCCATCGACACCTGGCCGCCCGAGTTCACATCGGGCGGAGACGAAAAAAGGTCTGCTAAGCGGCCCGCCCAGCCGCTGACGTAGGGCTGGTCCGGCAGCGAGGTCTGCCACTGCGTCTGCTGGTCGCTGTGTGAGAAAAGCTGCGGCGGCTTCGGCACCGTCTTGCTACTATACTGCGCCTTGGTCAGCGGAAAGCTGAGCGTGCCCATATTGAACACGGGCGCGACAATGCCGTTGTTAAA
>Ga0114968_10001730_pt1 | contig 16794 bp, 14 predicted proteins | sample M_130807_EF_Meta_FD_87020 | JGI IMG/M metagenome (GOLD analysis project Ga0114968, IMG submission 87020) | Freshwater microbial communities from Lake Montjoie, Canada to study carbon cycling - M_130807_EF_MetaG | ecosystem: Environmental > Aquatic > Freshwater > Lake | place: Lake Montjoie...
ACAACGACAATATCGCCTACATGGACAAGCAGGTCGGTGCACTGGTCGCAGAGATCGAGAAGCTCGGCCTGCGCGAGAAGACGCTCATCCTCTTCTCCGGCGACAATGGCACAGCGCTGAACAACCCCTGCCCCATTGGCGGACGCATGATCAACGGCAAGAAGGCCTCCATGCTCGAAGGCGGCGCACGCGTGCCGCTCATCGCGAGCTGGCCCGGCGTGACACCTGTCGGAAAAGTGAACAAGGACCTGGTGAACTTCAGCGATATGCACGCAACGTTTCTCGAACTGGCCGGAGCCAAAGCGCCCGAGGGTTTGAAGTTCGACAGCATCAGCATCGCGCCGCAACTGCGCGGCGAACAGGGCACACCGCGTGAATGGGCCTACGTGCAGCTCGGTGCCAAGTGGTACGTGCGCGAGCAAGGCTGGAAGCTCAATGAGAGCGGTGAGCTCTTTGACATGAGCGATGCACCCTTTGTGGAAAAACTCGTGGAGTCAGCATCCGACACCGAGACCAGCAAGGCAGCGCGCACGCGCCTCACAGCAGTACTCGCGGAGCTGAATCCCGCCGGTGGCAAGACCGATAGCAATGACAAAGGCGGAAAGCCGGGGAAAAAGAAGAAGAAGAAAAAGATGCAGCAGGAGTAGGCTGCGCACGCTGCTCTCTTGCCACTCCCATTGCTCTTCTCGGCGCCATGAGACACCTCGCCCTGCTGTTTATCTTTGCGTGTGCCACCTCCGCCCGCGCCCAGCCTGCGCAACCGGCACCGACCATGCTGCTGGGGCCTGCGGACTGGCGTTTCGAGCGGCTGCCGATTCCGCCGGGCTTTGCGCGCGACATTCCATGGACCGGCTATGAAGAGGCGCGGTTTTCGCCGGGCATGTTCAATACGAACGCGGCGACGTATTTCAGTTACGCACTCTCGATCTGCATCGACGGCATGCAGGAGATCGGGGCAAAGGAGTTGAAGGACTTTTTCGACAAGTATTTTAGAGGGCTCAGCACGATGGTGGGGCGTGGCAAGGGCATAAAGCCGGATCCGGCGGTCTTCAATGCCGTGGTGACGCCACGCGACAACGCGGGCCTGTTCTCAGCAAAAGTGCCGTACATCGACACCTTCACGGATGGACGTCAGCTCACGCTAAACCTGGAGATCGACGTGCGTCTAAAGCCTGAGATGAAGAAGACGCAGATCATCCTGCTTATCTCACCGCAGGCCCCTGATACCGAAATCTGGCAGCAGCTGCACGTGATTCGCGACGCGGCGCATGCGCCTTGATCACTCCTTTTGTCATGAAACCAACCCTCATTGCTCTATTGACGCTTGCGGTCGTTTTTCCTGCGCATGCAGCGGATGCCACGCGGCCGAACATCATTCTGATGATGGCCGATGACATGGGCTTCTCCTGCATCAGTCCCTATGGCGGGGAGATTCACACGCCGAATCTGCAGCGCCTCGCGGATGAAGGACTGCGCTTCACGCAGTTTTACAACAACGCCAAATGCACCACCACGCGGGCGTCGCTGCTCTCAGGCATGTATCCGCGCGGCAGTGGCAACAGCATTCCAGAGGGCATCGCCACTGTAGGAGAGCAGATGCGGGCGGCGGGCTATGGAACCGCGCTGTGCGGCAAGTGGCACCTCGGCAGCAAAGCGCCACAGCGGCCGATTGACCGTGGCTTCGATGAATACTACGGCCTCATGGACGGCTGCTGCAATTTCTTCAATCCCGCGCAGCCCGACCCCGAAGCAAAGGGCGGCAAGGTGCGCGTGTTTGGCCACAACGACGAACTCATCACGCAGTTCCCGCCCGGCTACTACACCACGGACGCCTTCACGGATCATGCGATCAAAACAATCAAGAAGTTCACTGGCGAAGCGAAGCCCTTCTTCCTGCATCTCGCCTATACCTGCCCGCACTATCCGCTGCATGCGCCTGCGGATGACATCGCCAAATATCGGGGCAAATACAGAGCCGGATGGGAGGCGATGCGCCAGGCGCGCTATGCACGCCAACAGGAAATGGGCCTGTGGGACCCCATGCCCGCGCTCTCCGGCACCGACTCCAAAGCCTATGGCTGGGATGGCGCAAGTCAGGACTGGGAAGATCAGCGCATGGCCACCTACGCTGCAATGATGGACCGCATGGATCAAAACATTGGTCGCCTGCTCAAGACGCTGGATGAACTCGGCATCGCCGACAACACGCTCATCATGTTTCTCTCTGACAACGGCGGCTGCACGGAGGAGCCCGGCGGGCGCGATGACACGCAGCAGCCCGGCATTGGGAGTACTTACACCGCCGTCGGCCCGTCGTGGGGCTGGGCGCAAAACACGCCCTTCCGTCGCTACAAGAGCTGGGTGAACGAAGGCGGCATCAGCACGCCTTTCATTGTACGCTGGCCGGGCCATGTGAAGGCGAATACAAAGACCAACCAGATGGGCCACATCATCGACGTACTGCCGACCTGCCTCGAACTAGCTGGGGCCAAACCGCTCATTGAAATCCACGGCGAAAAAACACCGCCCATCGAAGGCAGCAGTCTCGCCCCGATCCTGCGCGGTGAGACACGCCCTGAACCCGCCGAACTCTGCTGGGAGTGGAGCGGCAACTGCGCCGTACGTCATGGGAAGTGGAAGCTCGTCTGGGACACCGCCGCCAAACCGGTGAAGTGGGAGCTGTACGATCTCGCCGCCGACCGCACCGAACTCCACGACGTCGCCGCTGAAAAACCCGAACTCGTGCAGGAACTCAGCGCCGCCTACACGAAATGGGCCACTGCTACCGGCCGCAAGCTGCCCGGTGCGACGAAAGGCAAGAAGAAGCGCGCGGATGAGTGAAGGCTCTGGCCCTCACTCAAACGGATTCACCACCGGCACACCGCAGCGGATGAAATCGTCCACGTTGCGGGTGGCGACGGTCAACCCGTGAAGTTTGGCGCTGGCGGCGATCAGGGTGTCTTTGACCGGCACCGTGAAGCCACGGCGGCGCACTTCATCACGCAGTTCGGCCCATACCGGCGCCGTTTTCAACGTCCAATCGAGGCAGACCAAACTCGAAGGGCTCTGTTGAAACCAATCAACAAGGTCCCGCTGTCTCCGTCCATCTGGCAGCGCCAGAATGCCTTCCCACATTTCACCTAGAACAATCGGATCCACCACAATCTCGGCATGGTTTGTCAGCAGCCATTGCACCACCTTGGCCACTGCCTGTGGCTTGGTGGGTTCCGAGAGCACGTTGACATCCACGAGATAGATCACTCGGCAAAGTGGGTGGGAGGCTCCAGCGACGTCATCTCGTTCCGCTCAGGCTCCACGAACCAACCTTTCTCAGGGTAGGCCAGCAGCCACTCCACCCAGTTCTCAGACGGGCCTTCTGCCTTTTCCTCCACCCGCACCCGGTAGTCTCCCTGACCCACTCGCTCAATGTCGCAGCGCTGGCCAGGCTTCAGGGCATCGGCCTTGCGAAACACCTCGGGGATCTCAATGAGACCGTTGGCGGAAAGGATCGTCGTCACGGAATAAAACTACCCCGAGGCGTTGAAAGCGTCAATGCTCCACAGACCGAAGATTGGGTGATCCGGAGGAGATTCCAGCAAGCAGGAGCACAAAGCTGCGTTGAAGCGGTTGCCCGGCGGTCCGCCGGGCTCTTCCCATGAAAACTCACGCGCTAATCCTGTCTCTTTGCGTTCTCTATGGTCATGCCATTGCGGCCGATGTGACTGCTTTCAAATCCCGGCTTCTTGCGGCGACGACGAAACACCTGAATTTGCTGCTGAACAAGGACGGCACCGTAACTACACTGAAAGGCAAGGGTGCGGATGGTGAAGAGGCTCTGGCGTTTTACCGTGCGTTCGAAGTCACCGGCGATCAAAGCTACCGCAAGGCGGCACTGAGTCTGGCGGACCGGGTGCTGCATGACATGCGCGAAATGAAATTCGGCGTGCTACCGATCAAGGAGAAGGAGAAGCCCGAGAGTGGCAAGACATTCATTGGCGGTGGTCCGCCAGCGCTGGGGTTCTACACCGCGAACGTTGCCTATATCCTGCACAAGGAAGGCGGACGTGGTGAGGATCTCCAATATCTCGGCAAGGTACTCAATGAATTTCCCTGGAGCGAGGAAGGCTGGTGGTCCGCGGACATTGATGTGAAGACCGGCGAGTCCAAACAGCCGCTGACCAAACCCTCCATCATCAACAAGAGCGCGGCCATCGCGATGGCGACGGGAATGCTCAGCGAAGCCTTGCGCAGCGTCTCCCCAGAACTATCCGCGCGGCTCAAGCAGAAGACCGACAAGTGTCTCTACTCACAGATCCTCCCTGCGCAGTTGGAGGATGGCTTCTGGCACTACAGTCTCTCCGGCAACGATCCGAAGGACAAGGACATCCTCGGTTACTTCATGCTCACCACCCACGTGCTGATGGAACTGCAGCATTTCAACTCGGCGTATCGCGAACCCGAACTCGATGCGGCGCTCAAGAAGGCCCAAACCTTCGCGCTCAACTGCATCGCGCCGATGACTGATCCCAACACCGGACCGGCCTGCGCCGCACATTCCACAGCGGGAACGCCGAAACACTACACACTGGCAGACGAGCCCAAGCGCGGCTTTCAGCTCGGTCTGGTGCTGATCGGTGGCGGCTTCCTGGATGAAGGCATCAAGATCATGGACGCCTCGCTCAAGCACTTCGACTTCGGCAATGGTGGCATGGATGGCGTGCATGCCGTGGCACCGACGGCGAGCATCCTTATGCATTTGCGTCCGTGAAAACCAGCGTACCGTTTTTGATCCTTTCTATCCAACCATGAGAATCCCCACCTATCGCCAGCACCTTGTCGGCATCTGCCTCGCGTTTTGCCTTTCCCCGGTTTTCGCCGCCGATCCGGCGCATGTTCTGATCGTCGTCGGCCCCAGCAATCATCCAGCGGGTTCGCACGAAGTGGCGGCGGGGGGGCGCGTACTGAAACACTGCGTGGAAACCATGGCGAACGTGCCCGGAGTGAAGGCGGATGTGGTCTATGAATGGCCGGCCAAGAAACTGCGTGATGCGGCAGCCACCGTGGTGTTCATTGGCGATACGTTTCCTGCGGGGCGACTGCCGAATCCAAAACAGAACCTCGCGGATCTCGATGCGATGATGCAGCGCGGCTGCGGCATTGTATGTGTGCATTACGCCACCGGATTGCTCGGCGAAGATGTCACGCCCGAGGGCGATCATCCGCTGCTGGGCTGGCTTGGAGGTTACTTCGCGAACCGCTCATGTCCGCACCACGAGTCTTTTGCGCGCATCTTCAAAGCAGCGACGATCACACCGGCAGCGGCGCAGCATCCTATTTCCCGGGGCTGGCATGAGTTCACGCTGCACGACGAGCCCTACATCAACAACTACTTTGGCAAAGGCGAAAACAAGCTCGCAGCCAATGTCACCGCGCTGGCCACCAGCATGCTGCCGCCGGATAAGCCGAAAAGTGAAACCGTCGCATGGTGCGTCGAGCGCAGCGATGGGGGACGTGGTTTCGGCATTGTGATGCCGCACTTTTACAAGAACTGGACGAACGAAGACCTGCGCCGTTTCATCCTCAACGGCATCGTCTGGACCGCGAAGCTCGAAGTGCCTGCGGACGGCGTGCAGACGACACTGCCGGATTTGAAAGAGTTCCAGCCGGTCTCCGTGGAGTACGTGCCACCGCCACCCAAGGTGAAGTCGGCTGAACCCAAGTAATGCCTCTGCGCTATTGCGTTGAAAGAGCGCCGCCTAGCCTGCGTCATCACACTCCCGACCATGAAACTCGCCCTGACCCTGCTCTTTGCCCTGACCCTGCATGCCTTCGCGGATCTCGCGGGCGGCAAGCCGAACATCATTCTGATCATGACGGATGATCAGGGTTATGGCCAGATGGGCTGCGTAGGGCATCCCTGGCTGAAGACGCCGAATCTGGATGCGCTGCATGCCAAGAGCCTGCGCTTCACCCGCTTCCTCGTCAGTCCCACCTGCTCGCCGACGCGCAGCGCCATCATGACGGGGCGGCCCGATTTGAAGAACGGCATCACGCACACCATTCTGGAAAGGGAGCGCATGACGCTGAAGGCGACCATCCTGCCGCAGGTGCTCAAAACGGCAGGCTACAATTCCGGCATCTTCGGCAAATGGCATCTCGGTGATGAAGAAGCGTATCAGCCCAACAAGCGCGGCTTTGACGAAGCCTTTATCCACGGTGCGGGCGGCATCGGCCAGGCCTACCCTTGCTCTTGTGCGGATGCACCGGACAACAAATACCTGGACCCCGTCATTCGTCACAACGGCAGCTTTGTGAAGACCCACGGCTTCTGCACAGATGTCTTCTTCACCGCCGCGCTCGGGTGGATGAAGCAGCAGAAGGACAGCGGCAAGCCGTTCTTCACCTACATCACCCCCAACGCCCCGCACGGTCCCTATATCGCGCCAGAGAAGAATGCGAAACGTTTCACCGACCTCGGCTTTGGCAAGGATGCGGCCGGATTTTACGGCATGATCGAAAACATCGACGAAAACATGGGCCGCCTCGCGGAGAAGCTGAAGGAATGGGATCTGTACAAAAACACCGTCGTCATCTTCATGTCTGACAATGGCACCGCTGGGGGTGCACCCGGCGCTGCGGGCAAGGACGTCGCACCCGGCTATCCGTTCTTCAATGGCGATCAGACCGGCATGAAAGGCTCCACTGATGAAGGCGGTGTGCGCGTGCCCTTCTTCATCCGCTGGGATGGTAAGATCAATGCCGGGCGTGACATTACCACCGTCGCCGCGCACATCGACCTGCTGCCCACCTTTGCCGCGCTGGCTGGTGCGGAACTACCGAAGAACCAGGTGGAGGGCCGCAGCCTGCTGCCGCTGATTGAGGGCAAGGCCGACAAGTGGGAAGACCGCTATCTCTTCACCCACGTCGCGCGCTGGACCACCGGAGTAGAACCGAACACACAGGAATTTCTCAACTACGGCGTGCGCAACCAACGCTTCCGCTACGTGGGTCCGCGTGGTGGTGCTGGCAATCCGAAGAAGAACAAACAAGCCGCCGCACAGCCAGCTAAAGGCGCACTTTACGATCTCGAAGCCGATCCGTATCAGAAAACCGATGTCAGCGGCGACTACCCCGAAGTGGTACAGAAAATGAACGCTGCCTATGATGCCTACTGGAAGGAAGCACGCCCCCTCATGGTGAACGAAACCGTGCCCATGTCTCCCACGAAACCCTACTGGGATCTTTACGAGAAGCAGCTCAAGTCTGGCGGCATTCCCGACTGGACGCCGCCTTCGCTTTAACTGTGCACCGCACTGCCCTGCCGAGGATGGTACACACAGGCCGGATCTTCCGCAAAGGAATCACCCGTCATGCCATAGGCGCGTGCTCTGGAACCGCCGCAGACCGCACGAAACTCGCAGCGTCCGCATTTGCCGCCAAGCGCATCGTTGTCTCGCAGTGAAACGAAGAGCGGATGATGCCGGTAGATCTCAGCTGGGTGCTCGTCGCGCACGTTGCCGCAGTCAAAGGGCAGGAAGCCGCTCGGCGACACCACGCCGGTGTGTGAGATGAACATCACACCGCGTCCGTCGCGAATGCCCAGCGGTGAGCGCATGCCAGGGCGCTGCCTGCCACCCGCGCCATGCTTCTGAATCAACACGCGGCGGAAGTGATGGCCCTCCGTGGTTTTGATGGCAAAGGGAGCCTTGCCGACGAGCGCTGCCATGTCTTGAAACACGTGCTCGATGTCCAAGGGGTCAGGAAGATCATCGGTGGCTGCGCGACCGGTGGGCACCAACAGGAAGACACTCCACATGGTTGGTTTCAGCTCAAACATGAGCTTCTTGAAGGCCTCATACTCGCGCAAATTGCCACGCGTGAGCGTGGTATTGATCTGCACGCTCAGATCCGCCGCATGGGCGCGATGCACCGCTGCGATGGTGCGGTCAAAAGTACCCTTCACTCCGCGAAAGGCATCGTGCGTCTCGCGTGAAGCGCCGTCCAGGCTCAGCGAGATGCGGTGCACGCCCGCCGCTTTGATCTCTGCAAAATCCGCATTCATCAGCCGGGCCGTCGCGGAAGGACTCAAGCCCACGTGCAGCCCGGCAGCCGTCGCCTCGCGCACCAGATCCAGCGCATCCGTGCGCATGAGCGGATCGCCGCCAGTGAGAATCAGCATCGGCGGATTCAATTCAGCGAGCTGACGTATGAGACGGCTCGATTCCTCGCGATTTAATTCATCGGGATGACGATGGGATTGCGCCTCCGCCCGGCAATGCCGACAGGCCAGCGCGCAGGCTCGGGTGATCTCCCAGAAAACGAGAAAGGGACGTTCATCAAAGCCATCGTAGGCCATCGAGTCCACCTTGGACGTCTCGGGATTGCTCAGCGCAGTGTTCATGGCTGAACTAACGGAAGGATGACGCGGCAGTCCCTTCGGCACGTGTGGAAAGCTACGCTGATCTTGCGGGGGCTATCCAAGGTTAATCCTCCTCATCCCGCTTCAGGAAGCGCCTGCGGTGCCAGAGCAGCCAAAACAGCGCCAGCAGCGCCCAGGTCAGTGCGGCGTAGATGTGGTGTGACACCGTCGTGGAAGACACCCAGGCGGGCGTGGCGCGGGTGATGGCGGCCAAAACGCCGAGGAAGATCAGGAAGCGCACCCACTTGCTCTTCCCAAAGAAGCCGTCGAGATCGCCGCTGTGGCCAAACAGCACGCGGCTGCCGACAATGAGCATCAGCATGCCGAAACCGCCGATGTAGAGCAGGTGCTCCACGCTGACATGCTGCGCATAGAAAAATCCGGCGAGCGCCAGCCCCAGCCAGCCGAGGCTCAGCGACCACAGCAAACCGGTGGTGAGCGAGCCCCTTTGCGTCGTCTTCCAGCGTACTTCCTTGAGCAAATAGGCGGTCGCCCCGAGAGCCCGCAGCGCATAGCCAGCGATGATCTGACCACAGGCTTCAAGAAAATAGCTGCTCACAATCAGGATGGCCACGACGAGCGCGCGCACAAGCTTTGTCCGGCTCTGCGCCGCTGTTTTGGGATCGCCAAACTCACCCCCGAGCATGCGTGGAAAGACAAACGCGCCGATGCCCAGCACCGGGGGCAGCAACAGGCCTTGATAGAGCAGAAGATTCGCAAGGCGAAGGCGCTGTGGATCGAGCAGGGTCGCTGGCAAAAGAAGCAGCGACGCGCCTGTGATGCCGCAGATCAAACCCGTGAGCGCGAGGAGCAACTGGGGTGGCGGTGCCTCCTTGCGGAACTTAACCACGCGGATCATGAGGCACAGCAGCAGCGAACCAAGCAGCGTGATGAAGCACCCATCTCCCCAGACCAGGTGCAGGGTGAGATGAGAGATGCCGCAGGCCTGGTGCAGCGCGAAGAGCCAGATCAGCTCCGGTGGTGTGAGCTTGGGTGCCGTGGCCATGCGCGGACCGGCGGTACCGAGAAAGCCGACGACGAACGCAGCGCCGAAGACCTCGATCATGATTCGTGCGTGAGCGAAGCTGGGATAAAAACCGATTTGCTGAGCATAATACAACGGCCACAGCGCCACGCCGATGATGCTCCACACCGCACCGCTGAAAAAGAACAGGCGATAGGGTTCCGACGCGAGCCAGCGCAGGCCATCACGGCGCGGGCCGGTGGCTTTGTGTTTCTTGTGTTTGCAGGCGGGGAACTGGCTCATGCGGGGATGCGGCTGATTTTGCGCGTGTTATTTTGATGTGAGGCTGCCAGGATACCCCCGTGTATCAAGGACGTCGTTGATGCGATCTGAGTTTGGCGTGCCAAGTGGCGCGCAAGCAACGCCCATCCAGCGCAGGATCGGTACATTGATGGATCGGCCATTCCATTTTATCCATGCCATAGCCAAATCATGAAACTCATCCTCTCATCGCTCGCCGTGATCGGCGTCATCATGACGCTGCTGGTCAATGCCGCCATGGCCCTCGATCCCGCCACCGTCGCGCTCATGGCCGAGAAGGATGCCCCTACCCGTCTTGAAAACAATCGCTGAGAGCCGTTCAACTCTCATCATCCAGCCGCCGTCGTGAGTGCCCAGGGTCGCTCGCGGCGGCGGTTTTTGCTGGCGGAAAAAAAGATGCTGAATTGACCTCCGGGCGGCGTTTGATCCCCCGACCATGAGGCTCTCTCTCTTCTTCATCACCGCGCTGTTTCTCTCCGCCTGCCACCGTACCGAGCGAGTCGGCCCATGGAATCTCACCGAACTCAAAAGCAAGGTGCCCGCCATGAAGTGGGTGCGGCAGGATCAGCCGATTCATGCGCTGACTTATGCCGGAGAGAAGTACCAAGACCACGACACCGAGGTCTTCGCGTTTTATGCATCGCCCATCACGCTGGGGGAGGCGAAGCCCGGCACCAAATTTCCCGGCGTGGTGCTCATTCACGGCGGTGGCGGCACGGCGTTTGCAGACTGGGTGCATCTCTGGGCCAAACGCGGCTATGCAGCCATCGCGATGGATTTGAATGGCTCGCGTCCGCCTGAGCCCGAGTTTGATCCCAAGACCGGCATGGCGATTGGCAACGGGCATCGCGGCGTGCGCACACGCCTGCCGAATGGCGGCCCGGCGCACGGTCATGCGGAAAAATTCGACTGCGTCCTCACCCCTGACACGAGCGATGACTGGCCCTTCCACGCCGCTGCGAGCGTGATGCGCGCGCATTCACTGCTGCGCAGCTTTCCCGAAGTGGATGCCGAGCACACCGCCGTCACCGGTATCAGCTGGGGTGGTTACACGACCTGCCTCGTGGCTTCGCTCGATGATCGCTTCAAAGCCGCCGTGCCCGTCTATGGCTGCGGCTTCCTGCATGAAGGCGAGTCCGTGCAAAAGCCCAGCATCGACAAGCTGGACCCCGAGCACCGCGCGCTGTGGGTGAAGGAATACGACCCCGGCAGCCTGCTGCCACGCTGCCGTGTGCCCATCCTCTTTGTGAATGGCACCAATGACGTCCACTACGTGCTCGACAGCTACATGAAGAGCTACAACGTCGTCCCCGGCGAGAAACACCTCCGTATCCAGGTCAAGATGCCGCATGGCCACCCCCCCGGCTGGGCACCGCAGGAGATCGGGCTGTTCATCGACTCGAAATGCCGTGGCGGTGATCCGCTGCCGAACCCAGCCGCGCCTGTCGTGCCCGCTGATCACGTCACTGTCACCTACCAGAGCCAAGTGCCGCTCAAGAAAGCAGAGCTCAACTACACCAACGACACCGGCCTGCGCTCCAAACGCGAATGGAAATCCGTTCCCGCCACCATCAAAGACAAAACCCTCACCGCCCCCAAACCGCCTGCCGAGGCCAACACCTGGTTCATCACCGTCAGCGATGAACGCGATGCGATGGTGAGCACGGTGGTGGAGTTTGCGAAATGACCTTTGCCCACACGCGCGATGAAAACCAAAACGAAGTCCAGGCCCAAGCCCACCGTCATCACCGTGGCCAGCATGTTGCGAAAGCACTTCCGCGTGAGCGAGCTGCACCGTCTGAGCACCGCCTCCCGCTCTTTCCCGGTCACGGCCAGGATTGATCTCCAGAGCTCGCTGCTCGGCATCATCACACGGCGTTGCAGTGTCGCGCACCAGTCTGGCGTGCAGGCGGGTTATGCCTATCAGACCTTCACCTTCAGCATGCTGTCGGTGGATCGCGACCATGCCGCAATCATTGCGCCGCTGGAGTACGAGGATGTGGACGTCGGCGAGGCGGTCCCTGTCCGCTGTCTGAAATCCACGCTGTGGCTCTGCACCATGGAGCGTGCGCGCATTGCACTGCTGCTTACCCCAATTCTCGGCCATGGCCAGGTCAGCGGATGGCAGGTAGAGATCGCCATGGTGCCGCAGACAGGCGTGCAAGATTTCAGCGCCGTTATCCTCGCAGAGCTGGAGCAGCTGATCAGTCAGGCACAGTCCTATCGTGGTAAAGTCATCTCGCTGGAGCAGCGGGACAACTACACGGGCAAAGCCGCCAGCGTACGCGTGCACAAGCTGCGCAGTGTCACGCGTGAGCAGGTCATCCTGCCGGACAAGACGCTGCGGCTGCTGGAGCAGAACGTCACGGAATTCATCCAGCAGCGGGAGCAGCTGCAGGCTCTGGGCATGAGCATCAAGAAAGGGCTGCTGTTGTATGGACCGCCCGGCACTGGAAAGACGCACACCATTCACTACCTCGCCAGCCAGCTGCCGGAACACACCACCCTGCTGATCACTGCGGACCAGGTGGGCATGCTGGATGAGTACATGCAGCTCGCGCGCTTCCTGCAGCCCGCTATGGTGGTGCTGGAGGATGTCGATCTCATCGCCCGGGCGCGCACCTCCATGCGCAATCCTTGTGAGGAAAGCCTGCTCAACAAGCTGCTCAATGAAATGGACGGCCTGCGTGAAGACGCCGCCCTGCTCTTTATCCTCACCACCAACCGCCCGCAGGAGCTCGAAGCGGCGCTGGCCGCCCGTCCTGGGCGTGTCGATCAGGCCATCGAGTTCCCGCTGCCGGATGCCGAAGGGCGCGGCAAGCTGGTGAGGCTCTATGCGGGCAGCCTCCAGCTGGATGACAAGGTGACGGCGCTGATCGTGCGCAAGACCAAGAATGCCAGCGCCGCCTTTATCAAAGAACTCATGCGCCGTGCCGCACAGGTGATGCTCCGCTCAGGCACCGGCGGCAAACTCCGCCTGCCCGAAGTCGAAGCCGCCCTCGAAGAGATGCTGTTCTCCGGCGGCAGCCTGAATGTGAAACTGCTCGGCGGCACACAGAGCACGGACTGATAGACCCGCCTTATCCGCCGACATGCCCACGCCAGCTTCTTCCCCGCCCACCCGTCTGGTCTCCATCGAAGCCCGGCGCGGGTGCGGTGATTCATCAGCTGGATGGCAAAACCGGCTGGCCTTGGGTGGATACTTAGGCGAAACAGTTCACGCATCCCGCGTGGTTCGGTTCCACCTTCTATGACTGCATCTTTCCGCTCTTCCTCTTTCTCGCGGGGGTGTCGATTCCATTTTCGCTGAGCAAAGCCATCGCCCAAGGCACCCCGAAAACCACGCTGTATCAGAAGGCCTTCGTGCGGCTGCTGATCCTCATCGCGCTCCGCTTTCATCGGCGGAAGATCTTATTCAAAGTGTGATGGAGCCGCAGCGATGCTCTATCGCAGAAAATCCAAATTCGCTGATGGGCACGACTCGCTCTGAACGTTGCATCGCACTCATGAAACGAACCATCTCCCGACGCACCGGACTCAAGCTGATGACGGCAGGCACGCTCCTGGGCTTCAGCACTCGTAATGCCGTCCATGCCGCCAAGGATCAACCAACGGCCAAAACCGATGACTGGGCCAAAACGCATGACCGGGTGTTTCTAGGCGGCGAGTATTGGGCGAACCCCATGGAAGACTGGCGTGTGAGCGAAGGCGGTGCGGAGTGTCTGCACCTGGGCGGTGGCCGCAGCGTGCATTCCCTGACGCATCAGGTGACACAGAACGGTGCCTTCACGATGAGCGTGCTGCTGACGCGGCTGGAGATCGGCAAATCCGACGGCGGCGCGGGCTTCCGCATCGGTCTGCGCAGCGAGCTCAACGAACACCGCAGCAACTGCTTCGTGCAGAAAGGCCTCAACGCCGGCTGGCAGGGCGATCAACTCCTGCTGGGACCGAAGACCGCGCCTCTCAAAGATGGCAGTGTTTTGAAGCAAGTGCGTCTGACACTCAAAGGAGCCGCTGAAGGCAACAAGTGCGTGCTGACGCTCACGGCGAATGCCGCAGACTCCGGTGCGGAGCTGGGAACGGTCTCGCATGAGTTCGGCGCCGAGGAGATTCTCGGCAATGTGTCGATCGCCAACAACTTCGCCGCCGGTGCGGTGGCGGGGGCGAAGAAGAACAAGGGCAAGGCGGGTGCTGCAGGAGCCGGACGTTATCGCTTCCAAAATTGGACGCTAGAAGGCAATGCTTTCACGGTGACGCCGGGCAACCGCTTTGGGCCGCTGCTCTGGTCGATGTACTCGCTGAGCGATTCACGCACGGAGGATGGCTTTGTGATGAAGCTCAGCGCGCTCACCGGTCCGATGGGTGCGAAGGACAGCCAGGTGGTCGAGCTACAGGTGCAGCAAGGTGGAGCGTGGAAATCTCTCGGCACGGCAAAGCTGGACCCCGATGCCTGGGTGGCAACCTTCCGCATTCCGAAGTGGGATGCGAAACAGGCCGCGCCTTACAAGCTGGTGTATCGTGAGAAGCATACGGACGGCAGCGAGACGCCGCATGAATGGACTGGCACGATCACGGCGGACCCTGAGGGGCGACCGCTGCGCATGGCGGCGCTGACCTGCCAGAACGACTACGGCTTCCCTTATGCTCCGGTGGCAGAGAATCTGCTGAAGCTTGATCCTGATCTGGTCTTTTTCTCTGGCGACCAGATCTATGAGAACCACGGTGGCTTTGGCATTATCCGTGAGCCCGCAGAGCCTGCGATTCTAAACTACCTGCGGAAATTTTACCAGCATGGCTGGGCCTTCCGTGAAGTCATGCGCAATGCGCCGACGCTGTGCCTGCCGGACGATCACGATGTCTTTCAGGGCAACATCTGGGGCGAGGGCGGCAGGAAGATGGACGTGGGAGATACCGGCGCATCCTCCAAGGGCGGCTACATCGAACCGGCGCGCATGGTCAATGCGGTACACAAGACCAATGTGGCGCATCATCCGGATGCGTATGATTCCAAACCGGTGCTGCAGGACATCAGTGTTTATTATGGCGACATGGTCTATGGCGGCGTGGGCTTTGCGATCATCGCCGACCGCCAGTGGAAGAGCGGGCCGGGGCATGTGGCGACGGGCGGTGCGCGCGCCGATCACGTGGCTGATCCGAACTTTGACACCGCGAAGCTCGACAAAGCCGGTCTCGTGCTGCTCGGCGAGCGGCAGGAGGAGTTTCTCAAAAAGTGGGCGCAGGACTGGCGCGGCCACACGCTGAAGGCCGTGCTGAGCCAGACCGTGTTCGCCAATGTGGCCACGCATCATGGCGGGCCGGATGGTTACTTGAAGGCCGATCTCGATTCCGGCAGTTGGCCGCAGACACCGCGCAATCGTGCGGTGGAGATCATGCGGCCCTCCATGGCGCTGCACATCAATGGCGACCAGCATCTCACTACGCTGACACAGTATGGCGTGGAGCAGCAGCGCGACAGCAACTGGTCCTTCTGCACGCCTGCCATCTCCGCCGGTTATCCACGCTGGTGGCGGCCTGACGAAATGAAAATGCCGCACACAAACCGCCCAAAACATGGCCACGCCAACACGGGCGAGTATCTCGATGGCTTCGGCAACAAGGCCTATGTGTATGCTGTGGGCAATCCTGAGATCGGCCAGGCGGCGAACCGCTACGACAAGGCGCATGAGAAAGGCAGCGGCTTCGGCTTCATCACCTTCGACACGGAAAAGAAGACCTACTTCATCGAGTCTTTCCGTTTCCTCATCGACGCGACCGACGGCAAGCCCACGAATCAATTTCCAGGCTGGCCTATGACGCTCCAGCAGAAGGAGAATCGCGGCGAGAATGTGATTGGGTGATGAAAAGTACGATGGGCGCTCCTGCCTGTCGATCAGCGACACCGCTGGCGCGCACGTTTACTCCTGGCCTCAAACCAAGGTGCAAGAGCGTCAATCTGCCACGGCGACGTGGCAGGCCGACTTGTAAACCGCAGGTTTTGGCGGAGCGCTGAGCGACGGGCAGGATTGCCCATCGTACTTCCAAGCAGCCAGAAATCTGCTCAAAAACGCACGCTTCATTCGACGCCTAACGAAGTGCCGCTAGGGTCGGCGGATGGATACACAATGGACTGACAAGATCGTCATCGTCACCGGCGGTGGCGGCGGCATGGGCCAGAGCGCAGCGAAGCGATTTGCGGACGCGGGCGCGAAAACTTTCATCTTTGGCCGGACGCTGGACTCGCTGCAGGCCACGGCGGCTCTCTCCCCCCGCATCACACCTATCGTGTGTGATGTCGCCGACTCCGCTAGCGTGGCCGCCGCGCTCGCCCAGGTGCTGCAGCACGGCCCGATTGCCACCTTGATCCACACCGCCGGCATCAACACACCCGACCGCTTCATGGCGCATGCAGACCCCGGCAAACTGGCCAGCGAAGCAAGCTGGCGCAGCGTGATGGACGTGAATGTGATGGGCGTGGTGAACATGATTCAGGCCGTGTCCAAACCCATGGCGGCAAGCGGCGGTGGCAGGATCGTCGTCGTTTCCTCCACTGCCGGGCATGGCTTTGACTCCTATGCCGGCGTGCCCTACACCGCCAGCAAGTGGGCTGTGCACGGCCTGCTCTTCACCGCCCGCATGCAGCTCAGCGCGCATGGCATTGTCCTTTCCGAATACGCCCCCGGTGAAGCCCTCACGCCCCTCGTGGAAAAGCGCCCCGTGAAACCCACCGCCGAACACCGCAGCGCTATGATCCAGACGGAAGACTGTGCCGAGACGCTCTACTTCATCGCATCGCAGCCGCACAGCATGAGCGTCATCCAGCTCCCCGCCTATCAGCCTTTTGGCGGCATGCCGCCGCAGATCTCTGCACCGTGGCTCGCAGGGTTGGATATTGGTCCGAAGCGGTAAACTGATGTGGGCATTGCCTCGCTTCACGAGCCCCTTGGGCAGCGATAGCGAAGAGTGATACCATAGTCAGTTGAATACGGGTCATCTCCTCAGCAGGACCAGATTCCCTGCAGGCGTCGCACTTGCGTCAACGCACGGCACTTCCTGCCTTTCCCTATGCCAAGGACGGCGCACCTTTCTTGGC
>Ga0114968_10001731_pt1 | contig 16793 bp, 8 predicted proteins | sample M_130807_EF_Meta_FD_87020 | JGI IMG/M metagenome (GOLD analysis project Ga0114968, IMG submission 87020) | Freshwater microbial communities from Lake Montjoie, Canada to study carbon cycling - M_130807_EF_MetaG | ecosystem: Environmental > Aquatic > Freshwater > Lake | place: Lake Montjoie...
CAAGGATGAGTCTGTTACGTTCACCTCTTGACAAGTTATCAAAGTCTAAGTCTTGTCCAAGTTGTGTAATTTCCACAGTGAGATCGTTTTGGAATGTTACACTGTGCGGTAACCCCATCTTGTCAAGATAATAAGTGAGCCTGTTGTTTAAGTAGGCCAAGTTTTGATCAATAATCTTTTTACGGATAAAACTATCTTTGCTGGTCAGTAGTTTTAAAAGAAATTCTTGATGCTCTTTAAGATTATTTAGATCATTTACCTTGTCCCAAAGAATATCTTGTAAGGCAGTTTCACTTAGTTCATTAATTTGTTCTTGATAAGGATCTTCGTCGGATTCTCTAGCAGTTATCTGTTGTTCTAAATTTTGAATTGTATTTCTATGATTAATTGCTTCTTCTTCTCGACTATAAAAAACAGTTGGTTGAATACCTAGCTCACCCAGAGCAGCAAGTGACTCAGTATTTTCCATCCACTGACCGTTTGTTGCCAGGGCTTGCAGTGCAGTTTCTTTTAGTACTTGTTGTTTTTCTGCTAGAACTTGTTCATGTTTCTCATCGTGCATGTCTTGCCCACAGGCATAACATTTGTGATTTTCTAATTCTGCAATTTCTTTCTTTAGTTTTTCAATTTGTTTTGTTTCTTTTGCTTCATCTGCAACACAGCGGGCAATAAGTTTAGTAAGTTCATCAATTGACTTACGCTTTTGATTATATATAGTTAGGTCTTTATGCGCCTGTAGTTCTGATATGATATCTAATTGATTTAATTCAGACCATTGTAGTGCCAGAGATTCAACATCTTCTTGTCGCTTCTTTAGCCACATGTCTTGCCTGCGTTTTAATCCTGCAATACCTTCTTCAATCTTTTCGTTGGCTTTTTTTGTAGCTTCTATTTGAGCAGTTTCTTGAATGATATCATCTTTGGTAATACGAATAAGTTCTTTAAGGGCTTCTGCCTTTTCTGAAAGCAGAGTAATGCCCAACAACTGTTCAATAATTTCACGTTGCTCGCCGGCCTTCATAGATAAGAACGGCTCAGTATAGGTATTTAAAGCTACAACATGTTTGAACATATCGTGACTCATGCCTAGGATATCATCAAGATCCTTTTGCGTTTCACGCATGTCACCCTGAGCATCATCTGTTTCTTCGTTGGCCTGCTCTTGATCGTTGACAAAGAATCTTAAAATATTAGGCTTACGTCCACGTTCAATACGATATTCCTGCCCATTTTTTTCAAAAGTTAGTGTGACCAACATGTTTTTAACATTAATCTTATTGATCAGATTGTCTTTTTTAATATTGGTCAGTGCTTGACCAAACAAGGCAAAGCTCAAGGCATTGATGATTGTGGTTTTACCTGTGCCGTTACGGCTTCCGTTGTCGTCTCCGCCCTGATCTAAGTTCTCACCTAAGACAAGAGTCATCTGTTCTCGACAAAAGTTCACGGCTTGAGTCTGGTTACCCACACTCATAAAATTTTTAACTGTCAAATCTTTTATGCGAATCATAGGCTATTGTAGATTGCCAACAGTGTATTGGCTTTAAATTGTTCACTTTGTATGTTAATGATCTGTTTACTAACAATCTCATCAACGCTTTCAAAGGCCTGTATGTCAATGTTAGTATTAACTTCAACATCTTTCTTCTCAGGAACTAGAGTTAGTTCACGAATATCGTAGTCTTTCATGAAAGTTTCTTTAATAAAGTTAGCTTCTTCGTAGCTAATATCAATATCTAAGGTTACACGAAAGTGCATTTTAGATTTAATTAGTGTATCTGCACCATCAATTAACTGACTTAGTTTAACGGTTCTAAACTTAGGCTGATCATCCCATGTAAAGTATTCAGGCTGCTGGCCCCATTCTAGAACCATCATGCCACGTTCATCATCCCACGCATCTGCATAGTTGTGAGGGAAAGCATTGCCAATATATATAACATTTTCTCTTTGTTGACGCTTATGGAAGTGTCCGCTGAATCCTAGTTCAAAGTTTTTAAAATGTTTGAGCTGTATCTCCCCATGATCGGGCATTTGCACCATGGCATTCATATAGAACAAGGGCAGTTCAAAGTGTCCAAAGCAATATCTTGCAGTTGATCGTTCTACTTTACGCCACTCATCACCTACTAACCACGGGCAAAGTAACACATCACCTATGGTTGTTGGTTCATGTACAACAGTAACACCTGGAATATACTTGCCAAATTCTACAGAATGAATATCTCGTTTATCTTTATAGTACAAATCGTGATTACCTGGAAAGAAGTAAAACTGATCAAATGCCTGACCTAGCTTTTCCAGGGCCCTAAGGCTATAGTCCATAGTAGTGATATTAAGACTGTTACGATTATGATGCCAATCGCCCATAAAAATTCCAGTGTCACAGCCTTGCTCCTTGGCTTTTGCAATATACCAGTCAACAAAATCTAAACAATCTTGATTATGAGTATGACTATTACTCTTAAGACCAAAGTGTATGTCTGTGAAACAGGCAATTTTTTTGAATAAACTCATTCAGTACCTTCGTTAAATCTGTTTAGGCCGGCTTCATACTCTCCGCTGTTAGTTCTAGAGTAGCTGGGATTCATACCATTAATTTCTAAAATGTCGTCTCTAATACCTTGATTGCGTTTTTCTATGTTAATAATTCTTACAAAACTATTAGTAACTGCGGCTGTATAGTAGGCAAACGGATTATCTGACTTTGATTCGTCAAACTGTAGGCCAATTTGTGTTAGCTGTAGAATGGCCTGCCCCCGCATTTCGTCATTATATGTGTATCCTCTAACGTTACCACGTGTAGCATAACGTTCGCAGAGTTTAATAAACATACGTGCCAGTGTATTTGTTATCTGCCCATGATCTTTGTTAAAGGCGCCAGTGTCTAGATCACCCTTCCAATGGCTTTTACCCACACACTCTAGCACATCTTCTTCGTTGAATTTCCAATGTTGATACGGAGGAAAGTTAACTTTATCTCTGCCGTCTGCTATAGTCTTTGGATTACGCTTTCTAACAGTGTTTAATGGTATGTGTTCAAAGGTCATAATTCTGAACACAACATCTGTTTTGGCAATTTTCTTATAGTCAACTTCACAATCCGCTTGTTTGACTTTTTCTCCAGCGTTCTTTCTCCGATCATATTCTTGATGTCCAAGTCGTTTGGCCTGTGCCCGCTTTGCTTCGGCTATAGTGCGTATGTTAATCTTATCTACACTGGGCAGTATAAGGTCGTAACGACTGTATTCCGGCTTTGTATAAGTCGAAAATGTATTTTTTGAGCGGTGTATTTCTTCTAATATATCTTTATTGTTTAGGTAATTGACTTTAGTCATTCTATGCGATCCTCATATAGCATTATAAACTACTCATATAATTTTGTCAAATAAATAGAGTATAGGAGATACTCTAATGGCAGATTTTGATTTAGGTGCAAGCATTGGTACTATAGTGGGTCGAGCACAATCCACCGGGTCAAGTGCTCAAGCAGCATTTGGCCAATTAGGCACTACGTCTAATGTAGGTATGCAGTTAAGTTCGGCACTTAGTAATTTAGCTAATCCTGCTAACTTGATCAGTAAGATTAGAAGTGTTAATCTTCCAGCCGGCGGCGATGTTATAGGAAAAATAACCGGAGCAGCAGCACAATTTGGCGGCTCTGATGCTAATCTAGATTGGCGTGTAAGATTAAGTGTACCAGGCGGTACAATCTTTGATTCAAGTTCTATATTTGCTCCGTTAAAAGCAGCTGGCGGATTAATATTTCCTTATACACCTCAAATTAATATTGGATCCTCTGCATCCTACAGTGCAGTTGACCCTATACATAATAACTATCCATTCCGTACCTATCAACATAGCTCACCAGATTCAATTACAATTACAGCACCAATGAATGTGGAAGATGCAGTGCAAGCACAGTATTGGATTGCTGCTATGCATTTCTTAAGGTCAGTGACTAAGATGTTTACTGGAGAATCTAGTCCAGCAGGTAATCCGCCTCCTATCCTTAGTTTAAACGGCTACGGTGAATACGTTTTTAAAAATGTTCCTGTAGTAGTTACAAATTTTAGTGTTCAACTAGATGCAACTTCAGATTATATTTCTACAATATCAACATCAACAGGTATAACAGGCCAATTAGGAAATGTAATAAGTCAAATTCCAGGTGCACAAGCACTGGGTGCTGCTATTGGTGCAGGATCATCTTTATTAAATGCTGCACTATCGTCAGGCGGTGGCGCCAGTGGCGGTAGCCATGTACCTACTAAGAGTTCATTTACAGTTAGTTTACAACCTATATACAGTAGAGAAAGTGTTAGAACATTTAGTCTACAAAAATTTGTCAACGGCGATTATATGACAAGTTCAGGATCAGGATACATCTAATGGCAAAATATACAGCAAAAAGTCCTTGGTATAGTACATCAATTAAAGATAATTATCTTGACGTGTTGACCATACGCACAGTTTCAGCAGAGCCTGACGATTTTCTTTATACTATAGAAGCTCAATACACATATCGTCCTGACTTATTGGCATATGATTTATATGGTGATACTGCTCTTTGGTGGGTTTTTACACAACGCAATCTAGATGTAATACAAGATCCTATATTTGATTTCATACCTGGTACACAAATTTATATTCCTAAAGGAAATAGTTTGAAAACAATTCTAGGATTATAATATGCCATTTGACATAAAAGAAACTGCTACGAATGCTGTGAAAACGGTGGTAAACAAACTTAGTAGCACAGGACTGGCAAAAGATTTAGCTGCAAATTTACCGCAGACTGCCGGGCAACTTCAAGTGGCAGCAAATAAAATACCTGGACAAATTTCTAATGCTATAAAAGATCCATTGGGTGCATTTAATGTTGACATCAGTAAGTTGCTAAAAGCACCTTCAATGCGATCTGCTACAACATCGATAGATGCTTTACCTCCTTATCCAAATGTGCTTGGCATATTTGCCAGTTATAATTACATTTTTACTCTATCGTGTCTTAACGATGACGAAATAAATTTTCCTGACAGTACCTATAGAGCCACCGGCCCTAAAACTATCATCTGTAAAAGTGGTAACGGCGATCCCTATAATAGAGTACAAACAGAATACGGCCAGTTTGATTTCTTTATTGATAATTTTTCCATGGATAGTATCTATGGATGGGACAAGACCACACAGAATACCAGTGCCACCACAATGAATTTTGATATAACCGAACCCTATTCTATGGGTATGTTTATTCAATCGTTGGCCGTGGCCTGCGAAAGATTAGGACACAACGGATATAACGAAGCACCGTTTTTATTAACTATTGAATTTAAAGGATTTACTGAACAAAATGAAGTAGTTGATCTCCCGCAACTAAAAAAATATATTCCTCTTAAGTTAAACACTATTGAAATGAGTGTTAATGGAAAAGGATCTATATATAAAATAGCAGCACTGGCATGGAATGACGGAGCCCATTCAGATAGATATACCAAACTTAAATCTGATATCAGTATTAGAGGTAAAACGGTACAAGAAGTACTTCAAACAGGTGAGAACAGTCTTCAGAAAGTGCTAAATGATTATCAAAGATTACAAGTCAAAGACGGTTCAATAAATGTAGCAGATCAAATTATTATACTGTTCCCGGTAGATATCGCCAGCTCGTCATCGACTTCTAATTCTGGATCTAATCAAAGAGAAAGTTCTGCAACAGCCACAGCAAATCCTAGTACTAGTACAAATAATAGTACATTGTTTCAAAAGTTGGGTGTAACAGAAACAAATATAGGATCAGTTACCAATCTAGTTCAAGATCCCAATAACTGTAATGCCATTGGCGCTTCGAGTATGGGATACAGTACAGTGAAAAAAGGAGATGCTCCTTATGCCAAAGAAGGACAGGCCTTAGACGAAAAGACTAATACATGGGTTCAGCAACCTTCAGATGTTAGCACAGGTAACTTGCAATTTAAGCAAAGTGGAGACATTATCAACGCAATAAACCAAGTGATTATACAAAGTGATTATGCTAGACAAGCATTGAAAAAAGAACAGATTGATGAAAATGGTATGCTACCATGGTGGCGTATTGACACTGAGTTTTATCAAATACCCAGCGAAGCAAACTATACTAAGACTGGTACTAAGCCTAGACTAATAGTCTATAGGGTTGTTCCTTATCGTGTGCATTCTGGAAAGTTTATGCCGGCAAATACACCTGCCCCAGGATTTGAAAATTTAAAAAAACAAGCAATTAAAGAATACAATTATATTTACACTGGTAAAAATATAGATATTTTAGATTTCAACATTGAGATTAAAAGTGGATTCTATACAAAATTTACAGCTGCCAATAATAGTCAATCTCAAGATGTTAAAGAACAAGCAAATAACAGTGCAGTAGATGGCGCCAATGTTGAAAGTCCACCGTTAGAAGGACAAAAAAATCCTAAAGTGGGATCTGCTGGCACTAAAACATTACCTGTTGGAACTATAACCAGTACGGATAGGCAAGGTGGCGGCGGTAGCGAAACAGTTGAAACTCGAGTAGCAAGACAATTCTACGAAGCAGTTACCGAAGGTGCTGATATGTTGACCGTTGATCTAAAAATAATTGGGGATCCGTATTATATTGGGGATAGCGGGTTAGGAAATTATTCTGCTCCTAGTACCACGGGATTAATGAATATGAACGATAATGGTTCAGTAAATTATCAAACAAGTGAGGTTGACATAGTAGTTAATTTTAGGACACCTATTGATATTAATGAGCGTACGGGAATGTATGATTTTGCAGATTCAAAAATACTATTAAATTATTCTGGACTATTTAAAATTAATACTATATCACATTCTTTTAGTGGCGGAAAATTTATACAAACATTACATCTTAATAGGAGAGGCATGCAAGAAGCCGCTGAGAAAAATAAATCTGATTATGCAACTAAGTTTCCAGGAGTTGAAGTACAAGCTGATCCTCAAGCAACTGATTCTACTTCAGTTCCTCCTAGTGCTGCTCCGCCTAATGAAGGACAACAAGCAGTTAATGCAACTAATGCTAGTATACTAGGTGCAATAACTGGGACTAGTAGTACAAATAGAGCTTACCAAGGAGTTCCTAGCGGATCGAGACTATAATGGCAGAAGAAATTAGATCATCACAGCAACCCACACCGCAACCTGGTCCTTTTTTAGCCAAAGTGATTAGTCATCTTGATCCTAATTACATGGGCGGACTACAAGTTGAAATTTTAAGACCTGTAGGCAACGAAAGCGGCGCCGAAGGAAATCTTGTCCAAGTAAAATACATGAGTCCTTTTGCTGGCCAAACTAGTGTTGATTTTATAAATCAAAACAACGATTACAACGGAACACAAAAAAGTTACGGTATGTGGTTCGTACCTCCAGATGTAGGATCTACGGTCATGGTAATTTTCATTGATGGAGATCCCAAACGTGGCTTTTGGATAGGCTGTGTTGCTGATAATGATCAAAACTTTATGGTGCCAGGAGTAGCCGCAACAAAATACAATGTTGAAGGCAACTATACTAGATCTCCAGTAGCAGAATACAATAAAAAATTAGCAGGCGCCGCTGAATTAGATTCAACGAAAATTAAAAAACCTCAGCATCCACTAACAGATAGACTAGTAGCACAGGGATTAATCAACGATGACATACGTGGTATAACAACCAGCAGTGCTCGTAGAGAAACACCAAGCACAGTATTTGGCATTAGTACACCCGGCCCTGTGGATAAAAGATCCGGAGCTCCAAAAGGACGAGTTGGTAAGTTAGATAACCAAGTTAATTATTTTATCAGCAGACTAGGCGGCACGACCTTTGTCATGGATGATGGAGATGATAAATTCCTTCGTAAAAAATCTGCAAGCGAAGCTGCTCCGGAGTATGCCAGCGTTGCCAACGGAGAGACTACAGGCCAACCTGACATTCCTCACAATGAGTTATTAAGAATTCGTACTCGAACTGGGCATCAGATATTGATGCACAATAGTGAAGACTTAATTTATATTGGTAATGCTCGCGGAACTAGTTGGATAGAATTATCTAGCAACGGAAAAATTGATATCTACGCTGAGGATAGTATTAGTGTTCATACTAAACAAGATATTAATTTCAGAGCAGATAGAGATATCAATTTAGAAGCCAGTAGAAATATTAATATTAAATCAGGTGCAAAAATTCGTACGGAGTCTGCTGCCAACACAGAAATTTATGTTGGAGCCAATGGAAAAATTACCTGTAAAGCAGGATTTGATCTCAATACAACCGGAGCAAATAAATTTACCGCCAGCGGATCAACTAATATTAAGAGTGGAGGAAACCATGTAGAAACTGCTAGCCAAGTTCACATGAATGGCCCAACCGCTGCTACCGCAGCAACGCTGACAGCGATGACAACTTTTAAACTACCAGACGAGACAAATACTCAAACTTATACTAGTATAATGAAACGTATTCCAACGCACGAGCCTTGGCCACATCATGAAAATCTAGACCCCGCTAAATTTACAGCAGAAAAAACTAGCAGAGAAAATGCGTTGGCGATCGAAACTCCAACAGCATGGAAAAAATACTCACCATAACTGATACGTTTGAAAAAATTAGACCACCAGATAATAATCCCCCACCTGGAAATGCAACACCATTTGGTAATCGCCAAGGAAGATAATCATGACTACTAATGCTAACTTATATGAAAAAATTGTGCTTGTACCACAATATCAAGCTACAGAAACTCCAGGTACACAGACCTATAAAGGATTCAGTACGGTCAGCTCTGTCAGTGAAAATTCTTCTTTATTTGACCTTGAATTAATTAAGCAAGATTTGCTTAATCACTTTCATGTACGACAAGGTGAACGACTAATGAATCCTACGTTTGGTACAGTTATATGGGATGCATTATTTGAACCGTTGACTGAAGAACTAAAACAAGTAATCACTAAAAATGTCACAGATATTATTAACTATGATCCCCGTATAAAAGCAGATCAAGTAATAGTTACTGCCTACGAAAGTGGTATACAAATAGAGTGTGTGTTGACCTATTTACCCTACAACATTAGTCAAAGTATGAGATTAAGTTTTGATCAAAGAAACGGATTATTGGCAGAGTAAAATACGCAGTTAACTATAAGCGATAAATATTAAAAACAGGAACAACTATGTCATCAACAGATAGACAAAATAGATTATTAGTGGCAGAAGACTGGAAAAAAGTATACCAGAGTTTCCGCAATGCCGACTTCCAAAGCTACGACTTTGAGAATTTACGTAGGACAATGATCTCCTACATTCGTCAAAATTACCCAGAAGATTACAACGACTACATTGAATCAAGTGAATACCTTGCCCTAATTGACCTTATTGCATTCTTGGGCCAAAGCATAGCTTTCCGTGTTGATTTAAATGCCCGCGAAAACTTCTTAGAGCTAGCAGAGCGCCGCGAAAGTGTGCTACGTCTAGCACGTTTATTAAGCTATAATGCCAAGCGTAATCAGCCTGCAAATGGCCTATTAAAGTTTGGAAGTGTAAGAACAACGCAGGCTATCATAGACAGCAACGGCCGCAATATTGCTGGACAACTTGCGGTATGGAATGACCCTGCTAATTCAAATTGGTATGATCAGTTTATTAAGATTATCAACGCCGCGCTATCACAGTCTAATCAATACGGCAGTCCAGAAGATAAGGCCACTGTCTACGGTATCCCTACTGAGCAATATCGTGTTCAGGGTGTTAATACTGATGTTCCTGTATATGCTTTCAACAAGCCCATTGACGGTAGGACTATGAGTTTTGAGTTAGTATCTACAGTGTTTTCTGGAGAAGATTATATCTATGAAGAAACTCCCCGTGTTGGAAATCATCTAGCATTTTTATATAGAGATGACGGACGCGGTGCAGCAAGTCCTAATTCAGGATTCTTCTTACAATTTCGTCAAGGTACATTAAATCAAGGTACGTTTTCAATTACTCAGCCTAACAACAATGAGTCTATTGACATTGATGCCATTAACATCAATGACACAGATGTGTGGTTACACCGTTTAGATAAAAACGGATTAGAATCAGAAGAATGGGCTAAAGTACCTAGCTTTGAAGGCAACAATGTTATCTATAACAGCCTTAAAAAGAATATTAAAAACATCTATGGTGTTGTCAGCCGCGTAGGTGATAGAGTCAGTTTAGCTTTCAGTGATGGCACATTTGGTAATTTACCACTAGGTACGTTTAGAACTTATTATAGAACTAGCAACGGATTAACCTATACCATCAATCCTAAAGATATGAAGGGTATCAGTGTTGATATCCCCTATGTTTCTAATGTGGGACAACGTGAAACATTGACCATTACTTTAAATTTACAAACAACAGTTAACAACTCAGTTGCCACAGAAAGCAATGACAATATTAAAGCCAATGCTCCTGCAAATTATTACACACAAAATAGAATGATCACCGGCGAAGACTATAATATTAGTCCACTGGCCATTAATCAAGACGTAGCAAAGATTAAGAGTGTAAACAGATCAAGTAGCGGTATTAGTAGATATTTTGATTTAAAAGATCCTACGGGAAAATATAGTTCAACAAATTTGTTTGCTGATGATGGGGTTTTGTACAAACAGAATTATACTGAAACATTTAATTTTACGTATTTGTCAAAGACAGACATTGAAGGTGTTATCTACAATACAGTTATTGATGCATTGAAAGATAAGAATTTAAGAAACTTTTATTACGAACGATACTCAGTTTTACCATATGATGGTTTAAATATTGATTGGAGTCAAGTTACAAAGGAAACTAATGAATCTACTGGCTATTTTCAATTAGGCGATTCTCCGGCTAAACTAGGATCTTATACTACTAATAATTTAAAATATGTACAACCCGGTGCTCTTATCAAATTTAACGCACCCACAGGTTATTATTTTCAAACAGCTAATAATAATATCCTGTCTACTATACCAGACACCGGTATTCCGTTAAATGGATCTACATCTATTTGGGCATCAATTGTATCTATTGTCGGTGACGGTACAGCAAATAATACTGGTATTGTAACGGCTACTGGCCTCGGACCTGTTATCTTAAATCAAGTAATACCTGAAACAGCCCGTGTATCTCAAGTAATTCCTAAATGGCGAACTACTCTAAGTTCGAGTGTAGTATTAACCATGATAGATTTAATATTTGCCAACAAACCATTTGGTTTGAGATATGCAATCGATACTGCTTCTTGGGAGATTATTTTTGAAACTAATTTAGATTCTAAATCAGAATTTAGTCTTGGAAAAACTGGTGATAATACTAATCAAAATTTAGATTCTAGTTGGCTATTATTGTTTACCACTGACACGGAACGTTATACTGTAACTACTAGATTGATGCGTTATATATTTGAAAGTAAAGATCAAATTCGTTTCTATTTTGACAGCACAGATAAGGTCTATGATAGCACTACTAATTTAATTGTTAAGGATAGAATTAATGTTTTAAGTATTAATACAAAACCGTCAGAGGTTACACCTTTGAGTTTAGATTTAACTTGGGAGGTTAATGACGATTTTAAAGGACTGGACGGTTACAAAGACACTAAAAAAATTGAAGTGGTATTTGCTGATTCAAATGATGACGGCATTGTTGATCGTCCTGATTTATTTTCAACATTAGTTGCTTCACCGTTGATCACAGAAACTGATCCTGATGTATTTAAAAAATCTTATATTGTTCAAGAGAAATACTACATTGAACAAGGGCAAGAAGATTACAAATATATTGATAACAGCTTAGACACTGTGATAATTTTAAAGTCTGAGTTTGACGTTGATAACGATTTAACTACCTATGTTGATGAACAGTATTTTTATTTTATTGACTCTAATGTTGTTAAAAAACTTAACAGGACTACAAATACACTAGTTGTATCTTTAAATTATAAAGTATTTTTAGGAAGAGCCGACGTTAAATTTCAATATGTACATAGTGCAGATTATGAATCTAGGATTGATCCTGGTATGAGTAACATAATAGATATATTTGTCTTAACTAAAACATATGACATTCAGTTTAGACAATGGATTGCAGGCAGTCGCGACTATGAACCGTTGCCACCTAGCTCTGATTCGTTATATCAAACACTTGCACCGTCATTGAATTTAATTAAATCAATCAGCGATGAGATCATATATCATCCAGTTCGATATAAAGTTTTGTTTGGCGCAGCCGCATCTCAAGATTTACAAGCAACTTTTAAAGTTGTAAAAAATGTTGCACAAGTATCTAGCGACAATGAAATTAAAGCAACTGTTCTGTCAGCAATAAATGAATTTTTTGCTTTAGAAAATTGGGATTTTGGAGATAAATTTTATTTCTCAGAGTTGTCAACTTATGTAATGAATAGACTAGCACCATTAATTACTAATTTTATTGTGGTTCCAAAATCAAGTAATTTAACATTTGGTAGTCTGTTCGAAATAACAGCCGAGTCTGACCAGTTGTTTATCAACGGAGCTGTAGTCGATGATATTGAAATTATTACTAATATTACAGCCAGTACAATCAAAGCCTCGGGAAATACAGTAATTTCACCTACAGCAATACTACAACAAAATATTACCAGCGCATAAGCGGAGAATAAATGAGCAACAATCAATCAGAAAATCCAGTACCTATTTCAAACAGTAAAAGAAAAAACTCTGAGCTGTTACCACGATATTATAGAACTGATACTAATAAAAAGTTTATTCAATCTACATTAGATCAGCTTACGCAACCTGGTGCTGTAAAAAAAGTTACTGGATTTATAGGTAGACAAAACGCTAAATCATCTACGACTAATGATATTTTTGTTGAGGCAGTGACCTCACAGCGTCAAAATTATCAATTAGAACCTAGTATGGTGTCAAAAGACACACTAGATAACGTAAATTTTTACAAAGATTATATAGATTATATCAATCAGTTAAGTGTATTTGGTGCTGACATCTCTAACCATGAACGCCTAAATCGTCAAGAATTGTATTCTTGGAATCCTCACATTGATTGGGATAAGTTTGTTAATTTTCAACAATACTATTGGATGCCTTATGGTCCTCCAGTTATTAGTGTTTATGGTCTACAACAAAAAATTGAGAGTACTTATACTGTAAGGATTGAAGACGAACTAGGATATAAAGAATATGTCCTTACCCCCAACGGCCTTAATAGAAACCCTGCATTAAAATTGTATAGAGGACATACCTACCATTTTGAAATAACCAGCCCAGGCGAACCATTTAGCATTAAAACAGAAAGACTAGCAGGTGTTGATGCCAGATATAACTGGGGCAATGATACTGTATATGCAGTTGAGTTGGGAACCATTACTATAACAATTCCCGAGAACTCTCCTAATGTTCTTTACTATGTCAGTGAAAATGATCCTAATTTAGGAGGCATTTTTAAAATTTATGATATTAAAGAAAATACTGCTATCGATGTTGAAAATGAGATTATAGGTAAAAAGACTTTTAAGTTAGCCGACGGTACTAAGTTAAGCAACGGCATGAAGTTGAGGTTTAAAGGTAATGTGACACCTGAAAAATATGCAACCGGATCTTATTATGTAGAAGGAGTTGGGTCTAAAATACATCTAGTACTTGAAAATGATTTAGAACTTATTACTAATACTACAGATAGTTTTTCAGTTCCGTTTGACGATAGTCCGTTTGATCAGTATTCTTTTGACGTTGCCACAACATACAGTACATCAAAAGACTATGTTGTTATCAATCGCGGAAGTAAAGATAGAAATCCGTGGGCACGTAATAATCGTTGGTTCCATAAAAATGTTATAGAAACAAGTTATTCTCTCAACGGGCAAATTGCCAGTTTAGATCAAGATGCTAGAGCTGTTCGACCTATTATTGAGTTTGCTGCTGGCATTAAACTTTACAACTTTGGCTTAGAAGCCACAGTAGATGTTGACCTTATCGATACGTTTACCTCTGATGTATTTTCAACAGTTGAAGGACAACCGAGTTATATTGTTGATGGTATTAACCTTACACAAGGTCAGCGTGTATTATTTTTAGCTGATACAGACATACTTGTAAAAAATAAAATTTATAAAGTAGAATTTATTCGAGTTACTCCTCCGGGGGAATCAGTTCAACGACAAATTCATTTAGTAGAAGATGCAGTACCTATAGAAAATCAGTCAGTATTGATTAAGTTTGGCACAAAAAATCAAGGACTAACATATTTTTATAATGGATCAACATGGGCAAAAGGCCAACAAAAGACTGGTGTAAATCAAGCTCCGCTATTTGATGTAGTTGATGAAAACGGCCACAGTTATGGAGATATGACAGTTTACGACGGAACATCATTTGTTGGTACAAAACTATTCTCATATAAAGTAGGTACTGGTATTAGTGATAGCAAACTAGGGTTTCCGTTATCTTATAAGAATATTAATAACATTGGAGATATTGTTTTTAACTTTAATTTGTTAAGTGACACATTTGTTTATAAAAGAATCATTGATGTAAGAACGCAATCAGTTGCTGTAGGAAAACTAGTAAAATTTGATAGTTTAACTAATATATCATATGTATCAGGTTGGGAAATCAGCAACGTTACACGTTATCAACCTGCGGTAAGAATTTATCGTGACCCAAATAAAACAAATAATTTTGACATAGATGTGTATGACAATATAACTGATCTTTTAGATCTCGAAGTGCGTGTCTATATAAACGGTAAGAGATTAGATCAAAAATACTGGGAAGTTAAAAACGGCACCCGATTTAAGTATGTCTATTTTAACATAGACAGTATGACATCTGCAGAAATTAATTATCAATCAACTGATGTTATTACATTAAAAACGTTTGCAGCCCAAGTTAAAAATAAAAACGGTTATTACGAGCTTCCTATCAATCTTCAAAATAATCCAATGAATGAAAATCCAATAGAGTTTACTCTAGGAGAAGTGATTGACCACGTAGATTCAATAATTGATAATTTAGACACCTTTGACGGAGAGTATCTTGGAGCCAGCAATTTAAGAGATCTAGGCAATGTTAGTCCTTATGGAACACGATTTGTGCAACATGCGGGAGCATTACCGTTAGCATTATATCATATTACCAATAAAACAAATAATATATTAAAAGCTCTAGAGCAATCAAGAGATGACTATGGTGCATTTAAACGTAATTTTATTAATATTTCAGAAAATTTAGGTGTTGATACTGATACAGTTGCATTTGTTGATTTAATTTTAAATGAAATTAATAAAAATAAACCTAAGACTGCACCTTATTATTTTAGTGATATGGTTCCTAATGGATCAGCAATTACTACAAACATCACGGTAGTTGATTATAGAACTAAAACGTATCCTTTAACTACTACATTCAGTTTAGACAAGTTATCAGCAACCGCTGTCTTAGTTTATATTAATGGTGAACAAATTTTACATGACATCGATTACACCTTCCATACTGACGGGTTTATTATTTTAACTTCACAAGCAGTTGTGGCCAACGACGATGTAATTACTATTGTAGAATATGAAAGTACAGATGGTAGTTATGTTCCTGCAACTCCTACTAAGTTGGGAATGTGGCCAAAATTTGAACCTAAAAAATATTTAGATAACTCGTTATTGACTCCTCGAGAAGTTATTCAAGGACACGACGGCAGCATTATTTTAGCCTACGGTGACTATCGTGACGACTTATTATTAGAATTAGAAAAACGAATCTTTAATAATATCAAAGTTAGTTACGACTTAGATATTTTTGATGTTAACGATCTAATTCCACGATATAGTCAAGTAGGAGATTATACATTAGATGAATTTAATAAAGTATTAGCACCAAATTTTTATCAATGGACTACTTTAATTAATAGAGATTTTACAAAACCATTATCTTATGATCAAACAAATCCGTTAACATTTAACTATCGAGGATTGGCTGCACCTGATGGAAGAACATTGCCCGGGTACTGGAGAGGTATCTATCGTTGGATCTATGATACCGACCGTCCAAATGTGTGCCCATGGGAGATGTTGGGGTTTAGCATTGAACCCTCATGGTGGGAAGAACAATATGGTTCAGCTCCATATACATCAGACAATCTAGTAATGTGGCAAGATATTTCCGAAGGCATTATCAAGGTTCCGGGACAACCAATTTACCGTAATCCTAAATATGTTAAACCGTATTTGACAAAACATTTGCCAGTTGATGAAGATGGAAATATTGTAAGTCCTACTACTAATAATTTAGCTGACGGAGTTATTACAGAAATTACTTTGGGCGATTATATATTTGGTGATGTTAGCCCAATAGAGAATGCGTGGCGCAGAAGTTCGTATTATCCTTTTAGTATTATTTCTACATTACTGTTAACATACCCTTCTAAAGTTATGGGTTTATTATTTGATCGCTCACGAATCTATAGAGATGCATCGAATCAACTAATATACAAAGACACAAAACTGCGTCTTCGATTAAAAGATGTTGTTACCCCAAGCATTTATTCAGACAGCGAGCGAGTGCAGACTGCCGGCCTTGTTAATTATATTGTTGATTATATTCAACACGAGAATCAACGATCTTTAACTCAATACAAATATGATCTTGCAAACAGCACAATGCAGCTGTCATATCGTGTAAGCGGATTTACTGAAAAAGAAAAATTCAATTTACTACTGGATTCTAAATCACCTACTGCTGTTGGTGGTATATACGTTCCGCAGG
>Ga0114968_10001734_pt1 | contig 16783 bp, 17 predicted proteins | sample M_130807_EF_Meta_FD_87020 | JGI IMG/M metagenome (GOLD analysis project Ga0114968, IMG submission 87020) | Freshwater microbial communities from Lake Montjoie, Canada to study carbon cycling - M_130807_EF_MetaG | ecosystem: Environmental > Aquatic > Freshwater > Lake | place: Lake Montjoie...
CGGTCATCCCAGTCGACCCATCGGCTGAGGTTCTCGGCACCGATGAGGAGAACGCGCTTCGTGCCCGTGGCGATCATGCCTCGAGCCACGGCTACGCCGTACATGAAGCCACTGCAGGCCGCATTGAGATCCAGGGCGCCACCGGTAATCCCAAGGGCGGCCGCAATCGTTGGTGCCGTTCCGGGAATCAGTCGGTCGCCGGTGGTCGTCGACAGGATGACGAGATCGATGTCGTCGGCCGATACGCCCGCGTCGGCCATAGCCGCTTGGGCGGCCGTGATGCCGAGCGAGGAAGCCGAGCCGCCGATGCGACGCTCACGGATTCCGGTGCGCTCACGAATCCAGTCGTCGGAAGTATCAAGGGTGACACTGAGGTCGTCATTGGTGACGATGCGTTCGCCGAGACCTACGCCCCAACCGGCAAATCGAATTCCCATTAGGAGCGTCCCGTCATAGAACAAAATCCTAGGCTCGAAGAACCTAGGCCTTCGGTGTCTCCAAGACGGCCAGTGAGCAACGGGCGATGCAGATCATGCGACCCTCTTCATCGGTGAGGTCGATACCCCAGACGTGCACCGTCCGGCCGGTACGAATCGGTCGGGCCGTGGCCGTCAGGAGGCCCTCGCGCATGGAGCGCAGGTGGCTGCAGTTCAGTTCGGTACCAACCACGATGCGGTCGGGCCCGACCGTTACGGCGCCACCAATGGAGGCCGCCGATTCGGCGATAAGCGCCGACACGCCGCCGTGCAAGATGCCGTAGGGCTGGTGCACCTTGGGGCCGACCATGACCTGAACCACGACCTCTTCGGGGGTGGCCTTGATGACTTCTATGCCGAGGGCGTCGTGGACGTTTTGGACTTCGGGGTTGAGGAGGTTCACGAGTAGTGAGCCTAGAGCGGCTCGGTAACCTAACGCTATGAATCGGTTCATTGATGTGCGCAGTGACACTGTGACGCAACCCACGGACCAGATGCGAACGGCCATGGCTCAGGCGGTGGTCGGGGATGATGGCTTCGGTGACGACCCGACGGTTCGGGCGCTCGAAGCTCGCTACGCCACACTCGTCGGTAAGCCGGCCGCAATCTTCGTGCCGTCGGGTGTAATGGCAAATCAGATTGCCATGCGCCTGCACACCTCGCCCGGTGACACGGTTATTGCCGGACAGGCCAGTCACGTCGTGGCCTTTGAGATGGGAGCCTCGGCCAAGAACGCCGGGATTCAATTCGCCACGTTCCGCGATGACGACGGCTTCTTGCCTCGTGATGCAGTGCTTGATCGTATTGAGGCCGAAGTTGACCATCAGTCCGCCGTCCGGGCGATCGTGGTGGAGAACACCAACATGTTCGCCGGTGGTCGCGTCTATCCCTTGGGGGAACTCCGCGCACTGCGAAGTGCGACGTCCGTTCCAATCCATATGGATGGTGCCCGTCTCTTTAACGCGCAGGTGGCCAGTGGGGTTTCGGCGGCCACGTACGCGGCCGAAGTTGACACCGTTATGACCTGCCTCTCTAAGGGCCTGTGCGCCCCCGTTGGCTCGCTCCTCGCCGGTTCCATGGAGGACATGGAGCGCGGACGGACCGAGCGCAAACGCCTCGGTGGCAGTATGCGCCAAGCCGGTTTTCTCGCGGCCGCCGGCCTCGTGGCGCTCGACACCATGGTTGAGCGGCTCGCCGATGATCACCAACGGGCCCGCCGCATTGCGGACGCCGTCGAGCATCGATTCGGCGATACCGGCTATCGCGCCAGCGAATGTGAGACCAATATCGTGGCCTTTAATCACCCCGCAGCGCGAGACTTGGTCGAACAGCTGGAGTCTCGTGGCATTCTGGCCGGCACGGTCGCTCCCGGTCGTTTCCGCCTGGTCGTCCACGCCGGAATTTCGGATGCCGACGTCGAGAAGGTCGTAGCGGCCATTGGAGCACTCGCGTGATACTGATTCTCGATGGGACGTGTGGCTTCTGCCAACAGTGCGCCCTCTGGATAGAGCGTCGCCTTCGAGCCCCCCTAGCGTTTCGGGCCAATCAAACAGTGAGCGATGACGAACTCGCGCGTTGGTCTCTCACCCGACAGGACCTCGCTGCCGCGGTCTGTGTGATTGACGGCACGACGACGTACCAAGGTGCGCGAGCCGTGGCGGTAGCCCTGGGTCAGTGTCGAGCCGGCTGGCCGCTCCTCGGACGGATCATTGCCTTACCCGGCATCGTCATAGTCTCGGAGGCGATCTATCGTGCGGTCGCACGTAACCGTCACCGCCTACCGGGAGCCACGTGTGGAATTGGGCAAAACCCCGTAGGGGAGTAGCCTTACGGGTGCACTAAGGCACTCGTCATGCAGCAAATTCACCACCTTTCAACTTTCTTACGGCGCCCGTTCTACGACGTAGACGGTGACCGCATCGGCCGAGTTCGCGACCTCGTGGCCCGGGTGGGCGATCACGCCCACCCCCCAGTCGTCGGAGCCGTTGTCCGTATCGAGGGCCGTGACCTCTTCGTCCCGATCCGCAAGATTGGTGGCCTCGCCGCCGGCCGGATGCGCTTCGAAGGAAACCGCATTGACTTGCGCCGTTTCGAGCGCCGTCCCGGGGAAATTCTGCTCTCGGAAGACTTGCTGGCGCGCCACGTCATCAACCTGGTGCACGGCCGTTTGATTACCGGCAACGAGATTGAAATCGCCGAGATTGACGGGACGTGGGAGGTCGTGGGTGTAGATCCCGGTCGCCGGCCCATGCTGCGACGGGTCTTAGGCCCACTCGGACGTAATCTCTCGGCCACCTCCATCGTGGACTTCGCCTCCATCGAACCATTCGTTTCGCACGTTCCTTCGGCCCGCCTCCGCATCCCGTATCGCAAACTGGCGAAACTGCACCCATCACAGATTGCGAACCTTGTCGAACAGGGTTCACACGAAGAGGGCGAAGAGATTATTGAGGCCGTCGGCCTTGACCGTGAGCTCGAGGCTGACGTCTTTGAGGAGCTGGACACCCAACACCAGTTGGAGTTTCTCGAGTCCCGCAGTGACGCTGACGCGGCCCGCCTTCTTTCACGGATGGCGGCCGATAATGCGGCCGACCTCATTGCAGAGATTGACCAAGAGCGGCGACTCTCGGTATTGGAGAAGCTGCCCGAACCGCAGCAGCAAAAAGTTCGTCACCTGTTGACCTACAACGCCGACACCGCCGGTGGCCTCATGCTGAACGACTTCTGTTCGCTACCCGCCACCGTCACGGCCGAAGTGGCACTCCAGGCGCTGCGTGACTCTACGGCGCCGGCCGAAACACTGCAGGCCGTCTTTTTGGTTGACGAGGCGAATCACCCTGTGGCGGCCGTGTCGATTGTGGCCCTCGTTCGTTCTCGTCCTCAGGACTTAGCCATAGCGGCCGCACACGCCAGCTTGGCCTACGTGCGCCCCCACTGGGATCTCCACCGGGTCGCGCGCACCATGACGGACTTCAACCTGACGGTCGTGCCCGTGGTGGCCGAAGACGGTGGAGCGATGATTGGTGTCGTCACGGTTGATGATGTGCTCGAAGACCTCATGCCCCAAGGCTGGCGTCGAGAGTTCGGAATGTCGACGGTTTCCGAATGACGTTCGTTCTTCACACTCTGAGGGGGTTCTGATGAAGCCCCCAAGTACCACCCCGGGGCGCGTGAGTGCCCCAAAGCGGCCCCGTGGGTCGCGGTCCTTGGCCTAGTTCGCCAAGCCGTGTCACCGTGGCCTTTGTAACGCCACGACGAGTTGACATGAAGGAGGTGAGCAGTGACGAAGCAGAGACAAGAAAATGACATCGCCGGCGCCTTCGGGACCATCCGGGCCACCGACAACGAATCCCGTCGTGGTTTCAAGGCCCGCCTCTTAACGCTGCTCGCCATTGTGGGTCCCGGCTTGATCGTGATGGTTGGCGACAACGACGCCGGTGGTATTTCAACGTACGCCCAAGCCGGGCAGAACTTTGGCTACTCCTTGCTGTGGACGCTGCCGCTCCTGATTCCTGTGCTGATGGTCAATCAGGAGATGGTGGCTCGACTCGGCGCCGTTTCTGGTCTCGGTCACGGCCGACTAATTCGAGAGCGTTTGGGTCGCCGCTGGGGCAACTTGGCTACTGGGTCGATTCTGTTCTTGAACTTTCTTATTCTCATTACGGAGTTCATTGGCATCTCACTTTCGACCTCGTACTTCGGCGCCCCGGCCTACATCACGGTGCCTCTCGCGGCCGTTCTCCTCTTCACGGTGACCGCGGCTGGAACCTTCCGTAGTTGGGAACGGCTCATGATGCTGTTCGTGGCCGTCAATGTCTTGATCGTGCCGCTACTGCTCGTCTCCAATGCCAGCGGTCATGCGACGATGGAAGGCCTAACAATGCCCAGCATTCGTGGGGGAGCGACATCGGGTGGCATCCTGCTGATCATCTCCATCATCGGAACAACGGTGGCCCCGTGGCAGCTCTTTTTCCAGCAGAGCAACATCGTCGATAAGCGCATCACGCCTCGGTGGCTGAACTACGAGCGGGTCGATACGTTGCTGGGCTCCATCATCGTGGTCGTTAGTGCCAGCGCCATAATCATTGCCGCGGCGGCCGGTCTCTCTCCTCACGGTGATACCTCGAGTTACACCGATGCGCTCGGCGTGGCCCAGGGCTTCGCTCGCCACGTCGGACACGGCTCCGGGGCGATGTTCGCTATCTTGCTGCTGAACGCCTCGATCATCGGAGCGGCCGCTGTCACACTGGCCAGTAGTTACGCCTTCGGTGACCTCACGGGTTCACGTCAGGGTCTTGACTCTCGTCTCTCGGAGGCCAAGGGCTTCTACGGCGCCTTCGCCGCACTCTTGGCGGTGGCCAGTGCCGTAACCCTCTTGCCCGGCGCGCCACTAGGCATCATCACGTTGGCCGTCCAGGCCATGTGTGGCCTCATGCTGCCGAGCACCACAATCTTCGTGTTGATGTTGGCGAATGACCGCGAAGTTCTGGGTCCGTGGACCAATACCCGCTGGATGAACGCCATCGCCACCGTGGTTATTGGTGCCCTAATTGTGCTTTCCATCACACTGATGGTCTCCACGCTCTTTCCGAGTGTGAACGTCATGCGTCTCCTCGTCGACCTCTCCGTCGTCGTGGGCTGCGTGCTCGCGATTCTCGTACCGTGGTTATTTATTCATACCGGTCCCGCCCCGACGTACGACATCAAGCGGGCCGACTGGCGCATGCCGCGGTTAGCGCTGGTAACACCACTGCCGATGAGCCGGGGTCGTCGTTTTCTCCTGCGGAGCGTGGCCGTGTATCTCGCGGTCGCCGGTGTCATGCTGGTGTGGCGAATGATTCAGTTGGGAGTTCATCAGTGAGCACTTTCGAACGGACGTTGCTCTGCGTCCACGCCCATCCCGACGATGAGGCCATCTTCACGGCCGGCGCCACCATGCTCTACGCCGAGCGGGGTTGTCGCGTGGTGTTGATTACGTGCACGAACGGTCGACTAGGTATCGACCAGAACAATCTCGGAGGGAATCATCCCGACCACGATTCAGCCTGGACGGTGGCGACTCGCGCGCAGGAACTCTCAGTGGCCGCTCACATGGTGGGTGTAACTCGCCATATTCAGCTCGGCTACGACGATTCCGGAATGGCCGGCTGGCCACAGAATGAGGAGCCCGCTTCGTTCGTCATGACGCCCGTGGCCACGGTGGCGACACAGATTCTCGCCGTGATTGAAGAGGAGCGTCCCGCGGTAGTGCTGACCTACGACGAGCGTGGTTTCTACGGTCACCCCGATCACATTCACGCCCACCGAGCCACCATGGCCGCCGTCCAGCAGTCAACCTCGGTGGAGCGCCTCTACTACCCGGTGATTCCCCAAGGGGCCCGTCAGGAAGTTCGCGACCTGGCGCAACGAGGTGGACTCTCTATGCCGGCCTGGGTGACAACGGCCAAAGGCACTCCGGACAGCCTGGTGAGCACCTCGCTCCCGACGGCTCCGTATTCGGAGCGCAAGCGTGGCGCTATCGCCGCCCACGCCTCACAGACTGATAACGCGGAGATTGTCGCTCTCGCCCCCGTACTCTTTGAGAACCTTTTTGGTCGTGAGTTCTATCAACGTGGCTGGTCCCGTCGAGAAGCGCTGGCTGACCAGACCGATCTCTTTGGAGGCCTTTGACGTGACCGAGCATCTGACATTTCTCGCCGTTCACGCCCACCCCGATGACGAGGCCTCCTCGACCGGAGGACTGTTCCCACTGCTCGCCGAGCAAGGGGTTCGAACGGTTTTAGTCACGTGTACCAATGGTGAGTGTGGCGATGATCCTCACGGCAACAAGCCGGAGCACGATGATCACGACGGGGATGCCGTGGCGGCCCTCCGCAAAGTCGAGCTCGAACGGGCCGTCGAAATCTTAAAGATTGATCGCTTGGCGATGCTGGGCTATCGCGACTCGGGTATGGAGGGCTGGGACCACAACAACGATCCGCGGAGCTTCTGGCAAACGCCCGTGAGCGACGCCGCCGCCGTCCTGCTCGAAATTCTTCACGAGGAGCGCCCCCAGGTCATCATGACCTACAACGATTTCGGCTTTTACGGCCACCCCGATCACATCCAGGCCCACCGCATCACGATGGAGGCCATCAAGTCGCTCGACTACGAGCCGACCGTCTACTTCAACGCCATCCCCAAGGCCGTGTTTCGTGCCTGGCGGGAGCGCATGCGTGAAGAGCAAGAGGCCAACGGTGAAACGGCGGAGGAGGAAGTCGATTTCGGCACGGCCGACGAATTGATCGCCGCTGCCATCGACGTGTCCGCGACCACGCCGCTGAAGTTCGATGCGCTGGTCGCGCACGCCAGCCAAATCACTGAGGATTCCTTCTGGATGAAGATGGGCAAAGAGCGCTTTACGCAGACGATGAACACCGAGTGGTTCGTTCGCGCCACCAACCCCCAAAACCTGGAGGGCGTCGTCACCGACATCTTTGCCGGTTACCGCTAGAGGTACTGACCCCGCATGGCGGGGTGGGAGTCATCAAAGATGTTGACCTGCTCGAAGCGGGCACCCCAGATCTCGGCCAGTGTCATGCTCGTCTTGGGGTCGGGAATGTTCTCACCAAATCGTTGCTTGATCTCGGTCGCCTCAAAGCGGTTGAACTTGATGTGGGCTAAACAGCGACCGGGTCGCGAGAGGGCGGCGTCGAGTTGATCGGGCGGCGCATTGGTGGTGAAAAGAATGATGAGGTCCTGGTGGATCCCCAAGATGCCGTCGGCCACATTCAGGAGTCGAGCCATGCCCGGGGAGCGCGACCCGGCACTACCGTCGGCAACCAAGAGGCTGTCGCTGTCCTCGACGATGAGGAGGCGAGTCTTGCCATCGGGGGCGCTGGCCTCCACGAGATTGTTGAGGTAGTCAGTACGCGTGAGCAGGGTCTCGGGGTCTGAGATGATCTCGGACTGAGCCCACTTCCATTCCGTCATGAGCGCTCGCAGGGCATTCGTCTTTCCGGTCCCTGGTTCGCCGTGCCAGATGATGATCTTGCCCCCTCGGGGCTCCTCCTTCTTCAGAGCCATGAGGCGAGCCAGTTGCTGACGGGTGCCAGTGGGGTAGTTGTCATCAATCGTGGCCCAGGGCTGCTCCTTCATGCGCCGGCGCCGGTCGTCTTCGATATTCCAGACTTTGTATTCGACAAAGTTCTCCACCACTTCGTTGTGACGCAGGGCCGCACGAATCGCGAGCACTACCTTGCTCGCTCGGGTCGGCGTGGTGGCAAAGATCTCGAGATCGGTTCGGGGGCCGTGCATAGCCAAGAAGCCAATCCAGTAGTCACCGCGAAGCTGCAGGGTTATCCAGCGGTTAGCAACCACGGTGGAACGTTCGACGATGGCGTCCTCGGGCAAGTGGCGGGCGAGTGACTCGATGGTCCATTCGACGTCGGGGTCCGTCGTGATCGTCATGGCCTGTTGGTGTCGGTAGTCGCTGGTAATCATCTCGTGATGCACGAGAGGCTTGATGAGCGAACTTTCGTAGTCCGGGGGGCGGAGGGCTAATGCACCGTGAGGGGTGGGAATGTCATTGTTCCTCCACGCCTCGGCGATGATTTCATCTATGGATCGCAACTGGTCAGTCACGGGGCTCCCTTGGTTCAAAGTTGATAGGACATAGTGCCCACCCCCTATGAGGTTTTTGTCACCCCGCGAGCAATTGGCCCCCTGACTAGGGAAAAGCAAAACCCCCGCCCTTCCGGGCGGGGGTTTTGAGAAACGCCGCTGATTAGTAGCGGTAGGTGTCGGGCTTGTAGGGGCCTTCGACCGGCACACCGATGTACTCGGCCTGCTGCTTGGACAACTCGGTGAGCTTTACGCCCAACGCGTTGAGGTGCAAGCGAGCCACCTTCTCGTCGAGGTGCTTCGGCAAGACGTAGACCTTGTTCTCGTAGGCCTTGGCGTTCGAGAAGAGTTCCATCTGAGCCATGACCTGGTTGGTGAAGGAGGTGCTCATGACGAAGCTGGGGTGACCGGTGGCGTTGCCGAGGTTCAAGAGACGTCCCTCGGAGAGCACGATGACGCACTTGCCATTAGGGAAGATCCACTTGTCAACCTGAGGCTTGATTGTTTCGCGCACGATGCCCGAAATCTTGGCCAGACCGGCCATGTCGATTTCATTGTCGAAGTGACCAATGTTGCCAACGATGGCCTGGTGCTTCATGGACTGCAGGTGCTCGATGGTCAAGACGTCCTTGTTACCGGTGGCCGTGATGATGATGTCGGCGTAGGGCAGAGCCTCTTCAATCGTGGTGACCTGGAACCCGTCCATAACAGCCTGGAGGGCACAGATGGGGTCGACTTCCGTGACGATGACGCGAGCGCCCTGGCCGCGGAGCGACTCGGCCGAACCCTTACCTACGTCGCCGTAGCCACAGACGATGGCAACCTTGCCACCGATCAAGGTGTCAGTGGCGCGGTTGATGCCGTCGATCAGCGAGTGGCGACAGCCGTACTTGTTGTCGAACTTCGACTTGGTCACGGCGTCGTTCACGTTGATGGCCGGGAAGAGGAGCGAACCGTCGCGCTCCATCTCGTAGAGGCGGTGCACACCAGTGGTGGTCTCTTCGGAGACACCGATGATGTCCGCGGCCATGGGCTCGAAAATCTTCTCGCCGCTTGAAACAATCTTGTTGAGCAGATTCAAGATGACGCCGTACTCTTCCGAGTCTGAAGCGTCGGGTGCGGGCACGACGCCGGCAATCTCGAATTCACGGCCCTTGTGGATGAAGAGGGTGGCGTCGCCACCGTCGTCCAAGATCATGTTGGGACCGGCGTGACCGGGCCAGCGGAGCAGCTGTTCGGTGCACCACCAGTACTCCTCCAACGTCTCACCCTTCCAGGCGAAGACGGGAGTTCCCTGGGGGTTGTCGACGGTGCCGTTAGGTCCGACGACCACGGCCGCGGCCGCGTGGTCCTGGGTCGAGAAGATGTTGCAGCTGACCCAGCGGACGTCGGCACCGAGGGCTACGAGAGTCTCAATGAGAACGGCCGTCTGAATGGTCATGTGGAGGGAGCCGGCAATGCGGGCGCCCTTCAGGGGCTGGCTGGCTCCAAACTCGGCGCGCATGGCCATGAGGCCCGGCATTTCGTGTTCGGCCAACTTGATTTCGGCACGGCCGTAGTCGGCGAGGGATAGGTCGGCAACTTTGAAGTCAAAGGACGCAGAGGTCATCTGTACTTTCTCCTGATAGATGGATTGGTAAATCGAAAGTGGCGCCGACCTCTGTCGTTCAATCGCCTGTAAATACTGTAACGCTTGACGGCAGTAAAGGAAACACCGACCTCGAGGAGGTGTTGGTCTGCTGTGGACTACTGGCCAATCCGAAACTCAACGACATCGCCGTCTTGCATGATGTAGTCCTTGCCTTCAATACGGGCCTTGCCGACCGAACGGGCGTTGACGACCGATCCTGCTTCGACCAGGTCGGCAAAAGCCACGACTTCGGCCTTTATGAAGTGCTTCTGGAAGTCCGTGTGGATAACTCCGGCGGCCACGGGTGCGGTGTCGCCCTTATGGATAGTCCAGGCCCGGGCCTCCTTCGGACCGGCCGTGAGGTAGGTCTGCAGGCCCAGGGTGTCGAAACCGACGCGGGAGAGTTGAGCCAGTCCCGACTCGTCCTGTCCGAAGGACGACAGCAACTCGGCCGCCTCTTCGTCGGAAAGAGTAGAGAGCTCGGCCTCGAGCTTGGCGCAGAGCACGATGGCCGGAGCGGGGGCGACGGAGGCAATGAGTTCGTTGCGGCGGCTTTCGTTGCTGAGGGTGTCTTCGTCGACGTTGAAGACGTAGATAAAGGGCTTGTCGGTCAGGAGGTGAAGGTCCGCAATCGCCGCACGATCGAGTTCCTTGCCGGCCGAGGAGACGACGCGGCCACTATTGAGAATCTCGTGCGTCTTTTGGACTGCCGCGAGCCGTACTGCCGCGTCGCCGGCGCCACCACGCTTGGCGTCACGTTCGAGGCGGGTGAGAGCCTTTTCAACGGTCTGCAAGTCGGCGAGGATGAGTTCGGTCTCAATCGTTGCGACGTCACTGGAGGGATCAACCCGTCCATCGACGTGGATGACGTCATCGTCTTCAAAGGCGCGAACGACCTCACAGATGGCGTCGGACTCACGAATTGAGGCGAGAAACTGGTTGCCTAGACCTTCGCCCTCACTGGCACCCTTGACGATGCCGGCAATGTCAACGAAATTCACGACAGCGGGCAGCTGACGCTCGGAGCCGAAGATCTCGGCTAACACGGCCAACCGGGCATCCGGCACGGCGACCACGCCCACGTTCGGCTCGATGGTGGCGAAGGGGTAGTTAGCCGCCAAAACATCATTCTTGGTCAACGCGTTAAAGAGGGTTGACTTGCCCACATTTGGTAATCCGACGATGCCGATTGAAAGTCCCATAGCGGAATGAGGCTAGTCAGTCTTTCCCTCTACATTGAGTGGGTGGAGTTAAGCCCCGTGCTCACCCTCTCAAATACTGAGAAAACCTTTGGTGCGCTGTCTGCCGTCGCCCGGACGTCATTTTCCGTTGAACGGGGCTCCTTCGTCTCCATTGTCGGACCGTCGGGCTGCGGTAAGTCGACGCTCTTCAATATGATCGCCGGACTCGAATCGCCGAGTGGTGGCTCCATCGAGCTGAACGGGGGCGATATCTCGGGTCGGACCGGGCACGTGGGCTACATGCTCCAAAAAGATCTCCTGGCGCCGTGGCGCACTGTGCTGGGCAATATCACCATGGGGCCCCACCTCACGCGTGGGGTGACTCGAGAGGATGAAGAGCGAGGTGCTGCGCTCGCCCGCCAATACGGACTGGGTGAATTTCTGGCCCACTATCCAGACGCCCTTTCCGGTGGCATGCGCCAGCGAGTGGCCCTGATGCGCACGTTGATGACCGATCACGAACTCCTGCTCTTAGACGAACCCTTTGGTGCCCTTGATGCCCAGACTCGATTTGAAATGCAACACTGGCTCCTCGACGTGTGGCAGTCGACCGAGCGGACCGTCCTCTTCGTGACGCACGATGTAGACGAAGCGATATTTCTCTCTGATCGCATCCTGGTTTTGTCGGAACGCCCGGGCCGCATTGTGCTCGACCTCCCGATTGATCTCCCACGTCCTCGCCGCACCGCCATGTTGACGGACGCCGCATTTATGGGGGCCAAGCGAGAGATCCTCTCTCTGTTGCACCACGAGTCGGGGGAGCAGTGATGCGCTTCCGTCGGAACCTGCTCGGCTCCTTCCTCTCCTTCGTCGTTGTCATTGGTGTCTGGCAGGCAATTATCAGCTTTGGCCACGTGGCCCCCTATGTTGCTCCGACCCCTCTCGACGCCTGGCGTTCGATCGTGGAGAACTGGTCCCACCTATGGCCACTGACGTTGACCACGGCGAAAGAAACCGTCTTCGGGTTCGGAGCGGGCGCGGCGCTGGGTATGGGTCTCGGCGTTCTCTTATCCAAGCGACGTTTCGTGCAGCGAGTCATCTATCCGATTCTGATTCTCTCCCAGGCAATTCCAATCATCGCCCTCGCGCCGCCACTGGTGCTGGTGCTCGGCTTCGGCCTCACGCCCAAGGTCGTGATTGTGGCTTGGATTGTCTTTTTCCCGGTGACGGTGAGCGTCCTCGACGGTCTCGCCAACGTTGATCGCGATCTGCTCATGCTGGCGCGCGCCTACGGGGCCTCGCCCTGGCGAACATTTCTGGCTATCGAGGTGCCGTCGGCGAGCGCCAGTCTCTTCAGCGGCCTCAAGATCGGCGCAACGTACGCCGTCACGGGCGCCATTATTGGCGAGCTGGCCGCGTCGAGTGGATCGTCGCTAGCGATGTTTCAGCATGCGCAGTCAGCCCAACTCGATGCCGCAGGCGTCTATGGCACAACTTTGATCATGACGGCCGTTGGTATGAGTTGGTTCGGCCTCATTACCCTTGTGGAATTTTTCACAACCCCTTGGAAACGGCGTTCGATTGCTCGCCGCGCCGGTCGACATATTTAGGCTGATTTCACAAGCCTTTGATAGGAGTTGCGTGAAGCACCGTCTCGTTCGTTTAGTCACCGCAGGTGGACTGGCCCTCGTGGCCGCGATTACCGCCATCGCCCCCAGTGCCTCGGCATCCTCTTCGCTCACCAAAGTCCGCTTCGCCTACGACTTCCCGTGGCCCGACATGGAATTAATTCCCGTGATCGTGGCCCAGAAGGAAGGCTTCTTCAAGGATCACGGCCTCAAGGTTTCGATTGTCTTCCCTCCCACGACCTCTACGACGGTACAGATGCTGGCCACTAAGGACACCGACATTGCCATGCTGTCAACGTCCGATCTCGTCGTTGCCGTGAAGGCCAAAGTTCCTGTTGTTTCAATCGCGAACTACTCCATGAAGAACAACTGGGGTCTCTTTGCCTTGCCGGGTTCCAAGCTCTCGCTCGCCACGTTGAAGGGTAAGAAAGTCTTCTCGTGGGGTGACACCTGGACCACCGCAATGCTGCCCTTTGTTCTCAAGAAGGCCGGCCTCACGGCCAAGGACATCACCGTGGTCAACGGTGAAGCCGACACCCCACTCCTAAAGGCTGGCAAGGTCGACTTCGTGACGAACACCACGAACTACGCCATCCCGGGCATTGGTGGCAAACCAGTCCAGATCGTAGGCAAGGCCGCTGGCGTCCCCGCAGTGCCTGTGTGGGTCTACGCGACTGGGTCGTCCTACGCCAAGAAGCACGGCAAGACGGTTTCGGCCTTTATGGCGGCCATGAAGGACGCCACCCAGTGGTCAATCGACAATCAGGGCAAGGCAGTGCGTTACTTCGACAAGGCCTTCCCCGACAGTGGCTACACCCACTCTTACAACGTGAAGGCCTGGAAGCTCACGGTTCCTCTGTTGAAGAACAAGTCGGGTGACTTCTTTGTTCAGACCAAGAAACAGTGGACCACTTTGGCTCAAGCAATGGTCGACGTGAAGCAGATTGACAAGGCGGAGAAGCCGTCGGCCTACTTCACCAACAAGTTTCTGCCGTAAAGCCATTTTTGTCGACGCGTCGAGAATCTAAGAAGTCCGTAAACGCTCTATTCATTCACACGCTCCCTCCATACCATTGAGGTAGCAAGGAAAGCGGGGCCACAATGTTGGCTGACAAGATTAAGGCATTCACAACCTGGACACTGAGTATCGCGGCCGGAACGGCTCTCGCTGCCGGTGCCGCGGTGGTGGCGAGTGGACATGTCGGATCCCAAGGGGCTGCTGTTCCCAGTACGACTGCTCCTACGTTGTCCGCCCCGGCCACGCAGGGTGCGCCGAGTGGCTCGACGAGCGACGTGCGCTACACCGATAGTGAAGCGCCAACCACGATTCCCGTCTCGAACTCAACTACGCCCCGTCCCGTGGTCACGCCAACAACGATTGTGCACGAGCGCGATGGTGACGATGGGCGTGAGAACGAAGAAGAGCATGAGTACTCCGGTGGTGACGACGACTAATTCGTGGCTGTAGCCTTCGGGCATGCAGACGAATTATTGGGCGAGCCACTGGCCCGCTGAAGACGGAGGCGCGGAGCGCCAACAAGTTGCTGGACCAATTCTTCCTGGTACGGCAACGCTCACTTCCAAGTTGGCCATCGCCTCGACGATGGTGGTCTTTCGGAGCCCCGGTGAGCTTTATCTGCTCTGCCACACTGGCGGTGACGACGGCATTAGTTGGGTGGAGCAAATTGACCCCAACACGCTCGAGACAATTCGCCGATCCGTCGACATGCCCGGTGGCTTGACGTGGCCCGGTGGCTTGGCCGTGCACGCCAACGGTTCGATCTACGTCGTGTTCGGTCAACACGCCCATCGCCTCTCGCCGACTCTGGAGATTGAAGCCCATCAGGAGCTCCCACAACGCGCCCCCTACAACTCCTTCGTTGTATTGCGCGATGGAACCTTGATCACGAAGAACTTCGGTGGGGCCCGGCCCGGAATGGATACGCACTTTGAGGCGGGGTCGTGCGAGTTAGTGGCTCTTCACCCCGACGATCTCCGCATCTTGGATCGCTACGAAATTGGTGAAGGCTCCGTGGCGCGGTTGAGCGCTCACGACCAGACCGTTTTTGTTGTCGGAGTTCAATCCTTCGTTGGGATTGATTTCGTCGATGGAGCCTTCGTGGCCAATTCGCTTCGGCAGGCACCGTACCGAGCAACGGGAGAGGGTTACGGCTGGGATGCCGTGATTGCCGACGGCTCGGCCTGGTTCTTGAACAACGGTGCGGGTAGCGAAACCTTTGACGGTTCACTCCTCGAGAAGGGGATCGCCACAGCTCCTCAGCAGATTGTGCGCATTCATCTCGACGCCTACAACGTTGAGAAGTATGAAGTCAATGACAGACCCGGTGGCATCGTGGCCAATCCGCCGGCCGTCGATACCAAACAGAAGATTGTGGTCGGCTACGACTCATCGGCCGGAGTGGTGCGGGCCTATCGCTACGGCGATACTGGCGCCACACCCCTCTGGGATCTCAAGCTGAATCACGCCTGTCACCCTCTGGTGTTTCCAGAGTCTGATCTCGTCATGCTGAATGACTTCGATCAACTGCTCGGGGCTGACCAAATCGTCTTGGTGCGCACCAGCACGGGTGAAATCGTGAGTCGGGCGGCGACCGAGTCGCCGCTCCAGTCAGTACTTTTCGGTGCTCCCGGTGAGTCGAATGACCTTTATCTGTGCTCGTTCACTCACGTCACAAGAATTTCCTTTACGTGAGATAATGGAGCATCAGCTCCTGTGGCGCAACTGGTAGCGCAAGTTCCTCCTAAGAACTAGGTTGCAGGTTCAAGTCCTGCCGGGGGCGCTACTTAAGGTTTTTTGTGACGGCCGTCTTGAGGACGGTGGTCAAGTAGAGCGAGTACGTCAACGTGATGTGGCTCCAATCAAAGTATGGAAGCATCCCGTTGATCAGCGCGGGGCACAAAGTCTGTGCTGTTGTGACTTTGCAGAACCACTTGGTTGTGTCGATAAAGCCGACACCGCTTACGCTCGCGGCATTGGCTTCCGCGGCACTCAACGTTTGGTACTCGGCTGGTTGGGTTGTGGGGTTCTTGGTGCAGTTCTGGACGGCGTTGCGGTTCTGTGCGAGGCAGGCTGATGGGGCGATTTGGAATGCAGGATTGTCTCCAATAAGAACCATCTTGGCGCCGCTGGACTTCAGTTGAGTCAAGACCGATAAGAGACCCGTACTCCACGTCGCCGTACTCATGACCGCTCCATCGGTCGTCTTGAGTCTGAACGTTGACTCGGCCACCACTATCACATTGGGTTTAGCTCTCACGATCGTCCGAATGGTGTTGGCTCGCCAGGTGGAGCATCCGGCATCGGCCGGTTGGCCGGGAGTGGATTGGACCTCGACTTCGGCCGGTTGACACTCGTAGCGGTACGTGATGATGATCTTGTATTTGGCACCGAAAGCAGCGACGAGCGGTGGGAGCCACTGTTGGGCGTGACTGTCGCCAAAGATGTACATCACCTCTTTGGAGTTGAGCTTGCCAAATATGCAGCCACCCTTACCGGCGGCGCACTTGGGATTGAATTTCACGAAGGAGTCTGAGCTCACGAGAGCCAAGGATGGCGTGGTCTTCGGGGGAATCCGATGGATGGTGAGGGCGTTGGCAACGGCTGAATTAACTGCTGAATCGTTGGTCGCCGGTGCGGCCTGCGCCACGCTCACGAGCGTGAGGGAGAGCAAGCCCGAGATCAAGAGACCCATTGTGGACTGCCGTGACGCTCGCTTCATCCCTCAGTCTTAGTTCAGAATTGGACGGGATGTGAAGAAAATTCACCAAAACCCGTCACGAATCAGCTCAGACGTCTGTAGAACGCAAAAACCGCATGGAATCCCGTGGAGTGCGAGAAGATGGCGGGGTGACTGAAAACGCCATTAACCCACTTGTCGTCGCCGAACCCGTTGATTGCCTCAATCGCTTCGGCGTCTTTCACGAGTGCCCCCACTGCGGAGGAGGCCTGTCCCCTGAACACGCCCACTTCAAGTGCACCACCTGCGGATGGCGAGACAGCTGCTGCGACTAGCGGGTTCGTGCCGTCCAGCCGTCAAATTTCCATCGGCGCAATTCGGTGATCTCGTGCTCGAGTAGCCATCGAGCGAGACGACCTTTCGCGAACTTGGCGGCGTGGCCGCCTCTGACCTCTGCGTGCAGCAAATCGACGGTGAACCAGTTGTCACCGACCGGTTCGAGGGCCGAACGATGGACCTGAGTTAAGAGGTCAACGACTACTTCTTTTTTGGCGGCTCTTTGGAGTAC
>Ga0114968_10001736_pt1 | contig 16779 bp, 17 predicted proteins | sample M_130807_EF_Meta_FD_87020 | JGI IMG/M metagenome (GOLD analysis project Ga0114968, IMG submission 87020) | Freshwater microbial communities from Lake Montjoie, Canada to study carbon cycling - M_130807_EF_MetaG | ecosystem: Environmental > Aquatic > Freshwater > Lake | place: Lake Montjoie...
CCGAGCTCCTGCAGCTCTTAAACCTTGATCGGCCCGAGGTTGTCAAGGTAGTCCACTGGGCTGCTAGCAACGGCGACCGCTCCGAAAATGGGGACTATATTTATGGGAAAAAGCGTCTTCGGGAAATAGATCGGCGCATACGCTTCCTAAATCAACGACTTGAATTTGCCGTGGTTGTAGACAATTCCAGTAGAAAATCAGGCGAATCAGAGTCTGAAAAGATCTTTTTCGGCGCTACAGTGACCTATTCCCCTCTGGAAGGGGATCAAGCTGGAGAACAGACAACTATCACGATAGTGGGTGTAGATGAAGTCGATTTGGACAAAGGCCATGTGAGCTGGGTCTCGCCTATTGCCAAAGCACTTATTAAAGCCAAGCTAGGTGACTGTGTATTTATTCAAACACCTAATGGACCCTGCGAAATTGAAATTTTAGATGTGCAATATCTATAGATCGCCTAGGCAGATCTAGTGCGGGTCACGCGCATCACGTCTGGATTGGTCCTCAAACTACGCATCACCTTGGATAAATGCAAACGGTCATAAACTTGTATTGTGAAGCGGATGGTTACTGAATCTTCTTTGAAACGATCTTCCATCGATACATTCATGATGTTTGAATCCGCAGATGTCACACTACTAGCAACTCGTGCGAGAACGCCTTTACCCTGTCGAGTATCAATCGCTAGGTCAACCTCAAACTCACGATTGACCTCTTTACTCCACTCTACCTCTACCCACTTGTCACTATCTTTCGATAGCATACGTAGCGCATGGGAACAGTCGTTGATATGAACCTGCAAGCCCTCACCCTTACCTAAATAGCCAATAATGTTATCTCCAGGGATCGGATGGCAACATGTTTGAAAGTGAATGGAGTTGCCTTCACGCCCATCAACCAAAATAGCCTGGCGTTGATGGTGATTCATTTCTTGACTTGGGGAGACCCAGTCTGCCGCGCCCAAACGCATTTGTTCAGCGCCGCCTTCATCGTCAATCAAAATTTTCAGGCGAATGGCAAGTTCCTGCGGAGAGCGGCGCCCCAAAGCAATGTTGACACAGGCCTCCTCACGAGTTTTATCACCAGTCCAGTGCATCAGTTTTTCCCAAATCTCAGGTGATAGCAAGGCAGCATCAACACCCTGCTGTCGCAAACTATTCGCCAATAAACGCTCACCTAATTGCAAGGACTCAGAATAATGTTTTGTTTTCAAAGAATGTCGAATGGATGCTCGTGCCTTACCAGTTCGGACAAAAGCCAGCCAACCCGGATTAGGTTGTGAATTCGCTGAAGTAATGACCTCAACAATGTCGCTATTTTTGAGCTCACTACGAAGTGGCAACTGAAGGCCATTGATCTTTACAGCAACGCAAGTATTTCCTAAGTCACTATGAATAGAATAAGCAAAGTCTAGAGCAGTTGCCCCTCTTGGCAAGGCCCTAATTTGCCCTGTTGGCGTAAATACATAAACTGCATCAGGGAATAAATCAATCTTTACATGCTCTAAAAACTCTTGGGAGTCGCCGCTACTATCCTGAATATCAATCAAAGATTGAAGCCATTGATGAGCGCGATTTTGGACTTCACTCATGTCAGGAGAACCGTCTTTATATGCCCAATGCGCAGCAACGCCAGCCTCGGCAACCGCATGCATATCGGTGGTTCGGATCTGAAATTCTACTGGCACACCTGAGGGGCCCAATAAAGTCGTGTGCAAGGATTGATAGCCATTTAATTTGGGAATGGCAATGTAATCTTTGAACTTACCTGGCATAGGCTTATAAAGCGAATGCAGAATTCCCAGGGCTCGATAACACTCATCAATGGAGTGCACAGTCACACGGAAAGCATATACATCTAAGACCTGGGAAAAGCTTAAATGCTTAGCTCGCATCTTATTGTAAATGCTAAAGAGCGTTTTTTCACGACCACGCAGATCGACATCAAGATTGGCTTTTGCAAAAGCCATTCGAGAGGCTTGCAAAATCTTTTCAACAATTTCCTTGCGATTGCCACGCGCCCTCTTAACGGCTCCCTCAATAACCCTGAAACGCATGGGCATTGAGTAGCGAAAGCTCAAGTCTTGTAAATCACGGTAGATAATATTTAGACCGAGACGATGGGCAATTGGCGCGTAGATTTCAATAGTCTCTGAGGCCACTCTACGACGCTTTGCCATCGGCACCGCGTCTAATGTGCGCATATTGTGAGTACGGTCAGCTAGCTTTACTAAGATGACGCGTACATCACGAGCCATTGCCATGAACATCTTGCGAAAGCTTTCTGCTTGTGCCTCTGCATGACTTTGGAACTCTAATTTATCAAGCTTGGTAAGACCTTCAACCAATTCAGCAACTTTGGTGCCAAACTTTTCCACTAAATCTGTTTTAGTGCAGCCGGTGTCTTCAATGACATCATGCAACAATGCAGCCATGATGGAAGGAGCATCAAGACGCCATGTAGCGCATAACTCAGCAACTGCAACAGGATGTGTAATATACGGCTCACCGCTATGGCGATATTGACCCAAATGTGCCGCATCTGAAAACTGAAAAGCTTTCTTGATTTGCACAACCTCTTCTGGCTTTAGGTAACTGAGCTTTGAGAGCAAACCTTCTATCGATACTACTTGATGCTTTAGGGGGGTACTAGGCGCTGAGGTCGGACCAAATAGATGGCGGCTTGACTGAGCCAACAATGACTCAATAACGGATTTCTTACCGCTTTGGAGATTGACGTCTGAAGTCGTGTTCAGCAATTCCTGCTGAGACTTTCCATGCAAGGCCTCATTGGACGAGGCCCCTCCTACTAGTTCCGATGTTTTGGTGATTCCTAAAGGGAGCTCCACACCGGAACTCCTAAATTACAAAGGAACTTTGGTCAGCATGTCACGGTCAGTTACGCCAGCTGCAACTTCACGTAAAGCAACTACAGTGGCTTTATCTCTAGACTCAACGCGTGGGGAGTGACCTTGAACTAATTGGCGCGCGCGATAAGTCGCAGCCAACACTAATTCAAAACGATTTGGAATGGTTTTAAGGCAATCTTCTACAGTAATACGGGCCATGCTGAACTCACTTAATTTAGCTGCAATACCTATAGGATAACTGATTAGACCCCAAGGCGCTCTAAAAGCGCTGGGTTTCTTGCCATACTGGGCCCAGAACGAAGGCGGCTAGAGGCCAAAATATGCTTGAGATCCACTAAAGCCTGCTCAAACGAATCATTCACCACGATATAGTCTGCCTCGTGGGCATGGGTCAGCTCGACATGGGCAGCTGCTAGGCGGCGTTGAATGGTGGCTTCATCATCCTGACCTCGCTTGCGTAAACGCTCTTCTAGGGCTTCTATAGAGGGAGGGAAAATAAAGATCCACTGGACAGCGGGTATCAACTTACGAATTTGCTGGGCGCCCTGCCAATCAATCTCCAACATGACATCGCTGCCAGATTTCATTTGAGATTCGATCCAAGGTTTTGAAGTGCCATAGAAATGACCATGCACTTCTGCCCACTCTAAAAAAAGTCCTTGATCTCGCTCGCTCAGAAACGCTTCCTTAGAAGCAAAGCGATAATCTTTGCCATCAACTTCTCCCGGTCTTGGAGCGCGTGTGGTTGTGGAAAGAGACAGTTTAAGGCCAGCATCATCCTGAAGTAAGGCGTTCACTAAAGATGATTTCCCAGCGCCTGAGGGGGCAACAATCATCAACATGCTGCCTTGATATGAGGGGGTCAGGATTGGACTTGTCATCGTTTAATTTTATGAATTACTCTAGATTCTGAACCTGTTCACGCATTTGCTCAATCAATAGCTTGAGCTCTAGAGCAGCTTGTGTACATTCCTCTGAAACAGACTTTGAGCTTAAGGTATTTGCCTCTCGATTGAGCTCTTGCATCAAAAAATCTAAGCGCTTGCCAACAGGACCTTTACCAGCCAAGGCCGTATTCACAGTCTGCAGATGCGTCTTTAAGCGTGCAAATTCTTCTGCAACATCAATCCGTACAGCATAGAGAACTACCTCCTGACGAATACGCTCCATCAACTCAGCGCCTGCTTTAGCTTGCTCTTGTGCTGCCAATGCCTCAGCCAAACGTTCAGTTAACTTTTCTTGGTATTGAGCTACGTAGACAGGTACCTTCGGCTCAATCACTTGAACAATTGCATGCATCTTGCTGGTAATGCTGGTGAGTACACTAGTCAAGGCCTTACCTTCAGCATGACGGCTTTCCATAAGAGCAGCTAATGCAGCCCGCCCAGCCTCAACAGTTGCAGCAATCCAACCCTCTTCTTCACCTCTGGGCTCGGATACAACCCCCGGCCAACGCAAGACTTCAGCAATACTGAGTTCTTGGGCTTTGGGAAATGTATCTTGGGCTTTTTCCTGAAGGGTATATAGCGCATCCAGACGATCTTTATTGATAGCCCCTAAGGCATGAGGATTGCTTTTTGCAGCCCCAGCAGCCCCGCTATTAATGCGCCATGCTGCTCGAAACTCTACCTTTCCCCGGGATAGGCCTTGGGTAGCCATCTCACGCAGAGCGGGCTCAGCCCCTCGGCACTCGTCTGGAAGACGAAAGCCCAAATCCAGAAAGCGGCTATTAACAGCCCGACATTCCACCTGCAGATCAGCAACTACACCAGCCCCCAGGGGGACTTGGCGAGAAGCGCTGCCATAACCAGTCATGCTCGATATCATATGGACATTGTAGATTCTTTATAGATGTATAGACAGAATTACGGAACGAACGTAGCCAAACCTTTAGGACTTATCCCATGAACACCCAAACCAATACCTTAGCAGGCAATGTTAGCCGCCCAAGTGGCCGCAAATCAAAGGATTTACGAGCCGTCACTATTTCCAGGGCTTTTACTAAACATGCTGAGGGTTCAGTACTAATTGCTTTTGGCGATACCAAAGTGCTTTGCACGGCCAGCATTTTGGAAAAGGTTCCCCCCCATAAAAAGGGTTCCGGTGAAGGTTGGGTTACTGCTGAATACGGCATGCTTCCCCGCTCTACCCATACGCGCAGTGATCGCGAAGCAGCGCGCGGCAAACAATCAGGTCGCACACAAGAAATTCAGCGTTTAATCGGCCGCTCAATGCGCAGCATCTTTGATCTAAAGATATTGGGCGAGCGAACCATTCATTTGGATTGCGATGTCTTACAAGCAGATGGTGGCACACGCACCGCTTCAATCACCGGCGCTTATGTAGCGGCACGAGATGCAGTAAATCAATTACTTCAAAGTGGAGCATTAACCAAAGATCCCATTATTGATAGCGTTGCGGCAATCTCTGTTGGCATTTATCAAGGCACTCCCGTATTAGATCTAGACTACCCTGAAGACTCGTCATGCGATACCGATATGAATGTAGTGATGACTGGCAAAGGCGGAATTATTGAGGTGCAAGGCACCGCTGAGGGTGCCAGCTTTTCTAGAGACGAACTAAATGCGCTTCTCGATTTGGCTGAACAAGGCATCAGACAATTAACCCATTTACAAATTGATGCATTCAAATAATTGATCCCAGTAATGAAAAAACTGGTTCTCGCCTCCAATAATTCGGGTAAGGTAAAGGAGTTTCAGACCTTACTTGCCCCCTTGAATTTTCAAGTCATTCCTCAAGGTGAAATGGGCATTCCTTCGGCCGAAGAACCGCATATAACTTTTGTTGAAAATGCCCTAGCAAAAGCTCGTCATGCCAGTTCCGCCAGCGGCTTACCCGCATTAGCAGATGATTCTGGCATTTGCGCTCACGCTTTAAATGGAAAACCTGGGGTGATCTCCGCACGTTTTGCGGGTGAGCCAGCCAATGACGCAGCCAACAATCGAAAACTGATTGCAGAATTAGAAAATCACTCTGATCGCGGGGCTCACTATGTTTGCGCGCTGGTATTTGTGAATAGCGCAAATGATCCAGAACCATTGATCGTGCAAACACGCTGGTATGGACAAATCATTGCTGAGGCCAAAGGAAGTAATGGCTTTGGTTACGACCCCTATTTCTATCTTCCAGACCTCGGTCTGACTGCAGCAGAACTCGATCCAACCCAAAAGAATTTAATAAGCCATCGTGGTCAAGCCTTACGCGAGCTCATCACCCAACTAAAGTCACGTGCTTAAGCGTTTTTATGTTGATCAATAGCAGCCCTAATAAAGTCTCGCTTACGGCGCTTCCGCCGCTATCCTTGTATATCCATTTCCCTTGGTGCGAAAAGAAATGTCCTTATTGCGATTTCAATTCTCATCAAGTTAAAGATGGTGCTGGCCCTGACGGCAAAGCAGGCTTTGATGAAAAGCGGTATATCAAAGCTCTCATATCAGATCTAGAAACAGAATTACCTAATATGTGGGGTAGACATGTCCATAGCATTTTTATTGGCGGCGGGACTCCTAGCCTACTATCACCTGAAGGTATGGATGAACTTCTCTCTTCAATCCGAGCTCGAATTACTTTAGAGCCAGATGCTGAAATTACGATGGAAGCCAATCCTGGCTCAGTTGAGGCTAGCAAACTATCTGGCTTTGCCAAAGCAGGGATTAACCGCATTTCTTTAGGCATTCAAAGCTTTCAAAATGAAAAGTTGAAGGCCTTAGGGCGTATTCATAATGGGGATGATGCTAAGCGAGCAATAGAAACGGCGCTGCAACATTTTCAGTCTGTCAATTTAGACTTAATGTACGGGCTACCAAATCAAAGTTTGGCAGATGCAAAAGAAGATATACAAACAGCCCTTTCGTTTAAGACTGCGCATCTCTCTTTTTACAACCTCACTCTAGAACCGAATACTTACTTTGCCACTTTTCCACCAAAGCTACCCAGTGAAGATGAGGTAGATGCAATATTTGAGCAAAACCTAGAACTACTGAGGGTAGCTGGATATCAGCGTTATGAGGTATCGGCCTATGCCAAAAAGGATCATGAGTGCAAACATAACCTGAACTACTGGCGATTCGGTGATTACATTGGAATTGGTGCGGGAGCACACGGCAAAATCTCCTTCCCCGATCGCATTACACGCCAAGTTAGAGAGCGCCATCCAGAAACCTATATGCAGTCAATGGAGACCAAAGGAAATGCTACAGTCGATACAAAAGAAATTTCTGCAAAAGACCTTCCTTTTGAATTCATGCTCAATGCCTTGAGATTGACAAGTGGTGTTGATACAAATACTTTTAGTGAGCGCACAGGATTGCCGCTAAGCCTAATCAGTAAAGGCTTGGATAAGGCAAGCAAAAAAGGGTTATTGGATGACCATCCCAGCAAACTACGACCTACCGAATTAGGATTGCGATATCTTAATAATCTACAAGAGATGTTTTTGGATTAATTAAGTAAGCCTTTAATGAATTACTTCCCAGTCCAAACTGGTGGCTCTCCTTTTAAAAATGAGGCCACACCATTCTTAAAGTCTTGGCTACCGTAAGTTTCCGCAATCAAATCATCGCAATTTGGCAATTGATGCTTAAGCAATCTAGCCAAAACTAATTTACTAGACTTTTGCGTAATGGGTGCCAATGAAGATAAACGTTCTGCTAAAGCATCAGCTTCTTTTCCGAGTTGATCTGCTTGATGTATGGCATATATAAAGCCCTGCTTTAGTAGCTCTTCAGCTGAAATCATTTCAGCAAGCAGTAACATGCGCTTGACGATATTGATTCCCAAATAAGAAACCAGCCAAGCGACATTGCCAGCAGATAAACAATTACCTAGCGTTTTAGCAATAGGCACACCAAACTTAGCGCCAGGGCTTGAAATTCGGAAATCACAGCAACTAGCGATTGCCAACCCCCCGCCTACTGCCATGCCATCAATGACTGCAATACTGGGAATGGGCAATGTTGCTAATGGGGAAAGGTAGTCGTCAATGGCCTGCTCATAAGAAATGCCATCCTGACCACTAGTAAAGCTTGCAAACTGAGCTATATCACTACCCGATACAAATGATTTGCCACCAGCGCCACGAAAGATCGCCACTCGTACCCGACTATCATTGGCAATATCTTGGCAGATATCCTTGAGACTTTGATACATCGCAACCGTCATGGCATTACGAGCAGCTACATGATCAAAAGTAATGTGGGCAATACTTCCACGCAGCTCATAAACCACCTGTGCCATATCACCCACCCGCTCTTGTTGCTTCATTTAAAAGAGTTACTCTGCTTTGATATTTAAGCTTTTTACGAGTCGCTGATATTTAGCAAGTTCGCCAGCCAAGAACAAACTAAAGGCCGCTGGGGTTGCAGGTCCCTCAGGCTGAAGACCTTGAGAATCTAAAGTCTTTTTAATCTGGGGATCAGCCATTGCTGCTTTAACAGCCAAGTCAATCTTGTTAACCACTACCGGATCCATTGCCTTAGGACCCATGATTGAATACCAGTTTGTAACATCAAATCCAACAATGCCAACTTCGTTAAAGGTGGGCACATTTGGAAGAATGGATAAGCGCTTAGGTGTTGAAATTGCGAGCGCCTTTAGACTGCCATCTTTAATTTGTTGCAAGTTTGGCGGCAAGGTATCGAAGTTCATCGTAATTTGACCGCCAAGCAAATCAATAATCGCCTGACCACTTCCCTTGTAAGGAACGTGGTTCATCTGAATGCCTGCAATCTTGGAAAATAAGGCGCCAGCTAAATGCTGAGTACTGCCGATGCCAGATGAACCATAGGTCATTTGTCCAGGGTTAGCTTTAGCCAAAGAAATCAGCTGGGCAACAGAGTTCACAGGCAATGATGCTTTCACTACCAATACATTGGGAACATAACCTAAGTAAGTAATTGGGGTGAAGTCGGTTGCTGGGTTATATGGAACATTTGTTAAAACAAACGGCGCAATTGCGTTGGAGTTCGAGTGACCCATTAATAAGGTGTAGCCATCTGGATTGGATTTTGCAATGAGGTCAGCTGCAATGGTTCCGGCGGCGCCTGCCCTATTCTCAACGATGACACTTTGACCCAAAATTTCACTCATCTTTGGGGCAATAGCACGCGCAACGATATCGGTACCGCCACCAGGGGCAAAACCGACAACCAGTCGAATCGGTTTTGTGGGAAACGCTTGTTGTCCAAATGCAAAGAATGAACTGGTAGTAAGTGCTAAAGCTAACAGGCCGCGCGCAGCCCATTTTGGCGTCTTAACCGACATATTGTCTCCAATAATTGTTTTAATTGTGTTTGATACTATTGAAGCTTCATTCTAAACATATAAAAACAAACGAGACAATGCCGAAAACACCTATAGATACCCCTCTAAGCGGCCAATCTAGACCTTTACCCCTCTCTGGAGTTCGTGTTCTTGACGTAAGTCAAGTAATGGCAGGCCCCTATTGCTGCATGCTTTTGGCAGACCTGGGAGCGGATGTCATCAAAATTGAACCACCTGGTACTGGTGATCAAACTCGCGGGGCTATGGGTTTCAAGATGAAAGGCTCAGACAGCATGGGCTTTTTAAACATGAATCGTAATAAGCGCAGCCTGACCTTAAATTTGAAAACTGAAGCCGGGAAAAAAGTATTTTTTGAATTGGTAAAGACTGCTGACATCTTGGTAGAAAACTATCGTCCAGGTGTCATGAAGAAATTAGGAATTGATTACACCTCACTTCAAGCGATCAACCCTGGCCTGGTATACGCCAGCATCTCAGGATTTGGTCAAACAGGACCATGGGCAGACCGCCCAGGATTTGATTTAATGGCACAAGCCATGTCAGGCGTAATGAGTGTTACAGGATATCCGGATGGACCACCTGTAAAAGCCGGTGTTCCAGTTGCGGATATTGGCTGCGCTCTATTTGCTGTCTATGGCATTTTGTCAGCTTATATTGGGAAAACTAAAACTGGAGAAGGTCAATTTATTGATGCCTCTTTGTTTGATTCCGCGCTGGCATTTTCAATCTGGGATACAGCCCAATACTGGGGTACCGGAGTTGAGCCTTACAAGCTGGGTACAGCAAATCACATGAGCGCACCCTATCAAGCCATGAAAGCTTCTGATGGCTACTTTGTCATGGGCGCTACCAACCAAAAACTCTGGAAGTTGCTTTGCGACAAGATTGCTCGTCCTGAATTATTTGAGGATGCCCGCTTTAAGACCAATCCATTGCGCTTGGCTAACCGACTAGAGTTAGCGGCCGAGCTAGAAAAAACGTTTGTTACAAAAACTTGTGATGAATGGGTTACTTCCCTTTTAGCAGCAGGTATTCCAGCGGGACCAATTAATACTTATCCCGAAGCATTTGATAGCGAACATGGTAAGCATAGAAAAATGCGCATGGAAATTGATCACCCTATCGAGGGAACTGTTCCCAATATTGGTTTTGCCGTCAAAATGAATGGCACGCCACAGCAAGTCTATCGACACCCTCCTTTATTAGGCGAACATACTGGCGAGTTATTAGCTGAGCTGGGCATTAATGGTGAAGAATTAAAAGCACTTGAAGCCGGCGGCGCTTTTACACCCTAAACAGTTAAATATTAGGGCAAAAGAAATGGGCTCCTTGGAGCCCATTTTTCTAATGCACATCCAATGCTTAGAATTACTTAAGCACCGTCTGAATTGGCAATGGGGGGAGCCTCAAGCGGGTCTGTATTTGGCTTGGTAGGAACTTTTTTAGCCTTTGTTCCAGGCATTAACTCGAAGTCAGGGGTAAAGGCAGTCATCGTGCTGCGCAGTTGCTCAAAGGCTTTGCGATCACCCTCAAACTTAGCTTTTCCCTCTGCCTGTAGTTTTTCAAAAGTAGTTTGACCACCCATGACTTTCTCCAAGTCCCTACGGTTAACTGTGATCGTCAAATTGGGGTTTTTATCTTGATAACCTTTGATATTAGTCAGCGCTGAATTACTCATCTCCACCACAAACTTTTCGCCATTATCTGGAGTGCTGAGGTTAATCGTGAACTTCATGCCAGCAGCTTTTTTACTATCCATACTAATCGCCAAGGCATTGAGCCAGAGCTCTGTAGTCATTGCTCTGATCATGTCGGGGCCATTTGTCTTTGGAGACGCTCCTGACGGCATACCATGACGCAGCTCATAGGCGGCTCCCAAAAAACTATTGCGTACACTTGGGCTTTCTTTTTGATAGCCAATTTGCTCAAAAATATCGGCAAGCAAATCTTTGGCAGCAGTGTTATTTGGTTCTGCATAAACCAATTTATTCACAATCTCCATTGCTTCGCGATATTTACCCTGTTTGTAAAGCAGTTGACCCTTAGCCATAATCTTGGCAGAGCCACCCATCATTTCTACGTATAAGGGTGCAGAATCTTTTGGGGATAAGGGAATCAAGGTTGCCGGATTGGCATCCCAGTAACCCAAGTAACGATTAATCACAGCGCGGCTGTTGTGCTCTTCTGAGCCATGATAGCTATGAGCTGCCCATTGAGATTTCAAACTCTCTGGTTGTTTATAGACGTTATGAACCTCGTTAATCGTCACCCCATTATTCGCTAAATGCAGCACCTCGTTGTTCAAGTGTGCGTAGCTGTCGCGCTGAGTTCTCATGACTTCTTGAACACGATCATTGCCCCATCTTGGCCAAGAGTGAGAGGCAAACATCACTTGTGCTTCATTACCGTAGCGATACAAAGCATTATTGATGTTCTTTGACCATGCCAAAGCATCACGTACTAAAGCACCGCGCAAGGTATAAATATTATGAATGGTGCCGGTGATATTTTCAGCAGCCCAGAATGCTTTCATCTGCGGGAAATAGGTATTCATCTCCGCAGGCGCTTCTGTACCAGGCGTGTTTTGGAACTCCATTTCTACACCATCTACAGACAATTTCTCAAATGGCTCATTAATCAGAATAGTTGGCTCAATTAAACCAAGGTTACCTGCTGCAGTATTTTTACCAATCGATTGGTCAACGTGGCCAAAGGGACTGCGTGGCAATAGAACGCCATACTGAAAATAGAGGCGGCGTGTCATTGCATTGCCAGCATATACGTTCTCAGCAACTGCGTGATCCATAAAGCCGGCAGGCGCAATAATTTTGACCTTACCGCTCTTCACGTCCGCTTCTTCTACTACACCGCGTACACCGCCAAAGTGGTCCGCATGGGAATGGGAGTACACCACCGCTACCACTGGTCGCTTGCCCAGCTTCTCATTTACCAACTCTAAGGCAGCCCTAGCTGTCTCTTTTGAGGTCAAGGGATCAAAGACAATCCAACCAGTGTTCGTCTTCACAAAGCTAATATTCGATAAGTCAAAGCCGCGAACTTGATAAATCTTTCCTGGCACGACCTCATAGAGGCCATAACCCATATTGAGAATGGCTTGACGCTGCAATGATGGATGAACGCTATCGAAATCTTTTCCTTGTAGTAGAAATTCATAACTGCCCATATCCCAAGCCACATTTCCTGCGTCGGCCATGATAGATTTATAAGGCGGTGCCGCAATAAAACCTTTTTTAGACTCCTCAAAATCGCGCTTATCTTCAAATGGGAGAGACTTTCGCAAACCATTTTGGAGTTCAACGGTAAACGTTGAGGGAGCTTTACCCTTCGGATCAAAGTGTTTTCCTTGCATTGCGCCTGCATCAGCCACAACGCCGCCACCGCCAGCCGCCAATGCCAGCCCAGATAAAAGAAACGCGCCTATGAGCGTAATGGTCTTGAATTTGAAGTTCATGGTGCTATTCCAAAAAGGGATTCAATACAATAAATGATATGTCGAGTCAGGTGTATGGCAATTAGTTCTTAGGCTATTTCTTGTAATAAGTTTTACGCAATTGCAGAGTTCAGTGTGTTTTTAAAACAGTGATCTATCCGAAATGTCGATATTCCAGCCCAAATCCCAGCATTTCTGAACCGATATTCGCCAGATTTAAGGCGTATTTCAGCACCAATTTGGTTAAAACCGTGTATTTATAACTTGCCAGAGCAGCGGCAAGCTTCCCGCTTGAGCAATACAATAGCGGTAGGTACTTTATTACCAGTAACCGTTACCGCATCAATGCCTAATAGCGATGCTTTTTTAATACCTTAAGGATTTAACCATTATGAAAAAAATAATCATTGTGATCATTATTGCTGCTATTGCAGTTGGCGTTTACTTAATGCTGAACAAACCAAAGGCTCCTATCGCTGGTGTAGCTGCGCAAGAATCTGCACTGATTTATGACGGCGAAGTTACCAAGATTGATGCCGCAACTCGCACTGTTACCCTCAAAAATCAGGATGGTGAATCTACTATCGTTGCTGGCCCTGAAGTAAAGAACTTTGCTGAAATCAAAGTTGGCGATCGTTTTGATGTTGTGTATGAACTCGCCGTAGCGATTGAATTAGTTAAGGTAAAAAATCCAGGCACAACTACCGAACAAGTTACTACCAGCACTACAACTGCTCCACAAGGTGACAAGCCAGGCATGATCACTACCAATACCGTGACTGCAAGCGCTACTATTGAAGCTATTGATGCAGCTAAAAATGTGGTTACTTTAAAAGGTCCACAAGGAAATATCTTCAAGGTTAAGGTTAAGAATCCTGACTTGATGAAAGATATTGCCGTAAATGATCAAGTAAAAGTGGTTTACACAGAAGCCATTGCTGCAGTAGTAAGCGCACCAGCTGCTAAGAAGTAATGAAATAATTCTTTTCTAGCATCTGAAAAGATAAAAGCCCAGCAAAAAAATTGCTGGGCTTTTTTATATTTGACTTGGCGGAAGAGGTGTCTAGATTTTGTCCCTCCAAAGCAATCTACCATTACCCAAAAACCCATTAATTATATGGGTTTGAAGGTTGACGCTAATCCTGAGTAGGCCACTCTATACCACTAAAATCAATGCATTACCGGTGGGTACGAAGTATAGAGAGGAGCATTGCACAAGGGTAGAAAATTCAGCTTTACAGCGTGAGGTCTCAACTCAATAGTAACCCCTGGATATCATGCGGACCTTGAATCTAAAGTCCTATATATCCAAGTTTTTTAAGGATGTTAGCGACTACAAGCGCAGCTGGATCTTTCGCTACACCAGCCCCATCCTACTTAAACGCCGTGAAATGGGCTTATCCAAGCCAACTACCGCATCCGCTCCGTGTGAGTCGTCGCGGTGAAGTTCCAGGTCTAGCTTATTGAGGAATCCCTCCCTTAGGACCTATAACTGCTCATCCAGGAGATTGATCAGTTGTACGCGCTCGTTGTATTCAAACTGAAAGCCACGCGCGCCACCCTCACGCACTTTGATACCATTACTAAAAGGCGTTCATAGTCAATGTACAAGCCATCAACAACTCTGCGCCATGGGAATGAGGCTTGCTCAGTCGTATTGCGTTTATTGAACTTGACGGTCTCTTCGCCAAAGGCCCCGTAATTGAAAATATCAATTCATCATTTTGGCTCAATATCAAGCTCTTCATTCACCTAATAATTTTAGATAATGAGGGCTTTGCTCCGCCGAAGATAGTTCCTCCCATTTGCTAATATCGCTGGAAATTCCAAACATACAGTCATTAGCTACGGAGGTCACTGCATCTGCAATAGAGTTGTGGGCGCCCAATAATGCATCACCATATAAGACATGAAACCGCATATCATCGGACAACGCAATATAGATTGGTTCCATTGAGGTTGAATGTTTTAAAAGCTTAATCAACTTTAAGTACTCTAATTTAATTTAAGCAATTACGATAATTGAAAACTTTGTAATTTGGCACCCCATGAATTAGGGGGGTGATTATTATGGGAATTTAACTAAACATCAATCTTGTTATCAACCTTATTTTGAAATCAAATCAATGTAAGGTTGACAGCTAAAACTGCGGTTGCGAGATTGACCGGTCACCTCAGTAACGATTCCCAATCCCTCCAGAGTTCTAGCGGCAGCATTCGCAGTAGGGAAGGTTGTCTTTAGCTCTGCCTTGATACGATCAATCGTAAAGCGCGGCATCATCGGTAGTAACTCAAAGAGGTGCAAGCTTGCATTTGGAGATGCAAGCAACAGACGCCTGTCAGCTGACACTCTTGAGGGTGTTATGGTGGCCGAGTATTAAGCTCGAGATGCTCAGTTCATAGGCTTGAGGAACAATGCTTTAAGCCAGAAATGGATCTACTCTTTTGTTTATACCCTGCATTAAGCACCCCACTGATACCCATAATCAAGTCTCTGAACTACGGATTTCAAGTATGCTACGCTACCAACTAAGCTACAACAGTGAGACAAAGTTGAGTGAAACACTTTCGACTGAATAAGATGATTCGCATTTGAGGGCAACAAAATGCTTTTTGGGTGTGTACATCATGAATAAATGTAGACTTCTGGATAGCATTTGCGTATTTTGAGGCCCCCATAAATACGGGATAAACTTCTGATGCTGGTTGATCTAAATTGGATCAATGAAGGCTATCTTGCTCTATTTATGCTCCCTTTTGCTTTTAATAATTATTTTCAAATCCGGCACATGCACTTGGTTTGATTACATAATTCTTGGGATTGTAGGGTTACTATCAATTGGGTTTTCAATCGATGATTCACCATCCAACCCAAGTGCAAATTCAAAAAATAATTATTAGTCAATACATCATCTTTTCAATGGCCAGAAATATAATAATCAGACACTTATAGCTAAGTAGGAAAGACACCAAGAGTCTTAGGATTAATTTCTATACTAACTGCAGAAAACTTTTGTCCGAATGTAGCATTAGATTTGCTCTTCTGCCACCCCTTTGAATGAGGTTGCCCAACACATTGAATATGCTCAATACTCTCTAGTATCCAATAAAGTTCCCGACATTTTTAACTCACTCTTTATTTTAGATATAAAAAACAAGTTACCTTGTGAATACCAAGAAGCTAAACAGTCTTTTCGTAAGACGCCAATTTAGCTTTTAGGTTGCGTTCTTCTTGAAAACGCTCAGTTTCATCTCGGACTACCGCGGCTATGGCAATAGGCTGCTTTTCATCATCAAAAAGCATGCTTACTGAAAAAGCAATAGAGATTGATCGACCATCCTTGTGCATCGCGGGGACTCTAAGTAAGGTATTTCCATACTTTGTTACACCGGTCTGAAAAGTATGGAAATACCCTTTAGAATGGTGTTCCCTGAAGCGCTCAGGCGTAATGATGCTGAGTGTTTTCCCCACAGCCTCTTCTGGGCTGTAGCCAAAAATACGCTCAGCAGACGCATTCCAATACAGGATATTCTCATCCCGATCAGATATGATCACAGCCTCGCCAATTTGACTAACGAGGGTCTTAAAATCTATGGTTCTCGACATATTTTATTTCTACCTTTAACTAATTTTTACTAAGAATAACTCAATAAAAATAACCACCCGTAGGTGGTTATTAGCCACGCTATATTTTTAGTAAGTCTTATAAGAAAGATATTTACCTGACAATATAACCTGCACACGGTCACCTTTAGAATCAGGCTCACGCTGAATATCCATTGAGAAGTCGATCGCACTCATAATGCCATCACCAAACTCTTCATGGATGAGCTCTTTAATTGTGGTTCCCTATACGCCCACTATCTCATACCAGCGATCAATAGATCAGCTGGAAAGGCGGTTGATAGCGATTCCTTGTAAGGAACAATTTGCAACCAAGTCATTTCTTCATCAGTCAAATCAAATAACTTACCAGCCGCCTCAGCTTGCTCCTTGGTAAAGGTCATTTGACCTAAGCAGGCGTAATAAGAAGTTATGCATTGAATACTCAAAGGGAACTGCAAACTTCATGCCTTTACAGTTTTTTGGATCGCGATTATCTTTATGCTTATTAGCCGAAGTAATAGCCTGAGCATTCACGTTATGAATCGTTGC
>Ga0114968_10001739_pt1 | contig 16774 bp, 13 predicted proteins | sample M_130807_EF_Meta_FD_87020 | JGI IMG/M metagenome (GOLD analysis project Ga0114968, IMG submission 87020) | Freshwater microbial communities from Lake Montjoie, Canada to study carbon cycling - M_130807_EF_MetaG | ecosystem: Environmental > Aquatic > Freshwater > Lake | place: Lake Montjoie...
CAATGGCAGTGGAACAACTGGTGGTAATGGAGGAAATGGTTTAGCATCACCCATATCAGGTACACCAACATACTACGCTGGTGGTGGAGGTGGAACAACCAGTGGTGCCGGTATGCCTCCTGGAGGTCTTGGTGGCGGAGGAAAAGGTGGTGGAAATCCTAGCGCACCAAGTGGTTATCCATCAGATATAGGGGCACAGAGTACAGGCGGTGGCGGTGGTGGTTCAAGAGATTATGTTGGTACCAAAGGTGGTTCAGGAATTGTCATCCTCAAATGGACATAAATAAATAACTAAATAGATTAAATTGTTTAACTTAGGAGAGTATTAAATGGCACACTTTGCACAACTTGATAATAATAATGTTGTTACACAAGTCATCGTTGTAAGTAATAATGATTGTCTTGATGCACATGGCCAAGAACGTGAAGAAATCGGGGTAGCATTCTGTCAACGTTTATTTGGCGGCAACTGGAAACAAACTTCGTATAACCATAACATACGTAAACGCTATGCTGGAATTGGTTACTCATACAATTCACAACTCGATGCGTTTGTTCCTCCAAAACCATTTGCTTCGTGGACGCTGAATAACGAAACGGCAGCATGGGATGCACCTACAGCAATGCCTGATGATGGCAAATACTATCACTGGGTAGAAGAGTCTTTGTCGTGGGTTCTGAACGAAGTTCAACCAACATAAATTATTTTCATTCAAAAGAACCCTGCTTCGGCAGGGTTTTTTATTAGCGGTATACGATTGACTAAATATAGCATTAAAAGGAGAAAATCTTGGCTGCTTATGTAGAAATTACAATAGAACAGGGAGCGAATTTAAATTCAACTGTTTCTGTCAATGATACTCAAGGTGATGCATTAAATCTTTATTATTATAGAGCATCTTCTCAATTACGTAAATCCTACTATTCCACTTCTGCAAACACCATGACAGCAACCATTACTGGTAATGCTAATGGTGAGATTACTCTTTCAATGACCGCAGCAAATACTGCTAATCTTTCAGCAGGTCGTTATGTCTATGATTTGACAATTGCAAATACTGCCAGTGGTCTTGTGACCCGTGTAGTAGAAGGTACAGCAGTCGTATTACCATCAGTTACGAGGTAAAAAATGGCAGATATTGGTAAGGTTGTAATAGCACAACCCAACAGAACAACAATAACATCATCGAATTTTCGACCAAAACCTAACGTTTCTTTTGCTGAAATTAATGATGTTTCAACCACAGGTTTAGAAGATGGATTTACAATCATCTACAATGCGGCCAATAGTAAGTTTGAAACTAAGAGTTCGGCAAACTTGACAGCAAGTATTACTTCAGTTTTCGGCGGTCTTTTCTAAGAATTTAAATGGCAAATACAGTTATCCAATTAAAGCAGTCGTTAATAACTGCTGCTCCGACAAGATTAAATGTAGGTGAACCTGCTTACTCTTTTGTAAGTAATACTTTGTTCATTGGTACACCTGCAGGCACTGGTGTTATTGAGATTGGTGGTTTAAGTGCAGTTATATTTACACAACAAGCATTTGAAAAAGCAAATCTTGGAATAGCACACGCACAGTCAGGATTTACTCAAGCAAATGCTGCAATATTCCACGCACAAACTGCATTTGTACAGGCCAATGCTGGTATATTTCATGCACAAACCGCGTATAACCACGCCAATGCAGGATTCATTCAGGCCAATGCTGCTATATTTCACGCACAAACTGCATTCATTCAAGCAAATGCTGGAATACTTCATGCACAATCTGCGTTTAGAGAAGTAAATGCCTCATCCATTCAAGCGAACTCTGGTATATTTCATGCACAGTCCGCATTTATACAAGCAAATGCTGGAATAGCACATGCTCAAACGGCATACAACCACGCCAATGCAGGATTCACTCAAGCAAATGCTGGAATAGCACATGCACAAACTGCATTCATACAAGCGAATGCTGGAATATTTCATGCTCAAACTGCATTTGCACAGGCCAATGCTGGTATATTTCATGCACAATCTGCATTTAGACAAGCGAATGCAGGATTCATTCAAGCAAATGCTGGAATAGCACATGCACAGACTGCATACAATCAGGCAAATGCTGCATTCATTCAAGCAAATTCTGGTATATTTCATGCACAGTCTGCATTTCATCATGCGAATGCAGGATTCACAAGAGCAAACAATTCTCTTAGTGCCAATGTAGGTGGTACAGTTACTGGTGATGTTTTCATTACAGGTAACCTTAGTGTTACAGGCAATACAACGTATGTAAACACAACTCAGGTATTGATTGCTGATAATATTCTAACACTGAATGCGGCAATCAATCAAGCATCTGCTCCGTTACTAAATGCTGGCATTGAAATTGATCGTGGATCTTCTGCAAATGTTTATGTTCTTTGGAATGAAACGATTGATAAGTGGGCGGTTACAAATGATGGTACAAATTATTTTAACATAGGCTCTGATTCTGGTGAGTCCTATGCTAACTCCGCATTCTTACAAGCAAATGCTGGTTTATCACATGCACAAACGGCATACAATCATGCCAATACAGGATTCATCCAAGCAAACGCTGGTATAGCACATGCACAGACTGCATATAACCAGGCAAACGCAGGATTTATCAAAGCAAATGCTGGAATAGCACATGCACAAACGGGATACAATCACGCCAATGCAGGGTTTATTCAAGCGAACTCTGGTATATTCCACGCACAAGCAGCATTCATTCAGGCGAACTCTGGTATATTTCATGCACAGTCAGCATTCAATCATGCCAATGCTGGATTCATCCATGCAAACTCTGCTTATAATTCACAGAATGCAACAGGACAATATGCTAATGCTGCATACATTCGTGCCAACAATTCACTAAATGCAAACGTTGGCGGTAATGTTACAGGTGAAGTTGTTATTATTGGTAATCTCACATCAAATACAATAACAACATCAGGTTCAAATGGTAGCATCACTGGTGCTAATGCCATCTTTACCAACTACATCTTTGCTGCAAATGGTACCATAGACTTAATGCTTTGGGCCAACAATGCATATGCTAATGCTAATGGTGGTTTTGCTAAAGCAAATGCTGCATTCATTCAAGCAAATGCTGGAATATTCCATGCACAGTCGGCATTTATTCAAGCAAACGCTGGTATATCTCATGCACAAACTGCTTTCATACAGGCAAATGCTGGAATATTTCATGCACAGACTGCATTCATCCAAGCGAATGCTGGAATATTCCATGCTCAAACAGCATATAATCATGCCAATGCAGGGTTTACTCAAGCAAATGCTGGTATATTCCATGCACAAACCGCATTCATACAAGCAAACGCTGGAATATTTCATGCACAGACTGCATTTGTACAGGCCAATGCTGGTATATTTCATGCACAAACTGCATACAATCATGCCAACGCAGGATTTATTCAGGCAAACGCTGGAATACTTCATGCACAGTCGGCGTTTATACAAGCAAACGCTGGCATAGCACATGCACAAACTGCATACAATCAGGCAAACGCAGGATTTATTCAGGCAAATGCTGGAATACTTCATGCACAGTCGGCGTTTATACAAGCAAACGCTGGAATACTTCATGCACAGTCGGCATTCATTCAAGCAAATGCTGGCATATTTCACGCACAGTCTGCATTTATCCAAGCAAACGCTGGAATATTTCATGCACAGTCGGCGTTTATTCAAGCAAACGCTGGAATACTTCATGCACAGTCTGCATTTAATCATGCTAATGCAGGATTCACAAGAGCAAACAATTCTCTCAGCGCAAACGTTGGCGGCACAGTTACTGGTGATGTTTTTATTACAGGCAATCTTTTTGTAACAGGCAACACAACGTATGTAAATACTACTCAAGTATTAATTGCAGATAATATATTAACCCTGAATGCTGCAATCAATCAAGCATCTTCACCTATACTAAATGCAGGCCTAGAGATTGATCGTGGTTCTTCTGCAAATGTTTATTTGTTGTGGAATGAAAGTGGACTAAAGTGGACAGTTACTAATGACGGCACAAATTATTTTAACATAGGTTCCGATGCTGCTGAATCGTATGCCAACTCTGCATTTATAAAAGCAAACGCTGGCATAGCACATGCACAAACTGCATACAATCAGGCAAACGCAGGATTTATCCAAGCGAATGCTGGTATACTTCATGCACAATCAGGTTTCATTCAAGCAAATGCAGGAATACTCCATGCTCAATCAGGGTTCATTCAGGCAAACGCTGGAATACTTCATGCACAGTCAGCATTCATTCAAGCAAATGCTGGAATATTACATGCACAGTCGGCATTTATACAAGCAAATGCTGGAATAGCACACGCACAAACTGCATACAACCACGCCAACGCAGGATTCATCCAAGCAAACGCTGGTATACTTCACGCACAGTCAGGATTCATCCAAGCAAACGCTGGTATACTTCACGCACAGTCTGCTTTTATTCGTGCCAATAATTCATTAGATGCAAACATTGGTGGAATAGTCACAGGTAATGTAACAGTCACACAGAATCTTACTGTTACTGGAAACATATCTGTTAGTGGAAATTTATTTACATCTATTCCCGCAAATGGAAATACGTCAGCATATGCGACAAAGTATCTTGTAGAATATAATCCTGTTTCAAGAGAATTTTCATATTCTAGTACGCCTAATGCTTCTAATCCTTACATAACAGGATATAGTTCTGAGATTCATGTTAGTCCTGTTGCATTTAATGATAGTGGTAAAGGTACAATTGGTGATCCAGTAAAAACAATTGCCAGAGCAAAAGAATTATTGGCTCTTGCATTTGAAACTACTGCTGTTGGTCAAAGAAAAACAATCATTTTACATCCAGGTGATTATGCCGAAGATGTGACCATTGATACACAATTTACCGTATTAGCATCACATGAACTAGTAGGTAAATCTACAACGCTTTCTGGCACTTTAACTCTTGCAACAGGTTGTACCGTTGACGGTCTGAAGATGACCAATCTTGTTATTAGTGCCACAGCAGCAAACGGAACAGTAGATTTAATTGGTTGTACTGTAACTACAGCAGTAACAAAAACATCATCTGCATACACCGTTCTTAGGGGTTGCGATTTATCTTCTGCAACATTAAGTATTACTGGTGCTGGTAACACAATTTTGATTGGAGGTAACTATGGTACTCTTACTGTAAATAATGTTTCTGCTGGAGTCTTGGCTAAAGCAGTAATTACGATGGGTCCAATCACTCTGACAGCAGGAACATTACAGATTGCTGATACGATTGTTTATTCGGCCACTAATTCATCTAATGCTATAACTCAAAGTGTTGGGTCAGTATTAACATTAAATAACAGTCAGATATTAATACCTGCTTTAACTAATGTAGCAAGAGTAAATTTAGGTGGATTTTATTCCATTCTTCATTCTGTTTATGATAAACCAAATTCTACATTATCTGGCACATCATTAAATGCTATTTCATATAGTCAATATATTAATGCTGATAAGGTAACACTATCATCTGGAGGAAGTTTAGTATTTCCAGATTCAACGATACAGATAACAGCGGCTGCGCCATACGCATATTCAAATGCTGCATATGCACAAGCAAACTCTGGATTCATCCAAGCAAATGCGGGAATACTTCATGCACAGTCGGCATTTATACAAGCAAATGCTGGAATACTTCATGCACAGTCGGCGTTTATCCAAGCAAATGCTGGTATAGCACATGCTCAAACGGCATACAATCATGCAAATGGTGGATTCATTCAAGCGAATAGTGCAATATTCCACGCACAGTCAGCATTCATTCAAGCAAACGCTGGAATATTTCATGCACAGACTGCATTTGTACAGGCCAATGCTGGTATATTTCATGCACAAACTGCATACAATCATGCCAACGCAGGATTTATCCAAGCGAATGCTGGTATATTCCATGCACAAACAGCATTTATCCAAGCAAACTCTGGAATATTCCATGCACAGTCAGCATTTAATCATGCTAACGCTGCTTTTATTTCCGCAAATAATGTAGCACCGCAAGTACAACCAGCATTTAATACTGCGAATGCTGCATTCATTCAAGCAAATGCTGGTATAGCACATGCTCAAACTGCATTCATTCGTGCCAATAATTCACTGAATGCAAACGTTGGTGGTCAGATTACTGGTGATGTTACTATTACTGGTAATCTTGTTATTATTGGCAATACAGTATATGCCAATACACAGACAGTTCTGATTGCAGACAACATCATCACATTGAATGCTGCAATCAATCAAGCATCTTCACCAACAATGAATGCGGGTATTGAAGTTGACCGTGGTTCTTCTGCAAATGTTTACTTGCTTTGGAATGAAGGAACAACATCATGGCAGTTTACAAATGATGGAACTACTTACGAAAACTTTGGTGGTGGTTCAGCAGGTGTCTATGCTAACGGTGCATTCCTTAAAGCAAATGTTGGAATAGCACATGCACAATCTGCATTCAATCAAGCGAATGCCGCTTTTATTGTTGCTAATACTGCGAATGCTGCCGCTGCAAATGGTGGCAGTGTTGTTGTTACCTATGCTGCTACACCACCAGCAACAGCAAATGCCAATGGCCATCTTTGGATCGATTCTAATGATGGTACTGAGTACACATACTTTAAAGACAATGATAGTTTCCAGTGGGTTGAGTTTGGACCTAGTAGTTCAAACGTAACGACAAATACATTTGTCACTGCCAATGTAACTGCACAATTCAGTCAAGCAAATGCTGCATACGATAAAGCAAATGCTGCATTTATCCAAGCAAACGCTGGTATAACACATGCACAGTCTGCGTTCAATCAAGCAAACACAGCAAACGGAACGATCACATCCAACAGACTTGGTTCGAACTTAGCAATTAATATTATTCAGGTACTTGAAACTGCTAACATTTATCCTACTGCTGTTGGTGGTAATGTCAACATTGATATTGGAAATAATACTTCTTATTTCTTCTCAGCAAACACAACTGCCAATGTCACATTCAATCTGAGAGCAAATGGTAATGCAGGTGGCATCTATGATAGTTTGGTAAACATTGGTCAAGCATCTACCGTAGCACTTGCACTGAAGCAGGGTGCAACTAGATATAAGGCAAACTTACACATTGATGGCGTGTTGCAAACCCTTTATTGGTTAGGCAATTCTGCACCAGATTATGCAACCACACAACAACAATCGATTGATGTTTATTCATTTGTCGTATTTAAAACAGCAGCAAATACATACAGTGTGTTAGCAGCAAATAGTAACTTTGGTTTGGCCCAAGGTCAACCAGGTCAGGGATAATAGAACATGCCTTTAAATTTTCCTAGTAATCCAACGACAAATCAGTCTTATAGTTTAGGTACTAAGACTTGGATTTATAACGGGTATGGATGGAAATTACAACAAACAACAATAGCAAACACTGAGGTTTCATCGTTTACTACCACAGCAGATGGTACTACTTCAACATTTGATTTACAGTTTTCTCCAATTGGTGGCAATAGTGCAGTATTTGTTTCGATTGGTGGTATTGTTCAGAGTGAGAATGATTACGTAATTAATTCTGGTAACAATAGCATTTCGTTTACTTCACCACCACCTATTTCGGAAGTGGTTCGTGTGGCAGGTTATAAGACAGTTACACCATATGCTGTTGATGCTGCCAATTCTATTGGTGCCGTTGTCAATGCAAACAATTTTCTTGGTGATGGAACAACACAAAGTTTTGCTTTAGGTTATACACCATATACTGCAAATAATATTTTTGTTACTATTGGTGGTATTGTTCAACCAGATTCTGCATACACAACTAACAATCAAAACAGTTCAATATCATTTAATACACCTCCAGGTCTAAACGAAAACATTCGTGTGGTTGGTTATTCAAAAGTTAATCCGTTTATAATTAATTATGCTACACAGAATGTAACCGTATCTGTATTTGAAACAACATCGAATGGTACAACCAACACATTCGATGTTGGATTTGATCCTGCACCAAAAGAAAAACTATTAGTAACTATTGATGGCGTAGTTCAACCGCTAACTGCATATGGAGTTTCGTCAAGTAACAATGGTATTATTCTTGATGAAGTACCAACAAACGGTGAATTAATTCGTGTAGTCACTTTTTACACCAATGTTAATACGGTTGCGATTCAATTAATTGCATCAAATGTTACAGTAAGAAACTTTGAAACTACTGCTAATGGTACCACGCCTTCTTTTGATTTAGGATATAGACCAACAAGTAATCTAGCATTAATTGTTGCTATCGATGGTGTTCTACAATCACCAACCACATATAGTGTTATTCCCTCTTCTAACACAATTACATTTTTAACCACACCAAGTAATGGTGAATACATTTCAGTAACAACTCTTAGTAATGCTGCAAATGTTTATGTGATAGATGATGGTAGCATCACATTTAATAAACTGCAATCAACAGTAAATAATAAAATTGAATTGGCATTGAATCAAGCAAACTCTGGATTCATTCAAGCAAATGCAGCGTTCATTACGGCAAATGCAGCAGCAACAACAGGTAAAGCAATTGCTATGTCAATTGTATTTGGAGGTTAATTGTGACACAAAGAATTGGTTCAAATAGAATTGCAAACACATCTATTACCACAAGTAAGATTGTTGATGGTGCTATTCTCAGTAATGATATTGGTGTAGGTCAGATTACAGGCAATTTGTTAGGAACAAGCGTAATTAATTCAAACAATATTGTTGATGGTGCTGTTCTTGGTAATGATATTGGTGTTGGTGCAGTATCAAGTAACACTCTGGCATCAAATTTGAGCATGTCATTGATTCGTGTTCTTGAAACCGCTAACATCTATACAACTGGAGTTGGTGGTAATGTAAATATTGATGTGTCTAACAATACTGTTTATTACTTTACTTCAAATACCACAGCAAATGTAACGTTTAATTTTAGAGCAAATGGTGTAAATGGTGGCAATCTGAATAGTTTACTTTCTATTGGACAATCAGTATCTTCTGCCATTCTTTTGAAACAAGGTGCAACAAAGTATCGTGCTAATGTGTATATTGATAGTACATTACAAGTACCATTTTGGTTAGGTAACTCTGCACCTGGATATGCAACAACACAACAGGAATCGATTGATACATATTCGTTTAATATTATTAAGACTGCTGCAAATACGTATACTGTATTAGCATCAAACTCCAATTTTCAAACAGCATTGAATCAGAATCCATAGGATAGATAAATGGCAGAACAAAAAGTTGAATCTGGTCGTATAGCAACAGGTGCAGTAACAGGAGATAAAATTGCTGTTGGTGCGGTTACAGGTAATTTAATAGCAAACAATGCTATAAGTGGAAATAATATTGCATCACTTCCTGAGATTTTTGATGATGCTCTTCTCTTCGGAGGAATGTAATGATACAGAGATATAGTGGTTAGCAATGTAACGATAAATAGAGTAAACAAACATTAAGAGAGAAAAATGGCAAGAGCATATAAAATTTTAGGTCAATCAAATCCATCAGCGAATGTATTGACTACTTTATACACAGTTCCAGCAGGTAACTCAGCAATCATATCGTCGATTACTATTGCTAACTTAGATGAAAATGCTGCCAATGGTGGTGCGTTTAGAATTGCAGCAAACACATCTGGTAATGTAACAGCAAATAGTAATTACATTGCATATGGTATCAACGTGCCAGGTCTTGATTCAATTACAATGTCACTAGGCATTACTCTTGCAGCAGGTTCTAGATTATGTGTGAATGCAAACTCATCTCTTTTATCATTCTCTGCATTTGGCATCGAAGCATTTTAAACCATGTCACTCAATAGAATAGCACTAAACAAAGTATCACTCAAACGATTCCGTGCAATAGGTTCAGGTACTGGCGGTGCTGCACCTGGTCCTGCTGCACCAACAACTCGTACTGTTATACAGGCATTTACAGCATCTCAAACGTGGACAGTTCCTACTGGTGTAACAGAAGTGGAGTATGTTGTTGTTGCTGGTGGTGGTGCAGGTGGTTGGGGTTCACCAAGTCCTGGTGCTAATGGTGGTGGCGGTGGTGCAGGTGGTTTTCAAACAGGTACAGGAATTACTGTAACTCCAGGCACGACATACACTATGGCAGTTGGTGCTGGTGGTGGTGGTGGTCCTGGTCCCGCACCAGGAAATGGTGCTAATGGTTCCAACTCAGGTGTATTTAATACAAGCACTGGTGCATTACTACTAAATTGGTCTGCTGGAGGCGGCGGCGGTGGTGGTGACGATCCTGGTCGTAGTGGCGGTTCTGGCGGCGGCGGTAAAGGTGGCGGTGTTGCTAATGCTGGTGGTCCAAGTTCTTCTCCTTCACAAGGAAATGCTGGTGGTACTGGTCGGGGGAATCCTGCCGATTCCCCAAATGGTGGTGGCGGCGGTGGTGGTGCTGGCGGTGTTGGCGGTGCTGGCGCAAACCCAACTATGGGTAATGGTGGAATCGGTTTACTATCGGGTCTTACGGGTGCTTATTATTGTGGTGGCGGCGGTGGTGGTGCAGAAGCACCACTTGTAACTGGTTTAGGTGGTATTGGTGGCGGTGGTCGAGGTGGAAAACAACCTGCTAATTTACTTATAACTGCTGGAGAATTTGGAACTGGAGGTGGCGGCGGTGGTGGTGCTGGTCCGGGTTCTAGTCCTGGTTTTGGTGCGGCAGGTGGTTCAGGTATCATTGTTCTCAAGTGGATACAATCCGCATTAACAAATAATATTTTTACATTTTCCAACACAGGTCAATTCATTGTACCAACAGGTGTATCACAATTAGACTATCTTGTCGTTGCTGGTGGTGGCGGTGGTGGATGGGGATTGGGTGGCGGAGGAGGTGCTGGTGGTTATCTTACAGGCACGGGATATCCTGTTGGTTCTAATTCTGTAATATCGGTTGTAGTTGGTGCGGGTGGTTCAAATGCCCCAACAAATACACCAGTTGGTGGTGGTAACGGAAGCAATTCAATATTTGGCACAATCGTTGCTCGTGGTGGTGGCGGTGGTGGTAAAAATCAAAGTTCTGGTTCTGGTGGTGGTTCTGGTGGTGGAGGTGCTGGTCAAGCGGCAACTAATGGTGGTTTAGGAACTCCCGGTCAAGGAAACAATGGTGGTGCTGGTCAACCAGGTTCACCATTTGCAGCAGGTGGTGGCGGTGGTGCAGGTGCAGCAGGATTAAGTGGAAATGCATCACCGAATAAAGGTAATGGCGGAATTGGTTTAGCATCATCAATATCAGGTACACCAACATACTATGCTGGCGGTGGCGGTGGTGGTTCGGATGTTTCGTTATCTCCTGGTGGATTAGGCGGTGGTGGTGCTAGTGGTAATCGACCACCTGATGAAAGTCCGGGCACTGCTGGAACACCAAACACTGGTGGTGGCGGTGGGGGCGGTGCGGGTGGCGGACCATACGGTGGCGCAGGTGCAGGAGGTGGTTCAGGTGTAGTTATTGTTTCTATTCCTACGACACAACCAGATGTTACAAAATATATTTTCACAGCATCAGGACAATGGACAGCACCACCAGGAATTACCGCAGTTGACTATGCGTTAGTCGCAGGAGGCGGTGGTGGCGGTGGCTCAACTGGTGGCGGTGGTGCAGGTGGTTTTCTATCAGGTACCGGATATCCCGTATCAGCAGGTCAAACATATCTAGTTACTATCGGTTCAGGTGGTGTTGGTGGACTTGGTGGGAGCAGCCGAGGTGGTACAGGCACAGGTACAAGAGGTGCAAACGGTACAAATTCTATATTTGCATCCCTCATAGCAATAGGTGGTGGAGGTGGTGCTGCTGAATCTATTAATGACGGATGTTCTGGTGGTTCGGGTGGTGGAGGTGGTAGCACTGGTTCTTTCCCAACATATGGAACAGGTAGTGGTGGTTTAGGAACTCCAGGACAAGGTAATAACGGCGGTGCTGGCACTCCAGTTGCTCCAACAGTTCAAGGTGGCGGTGGCGGTGGCGCAGGAGCAGTTGGTTCTTCTGGACCAGCAGGTGGCGCAGGTGGTCCAGGATTAGTAACAACATTAACAGGAACTTCAATAACTCTTGCTGGTGGTGGCGGTGGTGGATCACATCCTCCAGGAGTTGGTGGTGCAGGTGGTGATGGTGGTGGAGCAGCAGGAACACAATCATTATTAAATGCTGCAAATGCTGCAATATCCACTGGTGGTGGTGGCGGTGGTGGTGGTCACTTGAGTGGTGGAGGTAATCAAGGTTTTGGTGGCAATGGCGGTTCTGGTATCATGATACTCAAACACTCAGCAACACAACCTGCTGTAACAAAGACCGCAATTTTTTATTCGGCAGGAATTTTTAATGCTCAATCTACTACAGTAAATTATCTTGTCGTTGGTGGCGGCGGCGGTGGTGGTTCTGGTGGTGTTGGTGCGGGATTTGGTTCTGGTGGAGGTGCAGGTGGGTATCTTACTGGTACAGGACATCCAGTAACGCCGGGTCAACAATACACAATTACAGTGGGTTCTGGTGGTGCTGGTGGTCCAGCAACTACTGCACCAGGCACTACCAATGGACAACATGGTGCCAATGGATCAAATTCTATATTCTCATCATTCACTGCTTTAGGTGGTGGTGGAGGTTCTGCTGGACAAGATACTGGAATTGGTGGGTGGTCTGGCGGTTCTGGTGGCGGTGGTGGTGGAGGCGGTAACGGCGGTGCTCCTGGAAGTTCTGCTGGTGCTGGAACACCAAGTCAAGGTAATAGTGGTGGAGCAGGGAATACTGGTGCTGCTGGTGGTGGTGGAGGTGCTGGCGCAGTTGGAAGTGCTGGAGGAGCAACTCCCAATTATAATGGTGGTGCGGGTGGTGTTGGTCTAACATCATCATATTCTGGAACGCCCACATATTATGCTGGCGGCGGTGGTGGTGGTAGTGGTAGTGGTTCTACTCCAGGTGGTGCTGGTGGAAATGGTGGTGGTGGTGCAGGTAGCACAAGAGATGGTTCAGTCGGTGCAATATCTGGAACAAGTGGAACAGGTGGCGGTGGTGGTGGTGCTTCTAAAGATACTTCACCCTCTTTAACTGCTGGTTCGGGTGGTTCTGGTATCGTCATACTGACATGGACATAAACGATAAATACAGTAAACTAGAGGGCAGTAATAAATGATACAAAGAGTCCGTACAAATTTAATTGATTCTACAGCAGTAACAGGGGACAAAGTTGCCTCTGGTGCCATTCGTGGTAACAATATTGTTGCAGGACAAATTACGGGCAATCTAATTGGCTCTGGTGCTATTACTGGTGACAAGTTAGTAGATAATGTTATTCGTGGTAATAACATTGTTGCAGGAACAATTAGTGGTAATCTCATTGCTGATGGAACAATTACAACTATAAAACTTCAAGACCCTGCTGGTGGATTTGAAGATTTATTTTTAATGGGTGGTTTGTAATGACTTTAAAAAGATACACGATATCAAGTGTTCGAAATCGTCTGTATACAGTACCTAAAACACTTGTTGGATTAGTTGCCACACAAGAACCACCTCCAACTATAGAACTTCTTGTTGTTGCTGGCGGTGGCGGTGGTGGTCAAGGTGGTGGCCCTGCTGCAAATGAAACTGGCGGTGGTGGTGCTGGTGGTTTAATTTATATTAGTTCATATGCCAGAGCACCAGTTTATACTATTTCTATAGGTGGCGGCGGTTCGCAAACTGGAAGTGGAACAAATACTACAGTAGTCAGTGGTATAGAAACATTGACTGCAATCGGCGGTGCTGGTGGTACAAATAATAGTGAAAATGGTAAAGTTGGTGGTTCTGGTTCTGGTGGTACACATAATGGAACAGCAGGTGGTGCAGGAAATCAAACAACTAATCCAAGTAGTTCAGCAAATAGTCGTACATATGGTTTTGGTACCAGTGGTGGTAATGGTGCCGCTAGTGCTGGTGGCGGAGGCGGTGGTGCAGGACAGGCAGGTGGAAATGCTCCATCTCCCGGCGGTTATGGTGGTAATGGTAAACAGTATACCCAATTTGCACCTTTTGGAGCAAACACAAGTTACTTTGCGGGTGGTGGTGTAGGAACATATGGTGCTGGTGTTAATGGTGGTTTAGGTGGTGGTGGTGGTGCAGGAGTTCCTTGGTCACCTTCAACTTTAAATGGTACCATAAACACTGGCGGTGGTGGCGGGGGTACACCTGCTTTCACAACAGGAATTGGTGGTTCGGGTATTGTTATTCTTCGTTGGCCCGAAACTTATCTTGCAGCAAATAGTACCACAGGTAGTCCCATAGTAAGTACCACTGCAGGTTATCGAATGTATGCTTTTCCTGGTTCTGGAACTATAAACATATATTGATTTCCAATCATAAAAGAAAAGAATTATGCCAGATACTATTAGAGTTGGACAAAACAGAATTGCAAACAATGCTATAACAGCAAATGCTATAGCGACTAATGCTGTAACCGCAAATGCTATAGCAAATGGTGCCATTACAAATGCAAAACTTCAAGAGCCTAATGCTTTTGAAGATTACTTCTTATTAGGTTTAGGATCATAGGAAAATAAAATGCCAAGAAATTATACAATATTAGGACAAAAAAATCCAACGGGAAATGTGCTGACGAATCTATACACAGTGCCAGCAGGCAACTCTGCGGTCATTTCGTCAATCAACATTGCTAATCTGGATGGAAACGTTGCAGCATTTAGTATTGCTGCAAACGTATCTGGAGTAGCCACAACAAATACAAATCATCTTGCGTTTCGTGTGGCAATACCAGGCAATGATTCAATAGCGTTGAGTTTAGGCATCACACTGAATGCATCATCTCAGTTGTCCGTCAACTCAAATACGTCTACTATTTCATTCTCAGCGTTTGGTACGGAAATTTACTAATGCCAATTCGCAAATTTACCAATGGTAGATTTAGTCTAAAACGATTCACTGCACCAGGTGTAGGTGGTTCTACACCATCTGCGCCTGCTGCACCAATATCTTATTCCGTAATTCAATCATTTGCGGGTTCACAAACATGGACACCACCTTCCGGAGTAACATCAGTTGATTATCTGATTATTGGCGGTGGAGGAGGCGGTGGAGTATCTGATGGTTATGGTGGCGGTGCAGGTGCTGGTGGATTTCAAACAGGCACAGGATTGTCTGTGTCATCAGCAACATCGTATACTATTGCTATAGGTTCTGGTGGTGCGGGTAGTGTATCTCAAGCACGTGGTGCTAATGGTGGAAATTCTGGAATTTTCAATACAAGCAGTGGCGCAACATTAGTGCCTTGGTCAATTGGTGGCGGTGGCGGTGGTGGCGGTTCTGGTGGTATGGCAGGTACTGGCGCATATAGCGGAGGTTCTGGTGGTGGTGGTTCACAACAAGATAATGCAGGATTAGGAACGCCTGGTCAAGGCAATGCTGGTGGAATTTCTCAGAACTATGGAAGTTATCCTTATAATGCAGGTGGTGGTACAGGTGGTGGTGGTGGTGCAGGTGGTGCAGGTCAAGCAGCAGCAAGAGATGGATCGTATGCTGGTAATGGAGGCATAGGAATATTCTCTTCATTGTCAGGTTCAAATACTGCATATGCTGGCGGTGGTGGCGGTTCAATTGATAATGGTGCATACAGAATAGGTTATGGTGGTGGAGGATATTCTCAAGTTTATTCTAATCAATATGCTGGACAACCTATTAATAGCGGTTATGGTTCACCTTGGGAAGGAACTCCATTTGGTGGTGGAAATGGTTCCAAGAGTTATGCTACATTTTATTCAACACCAGGAGTAATAGGTACTGGCGGTGGTGGTGGTGGTGGTGGTTATTATTTGTATTGGAGTCAGTGGGGTGGTCTTGGTGGTTCTGGTATTGTGATATTAAAATATAATGTAACGACACCTAATGCAATTCTCACATTTTCAAACACAGGTTCATTTGTTGTACCAACAGGTGTATCACAAGTAGATTATCTTGTCGTTGCTGGTGGCGGTGGTAGTGGAAGAAGTGCAACACCATATGGCAGTGGCGGCGGCGGTGCAGGTGGTTATCGTTCAGGGACTGGTTATCCTGTCGGTTCAAATTCTGCAATCTTAGTTGTAGTCGGTGCTGCTGGTGCTGCCGGTTCTCCTGCTGCTCCATTTATTGGTTCGAACGGAAGCAACTCAATATTCGGCACTATACTTGCGACTGGCGGCGGTGGTGGAGGAGGAGGTTCAACTGGTGCAGGACCATTAGGAAGAAATGGCAATGCTGGTGGTTCTGGTGGTGGTGGTGGACACGATAGTGGTGCCGGTAACGGAGGTGCAGGAACACCAGGACAAGGAAATAATGGCGGTGCAGGCGGAGGCAGTGGTGAAGGTGGTGGTGGTGGTGGTGCTGGAGGTGGAGGAAATGCTTCAAGTGGTTCAAATGGCGGCAATGGAGGAATTGGTTCACAGTCATCAATTTCTGGAACATCAACTTACTATGCTGGCGGTGGTGGTGGTCGTGGCTCTGGAGGCACAGACGGCACTGGTGGTTCTGGTGGTGGAGGAAATGCTGGTGCTACTGGCACTGCAGGAACAACTAATAGTGGTGGTGGTGGTGGAGCAGTTGGTGCCGCTGGTGGTTCTGGTATCGTCATCGTTTCTATTCCTGCGACACAACCTTCAGTCAACACATATATCTACACAGCAACAGGTCAATGGACGGCACCTCCAGGAATAAGTAC
>Ga0114968_10001740_pt1 | contig 16771 bp, 14 predicted proteins | sample M_130807_EF_Meta_FD_87020 | JGI IMG/M metagenome (GOLD analysis project Ga0114968, IMG submission 87020) | Freshwater microbial communities from Lake Montjoie, Canada to study carbon cycling - M_130807_EF_MetaG | ecosystem: Environmental > Aquatic > Freshwater > Lake | place: Lake Montjoie...
AACAACGCGGCTTTGGCGTTGAGCGTGTCAAAAATGGTTTCCACCAGCAGCACGTCCGCGCCGCCTTCCACCAGCGCCTCGACCTGCTCGTAATAGGCGGCGCGCAGCTCTTCAAAGGAAACGTTGCGGGCACCGGCGTCGTTCACATCGGGGCTGATGCTGGCGGTTTTGGGCGTAGGGCCCAAAGCGCCAACCACAAAACGCGGTTTTTCGGGGGTGGAGAATTTATCGCATGCGGCGCGCGCCAACTTGGCCGATTCCAAGTTCATTTCGCGGGCCAGGTGCTGCATGTCGTAGTCGGCCTGGGCCACGGTGGTCGCGCCAAAGGTGTTGGTCTCGATCAGGTCGGCGCCCGCAGCCAAATAACCTTCGTGGATGTCGCGGATCACATCGGGGCGCGTCAGGCTCAAGAGCTCGTTATTGCCCTTGATGTCTTTGGCAAAGTCTTTGAAGCGCTCACCCCGGTAGTCGGCTTCAGTCAGCTTGAAGCGCTGGATCATGGTGCCCATGGCCCCATCGAGGATGGCGATGCGCTTGTTCAAGATCTCGGGCAAGGCTTGAGCGCGGGTGTACATCAAAGGTTTCATGCCTCGCATTGTAAAAGGCCCCGTGCGATCCGGCTTCGCTGCAAAAGCCGTGGAATCACCCCTTACGCCAATCACGCGCGCAAGGGGCTTTGCATCACTGAGCGTCCATCAAGGCCTTCACGTTCAACAAGGTGATCTCGTTGTGGTCCGGCTGGCCGATGGTGCGACCAGAAGAGTACGGGAAGTTATTGTCGTTGACCACCACAATGTGTTCGGCATCGACCACCGTCAGACCTTCAGGGCCCAGGTGGGGCAAGGCGAAAATCGCATCATTGCCGCCCAGATGCGCTTTGGCATTGGGGTTGGCGATACGCGTCAAGTCGATGTAAGCCACCTTCTTTACAAAACCGTCGGCGTCGATTTGGCTCATGTCGATCTTGTAGATGCGCTTGAACTGGGCGGGGTGGGTAAAGCAATCTGTCCGTATTTCTTTGGGGCAAACCGGGGTCACGCCTTCGCTGCCGTCATCGCGTTCGATGATCAGACCCACGCGCTCGTTGACCATCTGAAAGTCAGCCGCCACGTTGCCGGCTTGCTCGAATTTGTATTTCCACATTTGACCGGTGTACTGTTGGCTGGCCACGTCCAGTTCCAAGATGCGGGTGTAAGGCTTGCCGTTGTGGCTTTCATAGGCTTTGGTTTCAGCATCCCACAGTGGCCACTCGAACATGGGGAGCACTTTTTTGCCATCGGCCGATTTGGCCATGGGCTCAAAACCACCTGAACGGCGAACATTGAAAGGCAGGACGGTTGGAACAGGCGGACGGGCGTGCTGGTAGTGGTCAGGACCGGTGTATTTTTTGCCGCTCACCACCGTTTCGATCACGCCCAAGACTTTGCCCTGGGGGGTTGTGCGCAGGATGTAAGGGCCAAACTCATCACCAAACCACCATTCGTTGCCCACCACTTGAATGGACTCAACGTCAAAGTCAGAACCGGTCAAATAACGTTTGGCCGTGTTTTCGTTGTTAATGAAAAAGGGTACTTTGCGGTCGGGGTCGTGCAAGAAAGTGGTCTTGGCCAAAGCGGTCTTGCCGCTTTTCCAGTCCGGCTTGACGTGGTGAACCATGAGCAATGCGTCCATGGAGTTGACTTTGTTGCCAAAGCCGTTATCAGTCAGCGCGAGAAAAGTGCCGTCACCCATCGAATGGATGCCCGAAAAGCCTTGAACGGACTGGCCCTTGATCGGCAAAAATCCGCCAGAGGCGCGTGGATTTTTAGGATCACCCACAAAGGTGTTGGCGGCCACGCTGCTGAGCTTTTCCACCCGCTGACGGGGGTCATTGGCAAATTTGCCACTGGTTTCAAACAAGGCGCCGGCATCTTTGGGCGCTGTGGCGGTAGTGTTGAATGGCAGGTAAGCATGGCCAGCCAAGGTGGCGGTCACTTCGGTTTGTGCGATCACAGCACTGGCCGACAGGCCCAACAAGACGGATAGGAAAGTGCGTTGCAGCATTTTGAACCTTTTAAGTGGTTTGAAAGATATCGAGCCTAGCCTCGGTTTGTGAAGCGCTTGTGAAAAATCAGGCTCCAAAGCCCTGAATTTGACGAAGCCTGACGCCTTCATGGCCGAAGAAGTCCCCCGCTGAACGGCGCCCATCAAAGCCACGCAATTCAAGATCTGAAACTGGACGGAAACAAGGCTGAAAGGCGAAAAGCCTTACGCGATGGGCGACAATCACCGTTGTGTCTTATTTAACTGTCTTGCGCGAAATTTTTGGCTACGAATCGTTTCGTGGTCCTCAGCAAAGCATCATTGCGCATGTCGGTGCAGGAGGCGATGCGCTGGTGCTGATGCCCACCGGCGGCGGCAAAAGCCTGTGCTATCAAATTCCGGCCATTGTTCGCCAACAGGCAGGGCACGGCATCACCATCGTGGTGTCCCCCTTGATTGCATTGATGCATGACCAAGTCGGGGCATTGCACGAAGCCGGTGTCAGTGCTGCATTCCTCAACTCGACCTTGAACGCCGAGGAGGCACAAGATGTCGAACAAAGACTTCGCCGTGGCGACATCACGCTCTTGTATGCCGCCCCAGAACGTTTGACCACACCGCGATTTTTAGCGCAGCTGGACTCCCTGCATGAACGCGGCATGCTGAGTTTGTTTGCCATTGACGAAGCCCATTGCGTGAGCCAATGGGGCCATGATTTTCGCCCCGAATACCGCGCACTGACCGTGCTGCATGAGCGCTATGCCGGCGTGCCACGCATGGCCTTGACCGCCACTGCAGATGCTTTAACGCGTGCCGATATTGTGGAGCGGCTGCAACTCGAAAACGCGCAACAATTTGTCAGCAGCTTTGACCGCCCCAACATCCGCTACACCATCGTCGAGAAAAAAGACGCCTCGACGCAGTTGATGCGTTTCATTGAGCGCGAGCACGAAGGGGACGCCGGTGTGGTGTATTGCCAGTCGCGTCGTCGGGTTGAAGAAGTCGCTGAAATGCTCCTGGAATCGGGCATTGACGCGTTGCCCTACCACGCAGGTCTGGACGCCAAGTTGAGGCAAAAACACCAAGACCGCTTCTTGCGTGACGAAGGTGTGGTGATGGTAGCGACCATTGCTTTTGGCATGGGCATCGACAAGCCCGATGTGCGGTTTGTGGCCCATCTGGACATGCCCAAAAACATCGAAGGCTACTACCAAGAAACGGGCCGTGCAGGGCGCGACGGCCTGGCTGCTGATGCTTGGATGACCTATGGTTTACAAGATGTGGTGAATCAACGCCGCATGATCGACGAGAGCCCTGCCGCCGAAGAATTCAAGCAAGTCATGCGCGGCAAGCTGGATGCACTGTTGGCCTTGGCCGAGGCCACCGATTGCAGACGCGCACGCTTGCTGGGCTACTTTGACGAAGCCTACGCTGGACAACAAGACACATCCACAGGCGTCTATATGCCCTTTTGTGGCAACTGCGACAACTGCCTGAACCCGCCCGAGGTCTGGGACGGCACCGATGCGGCCCGCAAGATTTTGTCCACCGTGTACCGAACGCAGCAGCACAATGGCCACCACTTTGGCGCTGGCCATACCATGGACATTGTTCGCGGCAAAGAAACAGACAAAGTGACCCAGCGGGGGCATACCACCTTGAGCACGTTTGGGGTGGGCGCCAATTACAGTGAACAGCAATTGCGCGGTGTGATGCGACAACTGATTGCCATCGGTGCACTGCATGTGCACAGCGAAGACGGCTTCAGCACCTTGCAGCTGACCGATGGTTCACGCGCCGTGTTAAAGGGCCAAGTGGCGATACAACTGCGTGAATCCACCAGCCAAAAGGCCGACAAACGCAGCAAGAGTCGAACCACCCCCGGCCCGGCGGCGGCCAATTTGGGGCAGGACGCCTTGGTGCGCTTCATCAACCTCAAAGCCTGGCGGGCCGAAGTGGCCAAAGAACACAACTTACCGGCTTATGTGATCTTCCACGATGCAACACTCGCGGCCATCGCGGAGCGTGCGCCGCAAGCGCTGAGTGAGCTGCAAGGCATCAGCGGCTTGGGCGTCAAAAAACTCGAAGCCTATGGTGAACAAGTCTTGCGTGTCTGTCAGTCTTTTGCCGCCCACTGAGCGCCTTCGCCTTCAGTTCACTCCCCCGGGAATGCCCGCCGCGATCTGACGCAGCTTGACGGTTTCTGTGCGGATTTCTTGCACCATTTGCTCTGGCGTGCTGCCCACCAAGGTCATGCCCATGCCATTGAGTTTGCGTTTGACGTCCGGGTCGGCCAAGGCCGTTTTGACCGACGCATTCAAGCGGGCTTGAATGTCGGCGGGCAGGCCTTTGGGTCCAAACAAGCCCACCCAATAGGTCAAGTCATAGCCGGTCAGCCCGCCTTCGCTGAGGGTCGGGACATCCGGATAGCGTGGGTCTCTGACCGCACTGGTGGTGCCCAGCAAACGGACTTTGCCTGCATCGATCTGGGGTTTGGCAGCACCGTCAAATATCACCTGACACACACCTGCCAGAACATCTTGCATCCCAGGGCCAGAGCCTTTGTAGGGCACATGGGTCATGTTCACTTTGCCCATGGCATTGAACAACTCCCCCGCAAAATGCAAACCACTGCCCATGCCGGAGGTGGCGTAGTTGATTTGCACTTTGCTGTCACGCGCATACGCCAGAAATTCAGGCAAGGTTTTCGCGGGTACGGCAGGATTGACCACCATCAGCAAGCCATATTTACCAACCAATGAGATGGGCGTGAAGTCGGACACCGGGTCATAGGACAGTGATTTTTCGACCACCGCCATGTAGGTGTGCGTGCCGTTGGTGGTGAGCAGCAATTGGTAGCCATCGGGTGTGGCTTTGCTGATGGCTTCACTGCCTATGCGGCCGCCGCCGCCCGCCTTGTTGTCGATGACCACGTTTTGACCCAGATTCCTGGACATGGCCTCGGCAATGATGCGACTGACCTGGTCTGAGAATCCCCCTGCTGCATAGGGTACGACCGCTTTGATGGGGCGCTGTGGGTAGGCTTGCGCCCAAACGTTTCCTAATCCTGTGACCCCTGCCAAAACCAATAACCAACGAACGGAAACACTGCAATTGAACACCATGGGAAGCCTTTTCTTGTCTCGTTATTTGTCAACGTCACTCTGCTGGTGCACGCTGCGGTGAGTATGCCGAGAGTTGGCGAAGCCTGCAATCGGCAGCGCTCAAGCTATTCACAGCCCCTGTCGCCCCCAGGATTGGGCATACCGCTCAAATTTTGTAAGATGCGTTGATTGTCCGTACAACTTCAGGAATGTTCCATGCGCTTAGGTTACTTCACCATGCCCTTGCACCCTTTGCACAGGGACACCACCGAAACCTTGCATGAGGACCGACAGACCATTCTTTTTGCCGACCAACTCGGTTTTTACGATGCCTTCGTCGGTGAGCATTTGACAGACAAAGCCGAAAATGTCACCAACAGCCTGATCTTTCTGGCCACTTTGATTGCCGAGACTCGCCACATCAAACTGGGCAGTGGCACTTCGAACCTGTCGCACTCCCACCCGACTTTGTTGGCATCGCAAGCGGCTATGTTTGATCACCTGGCCAAAGGACGGTTCATTTTTGGTATCAGCCCAGGCGCCTTGTCTTCTGATGCTGAAGCCCTGGGCATTCTGGACCAGGACCGCAACCAAATGTTTGCCGAAGCCATTGATGTCATTCTGGCCATTTGGGACCGCGAGCCGCCCTACAACATCGACTTTGAAAACAACCGCTACAAGGTCACAACGCAGACCACGTCAGTGCCCGCCATCGGTCGCGGTCAGATGATGAAGCCGTTCCAAAAGCCCTATCCCGAGATTGTCGGCACCGTGGTGGCGCCTTTCTCCAAAGGGGTGATCGCTATGGGCAAGCGCAATTTTCACCCTATGTCAGCCAACTTTTTATTGCCCCATTGGCTCAACAGCCATTGGGACAATTACAAGGAGGGCAAAGCGTCGGTACAACAAACCGCCAAGCCTTCAGACTGGCGTGTAGCCCGGACCATTTTTGTCAGTGACGATGCCGCCACGGCCAAACGCTACGGACGGGAAGACGCTGACAGCCCTTACCGCTACTACTACCGACAGATGCTGACCAAGATGATGATGTCCAAGCGCCACGTCATCTTCAAAAAGAACACGGAAGAAGACGACAGCCATGTGACCTTGGACCGCTTGCTCGATGAGTTGGTCATCGCCGGCACGGTGGACGAGGTGGTGGACCAGATCTTGGCCCTGCGCGCGCAGGTGGGGCCTTTTGGCGAAATCGTCTACGCAGGCATGGACCTGGTCGACCCCGCCCTGGGCCGCCGTTCCATGGAGTTGATGGCGCACGAGGTCATGCCCCGCGTGAATCAGGCCCTTGGCCTGGGTTCGGCCATCAACGCGCTGGCCTCCTCAGCCTGAATTCAGGCCGGGGTCAAAGGCAAGCCGATCAACTCGGACAAAGCCTGCAAGCTCAGGCCTGGCACCATGTCAATGACTTGCAGGCCTGAGGGCGTGCAGGCCAGCGTGGCCAAATCGGTGTAGACGCGCTTGACGCAGGCAATTCCGGTCAAGGGGTAGCTGCATTGCGCAACCAGTTTGCTTTGCCCTTGTTTGGTCAGCAAGTCCATCATCACCCAAGTCTGTTTGGCACCACTCGCCAAATCCATGGCACCGCCCACGGCCGGTATGGCACCCGCCTCGCCGGTATGCCAATTGGCCAAGTCACCATGGGCACTGACCTGAAAGGCCCCGAGCACACAAATGTCCAAGTGCCCGCCGCGCATCATGGCAAAGCTGTCGGCATGGTGGAAAAAAGCCCCTCCCGCAAGCAAGGTCACAGGCTGCTTGCCCGCATTGATGAGGTCGTAGTCTTCTTGGCCTGCAGCAGGCGCTGGGCCCATGCCCAAAATACCGTTTTCGCTGTGCAGCAAAATTTCGCGTGATGGGGGGATGTGGTTGGCCACCAGCGTGGGCTGGCCAATCCCCAGGTTGACCGTGGCGCCTTCGGGAATGTCTTGCGCCACGCGAGCGGCCAACTCGTCTTTGGTGCGTCGTGTGTAGTTCATGCTTTGATGCCTCCGGCTTGGGTTGCCACGCGCGGGATCTGGACCACCGCCTGTACAAAAATACCAGGGGTGATGACCGCTTCGGGATCAAGGCCGCCCAAGGGCACTTGCGAATACACCGTGGCCACCGTTTTATGTGCCGCCATGGCCATCACGGGGCCAAAGTTGCGCGCCGCCTTGCGGTAAGTCAGATTGCCCCAACGGTCGCCGCACTCCGCCCGGATCAAGGCCAGGTCGGCATGAATGGGCGTTTCGTAAACATACATGCGGCCATCGATTTCGCGGGTTTCTTTCAGAGAACCGTCGGCTTTTTTGGCCAAGTCGGTGCCGTAGGCCGTCGGCGTAAAGAACCCGCCAATGCCCGCCCCCGCAGCGCGGATGCGTTCGGCCAGATTGCCTTGCGGCACCAACTCAAGTTCAACCTGTCCAGAACGAAAAAGCCCATCGAAAACATGCGAGTCGGCTTGCCTGGGGAAACTGCAGACCACCTTGCGCACTCGGCCCGCTTTGAGCAGCGCGGCCAGGCCTTGCTCACCATTTCCCGCGTTGTTGTTCACCACGGTCAAGTCGCGTGCACCTTGCGCCAACAGGCCATCGATCAGTTCATCCGGAATACCCGCCGTGCCAAAGCCCCCGATCAACACCGTAGCGCCATCGCGGGTGTCGGCCAAAGCCTCTGCGATGGATGAAACAAACTTATTGATCATGTCTCTTTACCTTTACTGGTCACACCCCAGTGTGTGGCCTTGGAATTAATTTTTTCAACTGCGCATGAAAAACCGAACCGTGGAATCAGCCAATGCGTCCAGATCCATCTGTTCGGATTGCGTTTTTTGTTTGTACCACGTGACCGTGAAATTGACAGCCCCCATGACCATCAAGCGCGCAATTTTCACATCGCTTTCGGTGGCTTGATTCGGCTCAGCATGGGCCCCCAAGAGTCCCGCTTGAAGCATGTCCCTCAGAGTTTCTTGCCACAACGCATCGTAACGGTCTTTGACGCGATTGATCTCTTGCATGTACTCGGGCGGCAAACTGCGCCAATCGTAGAGCAGCACCGCAATGAACTCACTGCCTTCATCATGCAAGATGCCGTATTGCGTTCGCACCAAGGCCCTGAAACGCGCCTGAACGGTCGTAGCCTTGGCCAGCGCCGCAACGGTTCGCTCAAAGCCTTGGTGCAAGCCCTCCTCCATCACCGCTTTCAAAATTTCCTGTTTGTTTTTGAAATGGTAGAACGGACTGCCCGAGCGCATGCCCACGGCCGCAGCAATGTCGCGCACCGTGGTGGCGTCGTAGCCTTTATCTCGGAACAACCTGGCTGAGGCCCGAATCAAGGCTTGGCGCCGATTGACTTCGTCAGGGTTGTCAAGCAGCAATTTGGGTGACTGTGGCGATTTATTGTCTGTCATGGCCTAGGGTTTCCCCAAATTACAGTCGATGTTCTTGGCTTTATGATACAAAGCAAGTGCTTGGTTTGACCATCATAGTCCTCGCTACACAGGTGTCAATCCACCAAGAATTAGTTTCACAGGGAAAGAAAAGCAAACACCATGCAGGAACTGCAGGTCATCTTCAGCGGAATCGCACAAGGCTGTATTTACGGTCTGATCGCACTGGGTTTTGTACTGATCTACAAAGCCACCGAAACGGTGAGCTTTGCCCAAGGCGAGCTCATGATGCTGGGCGCGTTTTGCGGCCTCGCTTGCGTGAGCTGGTTGGGCCTGCCTTATTGGCTGTCCATTCCTGCGGCCATGATGGCCATGGCGGTGCTGGGCTGGCTGACCGAGCGGGTCGTGATCCGCCCCGTGCTGGGACAACCGGCATTTTCCATCGTCATGTTGACCATTGGCATTGGCTATGTCGCCCGCGGTTTGATCACCATGATCCCCGACATCGGCACCGAAACACTGGCTTTTCCGGTGCCCTACAAAGACACGGTGTTCAATGTGGGCGGCGTGGTCCTGGGTGCCACCCAAGTGGTCGTGGTGCTGGCCACCGCCGCTTTGAGCCTGTTGCTGTACCTGGTGTTTCGCTATTCGCGGGTGGGCATCGCGATGCAAGCGGCCTCGCAAAATCAGTTGGCAGCGTATTACATGGGCATTCCAGTCAAACGCTTGAACGGCATGGTCTGGGCGCTGGCTGCGGCGGTGGCGGCGGTAGCGGGTTTGTTGTTGGCGCCCATCACGTTTGTACATGCCAACATGGGTTTTATCGGACTCAAAGCCTTTCCTGCCGCGGTCGTGGGGGGCTTTGGCAGCCTGCCCGGAGCCATTGTGGGCGGTGTGATCATTGGTGTGGTCGAAGCCCTGGCTGGTTTCTGGCTGCCCGAAGGCTTCAAAGACATTGCCGCCTACATCGTGGTGCTCTTGATGCTGGTCCTCAAACCGAACGGTTTGTTTGGTGAAAAATTGCGGAAAAAGGTCTGATCCATGCGGTTCATTTTCAAAACCGATTACGACCAGGACATTCGCGTTTTCAAGCACGGAGGGCATGTCTTTTGGTATGGCTTGTTGCTGGCATTTTTAGTGGCCGCGCCTTGGTTGATCGAAGAGTATTGGCTGGCTCAGATGACGTTTGTGATGATTTACGGCGTGGTCGGACTGGGCTTGATGGTGCTGGCGGGTTTCACCGGTTTGTTCTCCATGGGCCATGCCGCCTTTTTAGGCGTTGGCGCTTACACGGAAGCAGTGCTGGCCGCCAAGGGCTGGCCCTTTCCGGTTTCCTTGGCCGTGGCGGCAGGCCTTTCAGCGGCGGTGGGTGCGGTGGTGGGCTTGCCGGCCCTGCGCGTCAAAGGCATATACCTGGGCATTGCCACCTTGTCGTTTGGCTTCATTGTGGAAGAAGGCCTGGCCCGCTGGGAGAGCGTGACCGGCGGCAATGCGGGCATGCACGTCAAAGCGGTCAACCTGTTTGGCCTGGACACCAGCAGCAATGAAGGCTTTTACGGTGTGTGCCTGGTGGTCACCGTGCTGTCGACACTGGCCGTGATCAATTTGCTGCGCAGCTCAACCGGCCGCGCGTTTGTGGCCATCCGCGATTCTGAAATCTCTGCGCAGAGCATGGGCATTCATCTGGCCCGCTACAAAACACTCTCGTTCATGATTTCGGCGGCTTTGGCTGGCGTGGGCGGCGCTTTGTACGCCCACAAACTGCAGTTCATCAGTCCGGACCAATTCAACATCTTGCAATCGGTCGACCTGTTGTTGTTGGTTGTGATCGGGGGCCTGGGATCGGTGCATGGCGCTTTTTTAGGGGCTATCTTTTTGATCACCATGCCTCAGCTCATCTCGTTGGGCAAAGATTATCTGCCCGCCTTCATTGGGCAAGCGCCAGGCTTGCAAGGGCTGGTCTATGGTCTGGTGCTGATTGCTTTTGTGATGTTTGAGCCCATGGGGCTGTATGGCCGCTGGCTGAAAATCCGCACCTGGATTCAACTGTTCCCGTTCTACCGCAAGGGCATGTTCAAGCGTCAAAAGAGCTTCCAGAAATCGGACCGACTGAAATGAGCGACATCCTACTTTCTGCCCACAACCTGTCAGTGCGCTTTGGTGGCGTGCTGGCCGTCAACAAGGTGAGCTTCGAGGTGCAGCGGGGTGAAGTTTTTACCTTGATCGGCCCCAATGGGGCGGGCAAGACCACGGTCTTCAACCTGATCAGCCGGATCTACACGCCCACCACCGGGCACATTGACTTCAAGGGCAAAGCCCTGACCCAAATGCCACCGCATGCTGTGGCCGGTTTGGGCATTGCGCGCACCTTTCAGAACATTGAATTGTTTGAACACGCCAGCGTGTTGCAAAACCTCTTGATTGGTCGGCATGTGCACAACCGCACCGGCTTTTGGAGCCAGTTGCTGTTCACCCGCAGCGTGCATGAAGCCGAATTGGCCACGCGCCGCAAAGTAGAAGAAGTGATTGATTTTCTGGAATTGCAGCACTACCGCGACACACTTGTGGCCGGCCTGCCCTATGGCGTTCGCAAAGTGGTCGAGTTGGCCCGCGCCTTGAGCACAGAGCCCGATCTTTTGTTGCTGGACGAACCTTCTTCAGGCTTGAACATGGAAGAAACCAGTGACATGGCCTTTTGGATCCAAGACATTCAGCACGACCTGGGCATCACGGTCTTGATGGTCGAGCACGACATGAGCCTGGTGTCCAAAGTGTCTGACCGGGTGCTGGCCATGAACCAGGGCGAAGTCTTGGCGTTGGGAACGCCCGCCCAAGTGCAAGCCGATGCGGCCGTGATTGAAGCGTATCTGGGCGGCGCAGACGATGCCGCCAGCTTGCGCCGCGTCGCTTGAGGAGTCGGACATGACAGACACAACACCGCTGCTCAAGCTGCTCAACGTCGAAAGCGCCTACGGACCGATTCGTGCCATTCGGGGTGTCAGTCTGTCGGTCTACCCCGGCCAGATTGCAACCATTTTGGGCTCGAATGGCGCGGGCAAAACCACCACCCTGAAAACCATCTCCGGCATCATCGATCCGCGCAAAGGCTCGATCGAGTTCAAGGCTGAAAACATCACCGCCATGGACCCCTCACTCATCGTACAGCGGGGCCTGGCCCATGTGCCCGAGGGGCGAGAAGTGTTCCCGCTCCTGTCCATCAAAGACAACCTGTTGATGGGTGCCTACACCCGCCAAGACCGCGACGGTGTGGCCCGCGACATAGAAGCGGTGTACGGCTACTTTCCGATCCTGAAAGAGCGCGAAGCGCAAGACGCGGGCCTGCTCTCGGGCGGTCAACAGCAAATGCTGTCCATCTCGCGCGCGCTGATGGCCCAGCCCGATTTGATCTTGCTTGACGAGCCGAGTCTGGGCTTGTCCCCGAAGCTGACCAAAGAGATTTTCGAGATCGTGGTGCGCATCAACCGAGAACGCGGCACCACCATTTTGCTGGTCGAGCAAAACGCGAATATGGCTTTGAACGTGGCCGATTACGGCTTTGTTTTGGAATCGGGTCGGATCGTGATGGAAGACACCTGCGCAGCGCTGCGAGACAAAGACGACATCAAAGAGTTTTACCTCGGCATGAAAGAAGACGGCGCCCGCGCCGAGCGCCGCTGGAAAAAGAAGAAGACCTGGAGATAAACCATGACCGTCCTCTGGGATACCCAAGCATTGAAAGGCCAAACCGAAGTGGTGATGCCTGGCGAGACCATTCCGGATGTGTTCTGGAACGGTGTGGCCGCCCGCGGCCAGCAACTGATGATGCGCGAAAAGAAGTTCGGCATCTGGCAAGGTTGGAGTTGGACGCAAGCCGGCACCGCGGTGCGTGAAATGACCATGGGCTTGGTGGCACTCGACTTCGTGCCAGGGGAATGTGCGTCCATTTTGGCCAGCACGCGGCTGGAGTGGGTGTTGGCCGATCTGGCCGTGCTCAGCGCTGGCGGTGTATCAAATGGCATTTACCCCACCGATGCCACCTCGCAGGTGCAGTACCTGTGCGAAGACTCAAGCACCGTCATCTTGTTTGTCGAAGACGAAGAGCAACTCGACAAGGCACTGACTGCGCGTACGCAGCTGCCACTTTTGCGCAAAATCGTGGTGCTCGACATGGAGGGTTTAACCCGCTATGCAGACCCGATGGTCATCAGCCTGGACGCGCTGCGGGACCTGGGCAGACAACACGATACACAGCACCCCGGGGTGTTTGATCAAGTCCGAAAAAGTCGCCAACCCCAAGACCTGGCCATCCTGATTTACACCTCAGGCACCACGGGCAAACCCAAGGGCGCGATGCACAACCATGCTGCTTTGGTTTACATGTGCCACGGCTACAACCAGGTCATTGTGCAAGATGAACACGACGAACGGATGTTGTTTTTGCCCCTGTGTCACGTAGCCGAACGACTGGGTGGGCAGTATTTTTCGATCTACACAGGCACCATCCTGAACTTTGTCGAGAACCCTGACACAGTCCCCGAAAACGTGCGTGAAATTGCACCCACCACCTTCACGGCGGTCCCGCGGGTGTGGGAAAAGTTTTATTCATCGGTCACCATCGCCATTTCAGAATCCGACAAACTTCAACAACTCGTGTACCGCTGGGCTTTAGGCATTGGCTACAAAGTCAGTGACAAAGTCACCTCCGGGCAGACGGTTCCCTTGTGGTTGAAAGGGTGCTTTTACATCGGCCGTTGGTTGGCGCTGGACAATGTGCGGCGGATGATCGGCATTCACAAAGCCAAGGTTTTGGTCACCGGCGCCGCACCCATTTCACCCGATCTGGTGCGCTGGTATTTGGCGCTCGGTGTGCCCATGATCGAGGCCTGGGGAATGACCGAGTCGTGTGGTGCATCGACCGTGATGCCTGCCGACAAAATCAAGGCCGGTTTCATTGGTCCAGCAGCACCCTTCAATGAAGTGCGACTTGACCCTGAAACGCAAGAGCTGCTGGTGCGCGGCCCCAACGTGTTCATGGGCTATTTGAACCTGCCTGAAAAAACCGCCGAAACCATTGATGCCGAAGGCTGGCTGCACACCGGTGATGTGGGGACCGTGGACGATGAAGGGTTTTTCCGGATTACCGACCGGATGAAAGACATCATCATCACGGCAGGGGGCAAAAACATCACGCCGAGCGAATGGGAAAATGAACTCAAATTTTCACCCTACGTCACTGACGCGGTGGTCATTGGCGATCGACGTGCCTATTTGAGCGTGATCATCATGATTGATTTAGAAAACGTTGAAAAATTTGCCCAAGACCATGATGTCCCGTTTTCCAACTACGCCAGCCTGACGCGTGCCCCCGAAGTGCTGGCTCGCATTCAGGAAGAAATCGACACCGTCAATAAGAAATTTGCCCGCGTGGAACAAATCAAACAATTCCGACTGCTCGACACCCAATTGACGGCCGAAGACGATGAACTGACGCCTACAATGAAACTCAAACGCAAGTTTGTCGAGCAGAAATACAGCGCCATGATTGAATCGATGTACCGCAGCTGACCCGGTTCAGCACCCATTTACAACCCCAGGAGAAGACATGAAGTTCAAACTGTTAACCCTACTCGCAGCGCTGACCCTCAGCGGCGCGGCAATCGCCCAGCAGCAAGGCGTGAGTAAAACCGAAATCACGGTCGGCACCATCCAGGATTTGTCCGGCCCCTTGGCCGGCTACGGCAAAGCGGTGCGCAACGGCATGATGCTGCGCATTGACGAAGTCAATGAGCAAGGCGGGGTGAATGGCCGCAAGCTCAAGCTGATCACTGAAGACTCAGGTTACGACCCGAAGCGCGCTGTTTTAGCGGCGCAGAAACTGGTCAACCAAGATAAAATTTTCATCATGGCGGGACACATCGGCACCGCGCAAAACAATGCCGCCATGCCGGTGCAGTTTGAAAAGAAAGTGGTGAATTTTTTGCCCGTCACTGCGGCGCGCGAAATGTACGAACCGCTGAGCAAATTCAAATACGCTTTGTTTGCAACCTACTTTGACCAAATGCGTGCCTCTGTGGCCACCCTGGCCAAAGAGAAAAAAATCAGCAAGGTCTGCACCATTTACCAAGACGATGAATTTGGCCTCGAAGTTGTGCGCGGCGCCGAAGCCAGTCTGAAAACCATCAGCTTGGATTTCATCGAGAAAACCTCCTACAAACGCGGGGCAACCGACTTCTCTTCCCAAGTAGCCCGCATGAAAGGTGCTGGCTGTGAAATGGTCGTGCTGGGCACCATCATCCGCGAGACGGTGGGCACCATTGCCGAAGCACGCAAGACCGGCTTCAATCCGATCTTCATTGGCTCCAGCGCAGCCTACACCGATCTGATTCATAAATTGGGCGGCAAAGCCATGGACGGCATGTACGCCACCATGACAGTACCCCACCCTTATTTGGACGAAGCCTCTAACCCCATCCGTTTCTGGGCCAACAAGTACAAAACCAAATTCAATGAAGACCCGACCGTTTTCTCGGTTTATGGCTATGTGATTTTGGACTCTTTCATCCAGGCCGCACAAAAAACAGGGCCTAACTTGACCAGCGACAGCTTCATTGCCACCATGGACAAGATCACCTTCCCTGCCGACATTTTTGGCAGCCCTGAAGGCAGCTTCTCACCGACCAAGCACCTGGGCTCCAACAAGTCCCGCCTGTCGCAAATCCAGGACGGCAAGTGGAAGATCATCTCTGAGTACTACAAGCTCGACTGATCTACGCCACTTGATTGAAAACCGCCTTCGGGCGGTTTTTTCTTGTCTACTTACAACGCTTTGGGTTTGAAGATCGCAAAGTCACCGCTGGCGCGGGCAACCATCACCCCGTCGACGCGCATTGTGGCCTCCAGGTGCGCCACATTCTTGCCTTGGTTGACCACCTCGCTGTCGCAGGTCACCCGCCCTTTGAAAACCGGTTTGAAGTAGTTGATCTTGATGTTGATGGTGGCGCAGATCTGCCCCGGCTGCAAAGCCCCGAACAAGGCCGAACCCATGGCGGTATCGGCCAGGGTGAACAGCACGCCGCCATGCACCACGCCATGCGTGTTCATGTGGATCGGCTGCAACTCCAAAATCCAACGGCTGCGGCCCGGGGACTTCTCGGCAAGTTCGATGCCGACATGATGGGTAAACTGTGAAATGTCTGAATGATGCGATGAAGTCATGCCCCGCATGATGCGACAGGTGCAAGTCCTTGTCGTCCACCTAGGTGACTGTGTCGCCTGAGTGCGCCTGTGCATTGCGGGACGTTCGGGCGTCCGATAGAGTGGGCCCTTCTTGTGCTTTGTTACCATCCTCAGCTGAAGGTCTTGAATAGGAGTTCGATTTGGCGCACGACTCAACCGCATCCGCGGTACACCCCCCCCTGTTGGATTTGTACCGCATGATGGTGCGCATCCGGGCTTTTGAAGCCGCTGCTGAAGTGGCCAGTCAAGGCGGCGTCAGCGCCTATGGCAAATCGTCCGATGGCACCGCCAAAGTCAAAGGGCCCTTGCATTTGTCCACCGGGCAAGAGGCCGTGCCCGCCGGGGTGTGTACGCACCTGCACGCCACCGACTACCTCACCTCGACCCACCGCGGCCATGGCCACACATTGGCCAAAGGGGCCGATCTGACGCGCATGATGTGCGAGTTGTTCGGCAAAGCCACGGGTTTCAATGGTGGCAAAGGGGGCTCCATGCACATAGCCGATTTTTCTGTTGGCATGCTGGGTGCCAACGGCGTGGTGGCCGCAGGCTTGCCGATCGCCACCGGCGCAGCACACGCGCAAAAACTGAAAGGTGAAGGCGGCATCACTGTGTGCTTTTTTGGCGATGGCGCCATCAACCGAGGGCCATTTTTAGAAGCCCTCAACTGGGCCCAAATTTACCAACTGCCCGTGCTGTTTGTCTGTGAAGACAACCGCTGGAGTGCCACCACGTCCAGCGCCCCCATGATTGGAGGGGAGGGCGCATCCGCCCGCGCCGAAAGTTTGGGCATCCAAGCCACGCGCGTGGATGGGAACGATGTGGAAGCCGTCTGGACCACCGCGAAAGAACTGGTGGCGCATGTGCGCGCAGGCCATGGCCCGCGTTTGCTGCACGCCATCACTTACCGTGTCAAAGGACATGTGTCTGTGGACCTGGCGGCTTACCGCGATCCGGCCGAGCTGGCTGCGGCCTTGCTGACCGACCCCATCGCCCGCGCGCGTCAGCGGCATCAGGCCTTGTC
>Ga0114968_10001741_pt1 | contig 16769 bp, 15 predicted proteins | sample M_130807_EF_Meta_FD_87020 | JGI IMG/M metagenome (GOLD analysis project Ga0114968, IMG submission 87020) | Freshwater microbial communities from Lake Montjoie, Canada to study carbon cycling - M_130807_EF_MetaG | ecosystem: Environmental > Aquatic > Freshwater > Lake | place: Lake Montjoie...
GCAAAAATGAAGCCGATTAGACCATTGGTCAGGCTGTTTGCGCTAAGGTCTGCTAAAACTTGGCGCAAGCGCGCACGCGGCGCTAGAGGGCGTTCAATTTGAAAAAACAAGACGGGCACCTGTTTGGGCAAAACCTAAGAAACAGAGCTTAGCAGGGCGCGTTCCTATCCAATCCAGTTGCTACGCAGGACACGCGGGTGAATGGCATCAATATCGCCAGAAAACAAAAGTTTAAAGTGATGCGAAAAATAGGCGACACGCCTGAACTGGACTTTCTTACTTCGATGATGCGTAAAAACACACTCTGAATGAGCCAAATCAATTATGGTAGCGTTTAGTTGACTTGTGTGGGGACCCAAAATGTCTGAACAAGAATTTGATGTGCAGCAGACCCATAGCATTGAGCGTTGGGATCGCAATAAGTTGATTGTGCAAAGCGCCGGCCGTGGATGGTCGACACTTTACGCGGCAGTAGCAACCGTCAACAGTTGGTCGGGCACATTGAAGCCGACGGGTCACTACTGTATCGGGTTTTGTTTACGGGGGCCTGCTCAGTTAAGTGTGAGGCTGGCGAACCAACCCGATGCACAGGAAGCGACGTTGTCGCCCAGGCGGTTTTTGATTATCCCAGCGGACGAGGCGTCGCAGTGGAATCGTCGCGGCTCATCAGAAATGTTGATGCTCTATTTAAAGAGGGAACTCATCGATGCGGTCAATAAAGATGTATTTGGACGCTCGCGGGTGAACCTGGTGATTCGACTGGGCGCCACTGATCCGCTACTAGAGCAGCTTGCTCTGGCAGTCTTAGAGGCCTTGCAGAATCCGAGCTTGGCGACCACACCTGTCTTTGTTGAAACATTGGCGTATGCGTTTGCTGCACAGTTGCTCAAAGCGCATTCTGTTGATGCTGAACAAGACCCCCCGACCTTGGCCTGTTACGAAAATTTTCGCTCTAACATGGCCCGCGTTCAGGACTTTATCGATCGCTCACTCGGAGAAGACTTGTCTCTTGAAATTATTGCTAACCAGGCAAACATCAGTGTGTGTGGTTTAAAGCGTTTATTTCAGAGACATCACGGAACCTCACCGCATCAGTATTTGCTCGAACGTCGCATCGCGAAAGCCGCCAGGTTTTTAACCGAAACCGAATTACCGATTGCAGAGGTGGCCTTAGAAACAGGATTCTCAAGCCAAAGCCATTTTGCGACAGCGTTTAAAAAGAAAATTGGCTTATCGCCAAAGGCTTATCGCGAGGCGAGGGGTTCGACACTTAGTAGGAGCCATGGCGCTTTTAATGTTGAGCAAGCTCTTGTATAAAAGCACCAGACTTATAGGGTTGAGGCTAGCACGGTGGTGGTCGACGAGCGGGCACGACCCCAGCGGGCAATCTTTTAAAGTCAGTTGATGTCCGCATGCCGCTCTCAACGCCGGCGGGCGAATACACGGCTAAAATCTTTACTGGCTCCCAACCGTTATTCATTGTCGAGTGAAACGCCTTTTTAGGGATGGTGACTAAATCCCCAGCGCGAACAGTTTGATATTGTGGCTCGCCTTCAATGAACTCAATCATCATCTCGGCCTCGCCCGAAATAATAAAGATCAATTGATCTGCTTCTAGATGTTGATGACGAGCGTGCCCCTGACCCGGATCGAAATAAATCGAAACAGCGCTCAAAGACGCGACGCCCGTAACAGCTGGCTCGGATAAAATTTTGCCGACGACCCAGTCAGAAACAATTGATTCGACCTCGTGGGGGCTGACAGCAACTGGTGGACAACTCATGAAAATACTCCTGTGGGAACCAAAAGGGTTTGATATCAGTGATTCGGCGATCGTTATTCAGCTAAGCCACACGATCACGAATGATTTGTGGGACTGGCACGCTATTTTTAAATGAAGACCGAAGCTCTAGCCGGTCAGAATAAATGGCAAGATTAGGATAGGTTTCGCGCCATGGTTTAGCGGGCCAACGCACGCTCAAGTAACGCAACAATGTTCCTGCAGCAATATCAGCTAGGGTGAAGGTGTCACCATGACAGAATTCTTTTTCGCCAATTGCTGTTGATAAATATCTAAGCGCACCATCAACTTTTCGCTGTTGGCGATCAAACCAAGGTTGGCTTTGTTTGTCGGGATCGCGTGCGATTTCAAAAAACATTTGCACTAAAGCATCGCAGGCACCGTCAACGATCACCTCGAAACGCTTGACCGCCAAAATGCCATCTACATCGGTCGGAAATAGGGGGGTCGCTGGATGTTTGTACTCAATCCATTCGTTGATATATCGAGATTCGAAAACACTCGAACCATCGGGACAAATCAAGACAGGTAGTTTTTCTAAAGGATTGTAGAGCGGTGTTTGCGTATCTGAGTTCCAAGGCACCTCGGTGATCAATTCGAACGGTATGCCTTTCTCTGCCAATTGAATTCTGACCTTTCGCGCATAAGGGCTTGGCGTGGCGCTGATAAGTTTATACATATGTCTCCTATGGCTTGGTGGTGTAAAAATCTTCGGCACGATGGCATGCGACTTCGTGGCCCTCTGCTCGACTGAGCAACGGTGGCGTGACGGAACTACAGATTGGGATTTTGTGCGCGCACCTGGTATGAAAATGGCAGCCACTAGGGCGGTCAATTGGATTAGGGATTTCTCCTTGCACCAATGTGCGACGTCCGCGGCGGCGAGTTGGATCGGGCAGAGGGGCGGCATCTAAAAGCGTTTGGGTATATGGATGTAGGGGTTGACTCCAAAGCATATGGCGCGGCGCAAGTTCAACAATGCGCCCAAGGTACATCACGGCGACTCGATCGCAGAAATGCTCAACCACCGACAGATCGTGAGAAATAAATAGATAAGATAGCCCAAACTCTTCGCGTAAGTCAGCCAAAAGATTCAGTACCTGGGCGCGCACAGAGACATCAAGAGCCGAAACAGGTTCGTCGCAGATGATCAGCTTGGGATTCAGTGCGAGTGCGCGCGCGATACCGATGCGCTGGCGCTGACCACCTGAAAACTCATGGGGATGTCTCTGAGACGCTTCAGCCGGCAGCCCAACCCGCTCGAGTAACCAACTCACGCGTGCAGTACGGGTACGCCGATCTTTCATGCCATGAACGATTAAGGGCTCTTCGATCGCACGCCCAACGGTGCTGCGGGGATTTAAAGACGCATAGGGATCTTGGAAGATCATCTGAATCTCACGGCGCAAGGGCTTGAGCTCTTTATCGCTCAGTCGCGCGAGATTTTTTCCACCCACATGAACTGTACCTGCATCGGGTGAGAGCAATCGGATAATGGTGCGACCAAGCGTTGATTTGCCGCAACCGGACTCACCGACCAGACCCAAGCTTTCACCGCTAGTCAAGCTAAAGCTAACATCATCCACAGCATGAACACGCTGCCCATCGCTCAGTGTAAAAAACTTCTTTAGACCGTCAACACGCAATAACGTATCGGTCATGAGGCCGCCTGAGTCGAAGGGTTAAAAGATTGAGAAGTTGCGTCGTACAGGCGATGGCATGCAACAAAGTGTTGTGCCCCTGAATCCCTTACCATCGGCAGCTCTTCTCGACAGATCGGTAAAGCCCAGTCGCAGCGGGGTGCGAAACGACAGCCCTGTGGCATCGCATGTAGCGCTGGAACTTGCCCACGAATTTCAGTGAGTCGTTTGTTCAAACCGCGTGAGGCCGAAGGAGTAGCTTGAATGAGCCCTTGCGTATAGGGGTGTTGAGGGCGTTTGAACAAGTCGAATACTGAGGCATCTTCAATTTTTTTGCCCGCGTACATCACGGCCACGCGATCAGCCACTTCTGCTACCACACCAAGATCGTGCGTAATCAGCAAAATCGACATGCCCAGGCGCTCTCGCATCTCAAGTAGTAAGTCTAAAATTTGAGCTTGTACAGTGACATCAAGGGCCGTTGTTGGCTCGTCAGCAATCAACAATTTTGGTTCGCAGGCAAGCGCCATCGCAATCATGACACGTTGACGCATGCCCCCCGACAGCTCGTGCGGATATTGCGTTAAGCGTTTTTGAGGCGCCGACATGCGTACTAACTCAAGCAACTCAAACGCTCTTTCGATTGCTTGCTTGGGCGCTTGGCCTCGATGCGCAATTAGCGTTTCGGTGAGTTGCTCGCCGATCGTGAGTACAGGGTTTAGTGAGGTCATTGGTTCTTGAAAAATCATTCCAATTCCATCGCCACGAACTTGCTGCATCTCTTTGGCGGTGAGTCGCAACAAATCTTGTCCTTGAAACAGCACCTCACCGCTCGCGATTTTTCCGGGTGGGCTGGCAATCAATTGCATGATAGAAAAAGCAGTCACTGACTTACCGCAACCTGATTCGCCGACCAGGGCAACAATCTCAGCCTGACCAATCGTCAGTGATACTCCGTCAATTGCATTGACAAGCCCGTTAGAGGTCTGGAACTGTGTACAGAGATTTTTGACTTCAAGTACAGGAATATCCTTGTCCGGCGTCAACGAAGCAAGCGGCAAGGGCATGGTGATAGTCATCAGCGATTCTTGAGCCGTGGGTTGAGTGCATCGTTCAGCCCTTCTCCAACCAGATTTAAGCCCAGTACGGTGAACATGATCGCTAGACCTGGTATGGCGGTGATGTACCACGCCGTTCTGAGGGCATCGCGCCCAGCGCCAATAATGGTTCCCCAGCTCATCACATTCGGATCGCCTAGCCCCAAGAATGCGAGCCCCGCTTCTGTCAAAATTGCAGTTGCGACCATCAAAGAGCCCGTGACAATAATGGGCCCTAACGCATTTGGCAGGATTTGCGTGGTGATAATTCTAAAGGAACTCATCCCAATCGAAACACTTGCCGCCACAAAATCGCGCTCACGTAATGTCATGAATTCGGCACGTACTAAACGGGCGATTGAGGGCCACGAAACGATCCCGAGTGCGAAGGTAACCGTGGTAACGGTTGGGGTCAGAATCGCGACGACCACAATCGCGAAGATAAACTGTGGAATCGTTTGAAATAACTCTGTGATCGCCATGGCAACGCTATCGGCTGCGCCGCCGTAGTAGCCGGCAATCGCGCCAATCGTTGTGCCGATGAGCACAGCGGCAAGCGTGGCAGAAAAGCCAACGAGTAGCGACACACGAGAGCCGTGAAATAGGCCAGCGGCTAAATCTCTGCCCATGATGTCAGAGCCGAGCAGAAAATTGGGGTCTTGTCCTGGCCAAAGAAATGGCGTCGACACCATATCCCAAGGGTCTTCTGGAAACAATACCGAGGCTGAAGCGGCCATGAGGCCGACACACAATAAAAGTAGCAGGCCAACAACTGCCGAATAGTTTCGACAAAATCTGGTCGCGAACATACGCAGAGGGCTCTGTGCGCTCATCGGATCCGAATCCGCGGGTCGAGTTGTGCGTACGCCAGATCGACTAAAACATTAGAGATCATCACTAAGACCGAGCACATTAATAAGATTCCAAGTAATAGATTCAAGTCGCGTTGAAATACGGCTTCGAAGGCAAGCCTGCCCAAGCCCGGCCAAGAAAAAACTGTTTCAACGAGAACAGAGCCCCCGAGTAACGTGCCAAACTGCACGCCAATTAAAGTGACCAAGGGCAACAAGGCGTTGCGAAAAACATGGCGTAGGATGATGCGTCGCTCTCCTAGGCCCTTTGCGCGGGCTGTTGTGACATAGTCTTGATTGAATACTTCAAGCATCGATGCGCGCATGACGCGCGTATATAACGCAACATAGAACAGACCGAGCGTTGTGACAGGCATCACCAAGTGATGTAAGACATCCAGGATGTGAGCGAACCCTTGCTTGCCGCTGGCGACGGTTTGCATGCCGCCCGAGGGAAACCAGCCAAGGTGCACTGAGAAAACGACAATTAACATCAGCCCTAACCAGAACACTGGAATCGAAAAAGAAAGAATTGCAAAGATAGAGATGAGATTGTCGCGCAGGCGATTGACTCGCTGCGCAGCGAGAACCCCTAGGCATGCGCCTACAACGACCGCGAGCGTGATGCCCGAAAGCATCAATAGCAAGGTTGCGGGTAGGCGGTCAAGAATTAACGACAGTACAGATTGGTTATGGCGAAACGAAAACCCTAAATCTAAGGTCATGAGTTTGACGAGATAGTGCCAAAGCTGAAGGTAAACCGGTTGATCGAGTCCAAAGCGCACGCGTAATTCTGTCAGATACTCAAGGCTGCTCGCGGCGGCTTCTCCAGCTAGCACCTCGGCAGCATCGCCAGGTGCTAGCTTCAATAAAATGAAGTTGCAGATGACGACCGCCAGTAAAAGCGGGATCGCTCTTAGTAGGCGCCGCCCTAGCAAACGAAGCGTTGGATTGTGCAAGTTTGATAGCTGCAACAGGCGCTTCAATTACTTCTCGAAATAAGCATCGGCGAAGTTTCCACCGATGATCCCGTCAGCACTGATCGTGTGATTTTTTAATTTCGAGCTCGAAATGGTAAGGAAGCGTGTTTCCATCAGGGGGATCACCGGTAGATCGGTCATCGCTATACGTTGCATTTCAAGATAGAGAGCCTTTCGTTTTACCGGATCGTTTTCCCCTTGTGCACTTTCCAGTACCCGATCCATTTCGGGGCTGTTATAGCCGGTATTGTTTGTAAAGACGACACCTTTTTGAATTGCTTTTGACCAGAAAAGTCGTTGTACCCCTTGGGTGGGATCGGCAAAGGCACCGTAGTAGAGGCTAGTCGTATCAAAATCATATTCGGTGTAAGCGCGGCGAAGGAACGATGGCAGATCTTGACTGCGTAGCTCAACATCAATGCCCACGCGACTGAGTTGTTGCTTGATAAATTCTCCTGTGCGCTGATACTCAGAGCCAAAGGGAATAAAGTCGTGAGTGATTTTGAACCGCATACCGTTTGCGCCAGGCTTTAGGCCCGCGTCATCAAGCAGCTTTTTTGCTTTTTCAGGGTTGAACTCATACTTGGGCAGATCGGTCGAGTGAAAGGTCGTGACCTGCGAAGGAATTGGGCTGACTGCAGGTTGACCATAGCCAAGCCAAACCACCTGGGTCATGCGTGCGCGATCAATGGCGTGCGCGATGGCCTGTCGTACTCGTACGTCGTTAAGAGGGGGTTTGCGCAGATTGACTTCCATCAGCATGTAAGGCGACATGTAAGCGTACCCGCGCGCTTCAATACTGAGTGCGGGATTTTTCGCGATACGTGGCATGTCGGTCAGTGGTATGGGGCTGAGCCCTCCGATATGACCTTCGCCAGTTTCAAAGCTCGCTGCCCGCGCCGAGGCATCGCTGATGATTCTGAACACGATACGTTGCAGGGTTGGTTTACCTGCCTGCCAGTAGTCTGTATTTTTCTCAAGTAGGATGTAGTCGCCTTTTTTCCATTCTTTGAAGACGAAGGGCCCTGTACCGACCGGCTTACTGATGTATGGGTTGGCAGAGGGGTCTGTGCCAGCGAAGAGATGTTTAGGCACCATGGGTGACTCGTAGCTTGAGGCCAGAGCTGTCAGCATAGGAGGTGCCGGTTGGCTAAGTTTAATCACGGCGGTGAGAGGGTCAGGTGTTTCGACAGCCGTGACTTTTGCGAAAGCCGTGCGCCCGCGCGGATGAACTTTTTTAAGCACCTCAAGAATTGTGTAGCTCACATCAGCCGAGGTGAATGGCTGGCCATCATGCCATTTAATGTTTGGACGCAGCTTAAAGGTATAGGTCAGCCCATCTGGGCTGATGTCCCAGGCTTGAGCTAAGAGGGGTTGCGGCTTGAGTTCGTTGTCGAGGTACAGCAAGCCTTCCATTACCTTTGAGGTCACCATCCCCATCTGTAAGGCAGTGTTGATGGCGGTTAACAAAAACGGTGGTTCGGGTGACAAGACAAATTTGAGTGTGCCGCTGTCAATGTCCGCGGCGCTTTGTGCTTGGACGGGGCACCCCAACAACGTGCCAGTCAGCAGTAGTAGCGAGGCGACTGCGCGGTTAAAAGAACGGATAATCGTGGTCGACATGGGAAACCCCCTTTTCAGTACATTGAACGCTTAACGCTAGGGACTGCTCACTTTTGGTGGCAGACCTAGTAATTAAGGCTCAGTATGAAAAATCAGGTCTCAAGCGTCTTTCAAAATCCGCTCGCTTCATTTCAAAATCAGAACAGTTGACCCAAGAGGTCAACTGTTTGGCGGTCTTAACTGGCTTTGATATGCCGATTTAAACCACTCAGCACCGCCTTGAAAGACGCCGTCACGATATCGCGATCAATGCCGACGCCAAACCCTGTGGCGCCCTCTTGGATGCGTGCCTCAACATAACAAGCCGCCCGTGTGTCGGTGCCAGTGCCAATCGCATGCTCGTGATAATCCATCACGCGAACGGGAATCCCCAAGCAATCTACAAACGCAGAAATCGCACCATCGCCCACGCCTTTCAGTACACGACGTACACCGTTCACTTCAAACTCGGCTTCGATCGTAAAGTGTTTGCCTTCGGGCGCACTGGGGTCACCGGTGATGCTGTGCTTGATGAGTTTCCAGGGTTCCGTTTGTGTCAGGTACTCGGCATTGAAAATTGTGTAAACGGCTTCGGCCGTGACTTCGCGGCCGGTTTCGTCGGTGACGCGCTGAATCGCGCGGCTAAACTCGATTTGCAAACGGCGTGGCAAGGCTAAGCCATGTTCTTGCTCAAGCAAATAAGATACGCCGCCTTTGCCTGACTGGCTGTTGACGCGAATCACGGCATCGTAGCTACGCCCCAGATCGGCTGGGTCGATTGGCAAATAAGGGACTTCCCAGATGGCATCGGCTTTTTGTACGGCAAAGCCTTTTTTGATCGCGTCTTGGTGTGAACCCGAGAAGGCTGTGAAGACCAAGTCGCCGGCATACGGATGACGTGGGTGCACAGGCAACTGATTGCAAAACTCAACACAGCGACGCACTTCGTCGATATCTGAAAAATCCAGACCGGGATGAATGCCTTGGGTGTACAGGTTTAAGGCCAGCGTGACCAAGTCGACGTTACCGGTACGCTCGCCATTGCCGAACAAACAGCCTTCGACGCGATCGGCGCCCGCCATCAAGCCCAACTCGGCCGCGGCGACCGCGGTGCCGCGATCGTTGTGCGGATGCAAACTGACGATGACTGAATCACGCTTGTGCAGATTGTTATGCATGTATTCGATTTGATCGGCATACATGTTTGGTGTGGTGGCCTCGATGGTGGCCGGCAAGTTATAGATGATTTTTTTCTGGGGCGTTGGCTGATACAACGCTGTGACAGCGTTGCAAACCTCAAGCGCAAAGTCGGGCTCGGTGGTGCTGAATACTTCAGGTGAATATTCGTAGAGCCAGTGTGTTTGCGGGTACTTGGCCATGCAATCCATCACGCATTGCGTGCCCTCAAGTGCCACCTGTTTAACTTCTTGGCGGTTCATGTTGAACACGATGCGGCGAAAGCCGGGTGCGCAAGCGTTGTACAGGTGGATCATGGCGCGTTTGGCGCCCGCCGCTGATTCAACGGTGCGCTCAATGAGTTCGGGCCGGGCTTGGGTCAGGGCGATGATGGTGACGTCGTCTGGGATCAGTTTGTCGTCGACCAGTTTGCGCACAAAGTCAAAGTCAGTTTGCGAGGCAGACGGAAACCCAACTTCGATTTCTTTGAAGCCGATTTTGACCAGCATTTCAAAAAAGCGCAGCTTGCGCTCAACACTCATGGGCTCGATGAGGGACTGGTTGCCATCACGTAAGTCGGTGCTCATCCAGATTGGGGGATGGGTGATCTTTTTAGTGGGCCAGGTGCGCTCTGAAAAATCGCGCTCGAAGGGCTTGAACGGGATATATTTTGTGGCGGGATTCGAAAGCATGATTAACCTTAAATCTGTTTAGGCGATGCCAGGGTACGTACTGCCTGAGTTCATCGATGGCGATAGCAAGCCAGTGTTTGAATCAAATCTGAAAATTTTTGTCTAGAAAGGGAGCTTGGGTGGCGCGTGGTTGCCGGACTGCCACGGGCACTAGGCCCGGCAACCGATCGCTAGTAGTAGCGATAGCAGCCCAAGAGCACCAGCACGGTTGCCAGACACAACTAAACCGCGGCCTAAAAGGGCCGAGCAGTGTGTTTGAGTGCAGGCGTAGCCTGTGGCAAGCGTATTCATAACCTCTAGTCGAACATAAATTGGCGTGAAACGCAAGCGCAGCGGGCTCGGACGTCGCGCTTGCGTCATGCTTGAGCAGTACTTGGGGATGACCTGGCCAGCGCTGGACCGGTCATTGAGTAGGCTAAGCGAGCAAGGTGGGCTCGCGCTGACCGGCATCGTTGGCGGGCGGCAACACGCGGGTTGGGGCGGCTGCGCCAGGGTTGGTCACGGGCCGATTTTGCAAGGCGGATTGAAGCTCAAACAGCTGGGCCCGCGCCAAGGCAAGCTTGCGTGCCCGCCCGCTGCTGCGCTGGGTCAGCACGGTTTGTAAAATACCAACGGTCACGGGTTGGGTTTGATCTTTCCAGACCCAATTCAAAATATCCAGTCCCTCAGGGCTGAGTTGTGCACAGAGTTTGCGCACGTCGCTGAGCGGTACTAAAGCTGCACGACCTCGCTTGAGGCTGCTGCGTAAGTAACTCATCACGCTGCTGATGGCGATTAAGATCAAGATCAAGATGACGAACCACCAAAAATACTTTTGATACTGCGTGACAAAATCGATGACGGTTTTACCAAGAATTTCGGACAAGCCCGTCAGTTTGATGGCAAACTCAAGCCAAGCTTTACCTGACTGCAGAATCCGTTGCGCGCAATAAAAGACGAGAGCAATAGCCGCTAAAATGACGGTTATTCGCGTCAGAAGGCGCGGTAGCGCCAACCGCAGCAGTATGCCGCCTAGTAAAGGGGTGTCATTTTGACGCGGTGTGGTGCTAGGTCGATTCATCATGCAAAATATTGTACCTATGAGTCGCAATTTTCTCGAGCTTCGTCAGGGTCAACATTTGACCTTGACCCCTGCACTGCAACAGTCGATCAAGCTGTTGCAGCTTTCGACGTTAGATCTTGAGGCTGAAGTCGCTCGGGCGTTGGCTGAAAACCCCCTGTTAGAGCAAGAGGGCACGCCATTGTACGAGCCAGGCAGTGCTTCGGCGAGTTTGCGCGTTGGCCAAGAATCCTCCGAATTTAGCACCACCCAAAATCATGACGAGCGTGGTCAGGACGCAACACCCGAGCCCAATACTGACTACTCCCCAGCCTCAGAACGCGCGCCTGAGCGCGATCGACTTGAATTCTCGTCCGAAGCGCGTGGGTCGCGCGACGATGATTTTTCGGATCGCCCAGAGCCGGCCCGCGAAAGTAATTTGCGAGAATATTTGCTTGAACAATTAGGCCTGACGCGTTTAAGCCAGCGCGATGCGGCGATTGTTGAGCTATTGATTGACGAGCTCAACGACGATGGCTTGTTAGCGTCGCCGCTGGACGAGATTGCCAGCTGGATGAATCCAGAGCTTGGCCTCGAAGAAGATGATTTTCGTTGCGCGCTAAAAATGCTGCAGTCGTTTGATCCACCTGGTGTCGGCGCCCGTGATTTGGGCGAGTGCCTTGATTTACAACTACAGTTTGGTGACCCACAGCGGCTTGAGGCGTTACAAGACCCCGAGTTACTTGCCTTGACACGTACGGTGTGTCGGCATCACCTCGCGGTTTTGGCAACCGGCAATATGCTCAAGCTGCGCGAGGTATTGCAATGTGACGCCGAGCTGCTCAAGCGCGCCCATGCGTTGATCGTTCAGCTCAACCCCCGACCCGCAAGTGCTTGGAATATCCCCGCCGCTGATTTTGCGGTGCCCGACGTGTTGGTACGAAAAACGCGTAAGGGCTGGGTGGTGTCACTTAATGAGTCTGTGATGCCCAAGTTGCGCGTCAATGCGATGTATGCCGAAGCCTTAGGCAGCCCGCGAAGCGGCGCGCACACGGCGTTGCACGGGCAGTTGCAAGAGGCGCGCTGGATGATTCGAAATGTTGCGCAGCGGTTTGAAACGATCCTGAAAGTTTCGCAAGTGATTGTTGCGCACCAGCAGGCGTTTTTTTCAAACGGTTGGGGGGCGGTGCGTCCGCTAACACTTAAAGACATCGCTGCCGAGATTGGTATGCATGAGTCGACGATTTCGCGTGCCACCACGCAAAAATTTATGTTGACGCCGCACGGCACCTTTGAGCTTAAGCGTTTCTTTAGTACAGGGTTAACAACCGAAGGTAAAGAGGCCACCTCGGCCACCGCCGTACAAACACGCATTCAAATTTTGATCACAAGTGAAGATCGCAAAAAGCCTTTGTCGGATAGTCAATTGGTGAGTTTGCTCGACCAGGATGGGATCACGATTGCACGGCGCACAGTGGCTAAATATCGAGAGTTATTGCGCATACCTACGGCACCGCTGCGTAAGTCGCAGGCGGGCGCTCGCTAATTACCGATGAGTTGTTCGTTTTGCCGCGCTGGGCAGTCGGGGGTTTTGCCCCAGGCATCGTTGGGTGCGCAGTATTTGTTGCGGGTGTTTTGCAAGCAGGTTGGGCGTTGAAAAAAACCAAGCTTAGCGCACTGTTCAAGCTCTTGTTTGAGTGACTGCTGCCACGAGGTCACTGTCACGGTGATGCCTGGCGGTATCGGTGGCGCCGCGGGCCTCTGTGCAGAGCCGGTGGTGCCTAATCGGCCAGTGTCAATATCAGGGCGGTCAGTGCGCCGTGTGTTGTCTTGCGCTAAACGTTTGGCATCTGCGGTTTCTGAGCCTTCGCTGAGGTTGCCTTCTTCGTCATCGTCACCCTCAACCTTCATGCTGTTGGGGTCTGTTTCGAAGACATCGGCCGTGATGGCTTCTATAGCCCATTCGATCGGAGTGAGCTCTCGTGGCACGCCCAAGGTGCCATCAATACGGGGCTGCGGCGGCTGCGCGGTAATTGGACGACCGAGGGCGTCTAGCTTTAGGGCTCTGTAGTCTTTGTCGGCCACTGAGGCGACGGTATCGGGCGCACGCGTGACAAGCCAATTGCCTAGCTGCACTCCGCCTTGCCATGAAGCAACCCCTGCAAGAATTAAAAAGACAATTAAGACACGCCAGGACATAAGGGATCTCTGAGGGGCGAGGATTAAACTTTATCGGCAAACACTTGACCGCCGTGTTCGCGCATGGCATGAAAACGAATCGCCGGGTAGCGCTCTTCGGCAACACGCAACTGAGCGGTTGAGCTCACCAAAAACGCTGGTGCTTCGACGACATCATAGGCGATGTTTGAGACGTTAGCATCGATGAATTTGCGCAGCTCTTTCGGGTCTTCGGCCGTGACCCAGCGCGCCATGTTGTAGCGTGACGGCATCAGTCGCGCTTCGGCGCCGTACTCAGCCTGCAGGCGATGGGCAACGACTTCAAACTGCAGTTGACCCACCGCACCCAGTAGCAGCGCGCCGCCTGCTACCAACGGCCTGAACACTTGAATTGCACCCTCTTCGCCAAGTTGCAACAGCCCAGTGCGAAGCTGTTTAGTGCGTAAGGGGTCTTTGGTTTCGACCGCTTGAAAAAGCTCGGGTGCAAAAAAAGGCAAGCCAGTAAAGTGCAGAGCCTCGCCTTCAGTTAAGACATCACCGAGATGCAAAATGCCATGATTAGGGATGCCAATCACATCGCCAGCGTAGGCCTCGTCGACGAGCTCGCGACGTTGCGATAAAAATGACACGACGTTGTTGGGGCGAATCTCTTTGTTGTTGCGCGAGACTTTAAGCCGCATGCCACGCTCAAACTTGCCCGAGCTGACGCGTACAAAGGCCACGCGATCTCGATGTGCCGGATCCATGTTGGCTTGTACTTTAAAAACCACGCCGGTGAACTTGGGTTCTTCGGGGTGCACGACACGCTCGAGCGCTTGACGCGAGCCCGGCGGTGGCGCCTGATCGACCAGCGCATCAAGCACTTCTTGCACGCCAAAATTGTTAATCGCCGAACCAAAAAAAACAGGTGTTTGTTTGCCCGCTAAAAAAGCAGCTGGGTCAAAGGTTGGTGCTGCCGCCTGGATAAGCTCGATCTCGCCTTTGGCTTGTTCAAAAGAACTACCAAAGCGTTTGGCAATTTCTGGATTGTCGAGCCCGTCGATAAAGTCGTCGCCGGTATCGTTACGACGCTCTTGCCCAGACTTAAACAAACGCATGCGATCGCGCTGAATATCAAACACGCCACCAAAGGCTTTGCCCATGCCGACTGGCCACGAAAATGGCACGGCATCCATGCCAATGTGTTGTTCGATTTCGGATAACAGCTCAAGCGGTTCGCGGACTTCGCGATCCATCTTGTTGATGAAAGTGATGATGGGGGTATTGCGGGCGCGACAGACCTGCAGCAAACGGATGGTTTGTGGCTCGACCCCGTTGGCTGCGTCAATCACCATTAACGCCGCGTCAACCGCCGTCAGTACACGATAGGTATCTTCAGAAAAATCTTGGTGGCCTGGGGTATCAAGCAGATTGATGACGCAATCGCGGTACTCCATTTGCATCACCGAAGAGGCGACCGAGATGCCGCGTTGTTTTTCGATTTCCATCCAGTCAGAGGACGCGTGGCGCGAAGCCTTGCGTGCTTTGACACTACCGGCGATTTGGATCGCACCCGCGAAAAGCAACAGCTTTTCGGTGAGCGTCGTTTTGCCGGCATCGGGGTGAGAAATAATGGCGAACGTTCTGCGTCGCGCAACTTCAGTTTGAATACTCATGATGGCGAATTTTACAGGCTGGCGCAGCCAACCTGTGTGCGTGCAAATTACTTGTTTAAGAGAACCGGACGACGTGGGCGATTTGCCTGGTCGCCACTGGCGCTGCGAGGCGCTGAGCTGCTTGGTGCCCCGGTACGCGACCCCGTTCGGGCGCCAGTACCCATGCCGGTACCAGTTCTGACCGCGCCACCGGCGCTGTGGGGTGCGCGCGCACCCGCCGCAGGGGCATCACGACGCGGTGCTGAGCGGCTATCGCCCTGCGCATCACGGCGTGGTGCGCTGCTAGGACCTTGACCTGAGCGCGCGGGGCGTGCCCCGGCACCCGAGCCACTGGGGCGGGCTGAACGTTGTTGTGGGCGGCGCTGACCGTCGCGCCGGCCCTCGGCGCGGGCTTCGTCATCGGCCCCGTGTGGCGAGGGGGGCGAGGCGGTCCAGCCTGTCGGTGCGGGCAATTGAGGAATCGTCTTTTTGATGATGCGCTCGATTGCTTTTAGGTACTTAATCTCGCTTGAGTCGACTAAAGAGATGGCCGAGCCTGCAGCGCCTGCACGACCCGTGCGACCAATTCGATGCACATAATCTTCGGGAATATTAGGCAGCTCAAAGTTCACGACCTGAGGCAGCTGATCAATATCGAGACCGCGGGCGGCGATATCGGTGGCCACCAACACGGCAACCTTGCCTTTTTTAAAGTCATCCAGAGCGCGGGTGCGTGCAGCCTGGCTTTTATTGCCGTGAATGGCCGAGGCCGATAAACCGTCTTTGACCAGTTTTTCAGCCAAACGATTCGCGCCATGCTTGGTGCGTGTAAAGACCAACACTTGATGCCAGCCACTTTCGCTGATGATATGGCTTAGGATGTCGCGCTTGTGCGCTTGATCAACCATATACACAGTTTGATCCACGCGTTCGGCTGTTGTGTTGCGTGCGGCAACCGAGACTTCAGTGGCGTTTGATAAAACACTTTTTGATAACTCGCGGATTTCGTCTGAAAACGTTGCCGAAAACAGCAGGTTTTGACGCTGACGTGGCATCAGGGCCAAAATTTTGCGGATGTCGCGAATGAAACCCATGTCTAGCATGCGATCAGCTTCGTCGAGCACCAAAATCTCAACACCAGACAAATCAACGGTGCGCTGCTGGCAGTGATCCAGCAGCCGGCCGGGAGTCGCGACTAAAATATCGATGGGCTTGCGCAAGGCAGAAATTTGCGGATTGATATTGACGCCGCCAAAAATCACCATCGATGAAATTTTTGTATGGCAGCCGTAGGTTTTGACGGACTCTTCAACTTGCGCGGTCAGTTCGCGGGTGGGGGTCAAAATCAGCACGCGAGGGCGCCCAGCTTTGCGCACTTCGAGGGGTTTGGCGAGCAGCATGTGCAAAATGGGTAGCGTGAAGCCAGCCGTTTTGCCTGTGCCGGTTTGGGCTGCGGCTAAAAGGTCGCCGCCAGCGAGCACGCGCGGAATCGCCTGCGCTTGAATAGGAGTGGGTATGGTGTAGCCAGCATCGGCAATCGCACGCATAAGGGGATCGGCCAACCCGAGGTCAGCAAAAGTAATCGTAGTAGACAAGAGAACAGCTCCATCGTCATGCCGGCCTGCACAGGGTGCGGGCTCCAATCGGGGCAGACGAACAGGGAGTAAAAACGCCTTTGAGGCGAGCGCCCACAGTGTTGGGGCTTAGAGCGGCACGAGGACTGGAACGTTGTGCCGTGCAGCAATTGTACGTCAAATCGAGTTTAGCGAAGCGAAGCCACGTTAATCATTGGTTCGCCGCGCTTCCAGTAGCCCAGATTTTCAATAAACTTTTGCGCCATGCGGTGCAAGATTGCATCCGAAAACCCAGAGGTGTGTGGCGTGCAAATGACATTCGGCATATCCCACAATGGCGAGTCGACATGCAACGGTTCTTGCGCAAACACGTCAAGGTAGGCGCCCGCTAAGTGCCCCTTTTGCAAGGCGTCGATCATGGCAGGTTCGTCAATCACGGTGCCCCGTGAAATATTCACGATGTGCGAACCGGGCTTCATGAGGGCTAGCGCGTCTCTGCTCATCA
>Ga0114968_10001745_pt1 | contig 16754 bp, 16 predicted proteins | sample M_130807_EF_Meta_FD_87020 | JGI IMG/M metagenome (GOLD analysis project Ga0114968, IMG submission 87020) | Freshwater microbial communities from Lake Montjoie, Canada to study carbon cycling - M_130807_EF_MetaG | ecosystem: Environmental > Aquatic > Freshwater > Lake | place: Lake Montjoie...
GGTGATGGGCATGGGCGGGGTCCTTGGCTGTGGGGTGCTGGTGATGTAGTTCAAGGGGAGGATAGCTTTTTCATGGTCGCCGCCTTTTTCTTAGCAGGGGACTTGGGCTTGGGCATTGGCAGCGCCGCCTCAGTCGCCTCCAGCACTTGGCGCAGCAGCTGCGGGGCTTCCAGCGCTTCATCAAGCACGAAGTAGTTCTTTGCGCCGGGATATGGCGGCGCTCCGGTAGGTACGCCCAGCAAAACTCGCGCTGCGTCCGTTGGCTTCAAAAAGAGCTGGTTGTTGCAGACCAAGGCCACCACTTTGGTATTCAGGTACAGCGCGTATTCGCCAAACATCCGCCGGTAGCTCAACCGAGCACCCAGCAGGCTTTGGTCTACGATGTATTCGATGGTTTGGAGGTCTGAGGCCATCTTTCAGGCCGCAAGCTGCTCACGAACAGCAACCTGCCTTTCGATGTCGCCGAGGGTCGGGAGGGTTTTCAAATCGTAAGTGGATTGCATCGCCAGCCACGACGCCGCATCGCCACCGAAGTGCTTTGCCAACCTTGCGGCGGTGTCCGCAGTCACTGCACGACGCTCCTTGACGATCTCATGAATTCGGGTGGCAGGCACACCCAGCGCAACGGCGAGCGCATTCACGCTCAGTCCCAGCGGCGCAAGGTAGTCTTCACGAAGGACCTCGCCCGGATGTACGGGACGCATACGATTTACAGGACGTACCATATTGACTCCTTCAGTGGTAATCCACTATTTCGACATCGACCGGACCCGTTGAGGTCTAGACAAAGCAAATCCGCCATTGGTCGTTGATGCGAAACGCTGTGTTGACCCTTCCGATCGCCCTTCAGCGCTTCCAAGTGATTTCCTGGTGGCGCCTTCATGAATTCCAGAGTCTGCGCCGCATCTAGCTGCGAGAGTTTTCGCTCGGCAACGGCTAAGAACGCCTTGAACCTGCGAGGGCTTTTCCCCTCGTAGAGTGCCAAAGTGTCTTTGCACTTGAGCGACTGGATCGTCGGACCATTTTATTACGCGCCGCGTAACAGCACAAGTCTCGTTTCCCTTGGATATAGTCAGTGATTTGCTTGCGCCCCATCCGCTCGCCGCGCCGCCTCAATCGCCGCAATGTCGATCTTGCGCATATTCATCATCGCTTCAAACGCGCGCTTGGCGGCAGCGCGGTCGGGGTCGCTCATAGCCTGCAACAAGGCGGCGGGCGTGATTTGCCAGGAGATGCCCCATTTGTCTTTGCACCAGCCGCAGGCGCTCTCTTTATTCAGAAACAAAACTATTATTTTTGTTGGAATTGTTGTTAACCCCTAAAGTCGCCCAAACGGAGGCATTGGCGACTCGCGCGAATTTGTTGGCTTGGACGCAGCGCGGAAGACGCCCGGCGCCGATGCCGACACATCTCCCTGAATGCGCTCAGCGCTTTGCAGCAAAAAGGTATGGCACAGCGCCCCCGCGCCCCCCCTAAAGCGCCCGCTGAATAATGATCTTCTGCACGTCGCTCGTGCCTTCATAAATCTGGCAAACCCGCACGTCGCGGTAAATGCGCTCCACGGGGAAGTCGCTCACATAGCCATAGCCGCCCAGGGTCTGGATGGCGGCGCTGCACACTTGCTCGGCCATTTCGCTGGCAAACAACTTGGCCATCGCGGCCTCTTTCAGGCAAGGACGACCGGCGTCACGCAACGCCGCAGCGTGCCAGATAAGCTGGCGGGCCGCCTCAAGTTGCGTAGCGCAATCGGCCAGCCTGAAGCCTACCGCCTGGTGGTTGAAGATGGACTGGCCAAAGCTTTGGCGGTCTTTGGCGTAGGCGATGGCCACCTCTAACGCGCTGCGCGCCATGCCCACGCTTTGCGCCGCGATGCCGATACGCCCGCCCTCCAGGCCGCCCAGGGCAATGCCATAGCCTTCGCCCTCTTTCCCAATCAGGTTCTCAGCCGGGATGCGGCAGTTGTCAAAATTGATTTGTGCCGTGTCGCTGGAGTGCTGGCCCAGCTTGTCTTCTAGGCGCGCCACCACGTAGCCCGGCGCTTGGGTCGGCACCAAAAAAGCGCTCATGCCGCGCTTGCCCGCGCCCTTGTCGGTCACCGCAATCACAACCGCCACGTCGCCGTTTTTTCCGCTGGTGATGAACTGCTTGACGCCGTTGATCACGTATTCATCGCCCTCGCGTACCGCCGTGGTGCGCAAGCTTGAGGCGTCCGAGCCCACATGCGGCTCGGTCAGGCAAAACGCCCCCAGCATCTCGCCTTGGGCCAGTGGCGTGAGCCACTGCTTCTTTTGAGCTGCATTGCCATAGCGCATCAAAATGGCATTGACCGGGCAATTGGTCACGCTAATCACCGTGCTAGTGCCGCCGTCGCCTGCGGCAATTTCTTCCAACACCACGGCCAGCGTCAAATAGTCCATCTGTGCGCCGCCAAACTCTTCAGGCACGCAAATGCCATAGGCGCCCAGCGCGGCCAGACCTTTGTGCACGTCTTTGGGAAAGATATGTTCCTTGTCCCAGCGCGCGGCGTGCGGCCACAACTCAGCTTGGGCAAACGCGCGCACCGCGTCGCGCACGGATTCTTGGTCGGGAGTCAGTAGCATGGGGGCCTAGCAATCAAGCAACAATTAAAGAGGACCGTCGGAGCCGACCGCCATCACAAAATTTCGAGCGCCACCGCCGTGCCCTCGCCACCGCCAATGCACAGCGTGGCCACGCCTTTTTTCAGGCCACGCGCCTTGAGCGCATGGATCAGCGTGACCATGATGCGGGCGCCGGACGCGCCAATGGGGTGGCCCAAGGCGCAGGCGCCGCCGTTGACGTTGACGATGTCGTGGCTGAGTTGCAAGTCGTGCATCAGCGCCATGGGTACAACAGCGAAGGCTTCGTTGACTTCCCACAAGTCCACGTCTTTCACGGACCAGCCGGCTTTGGCCAGCGCTTTGTTGACCGCTCCCACGGGGGCCGTGGCAAACCAGTTAGGTTCTTGGGCGTGCACCGCATGGCTGACGATTTTGGCCAGCGGCTTGCAGCCCAGTTGGGCGGCGGTGGACGCGCGCATCATCACCAAGGCGGCCGCGCCGTCGTTGATGCTGGAGCTGCTGGCCGCCGTGATGGTGCCGTCTTTTTTGAACGCGGCTTTGAGCGTGGGAATCTTGTCGAGCTTGACCTTGCCCGGGCCTTCGTCAATGGAGATCTCGCTCTCGCCCGCGCGGGTTTTGACGGTGACGGGCTTGATCTCGGCGGCAAACGCACCCGACTGGGTGGCGGCCTGTGCGCGCTGGACGCTGGTGGTGGCGAAGGCGTCTTGCTGGGCGCGGGTAAAACCGTACTTGGCGGCACAGTCTTCGCCAAAAGTGCCCATGGAGCGGCCGGCCTCGTAGGCGTCTTCCAGGCCATCAAGCATCATGTGATCAAAAATGCGGTCATGGCCGATGCGGTAGCCGCCGCGTGCCTTGGGCAGCAAATAGGGGGCGTTGGTCATGCTTTCCATGCCACCCGCAACCAGCACGTCGGCGCTACCAGCGGCCAGCATGTCGTGTGCAAACATGGCCGCGCGCATACCCGAGCCACACATCTTGGACAGCGTGACCGCACCGGCGCTGATGGGCAAACCGCCCTTAAACGCCGCCTGGCGCGCCGGGGCTTGGCCCTGGCCGGCCATCAAGCAGTTGCCAAACAACACTTCATTGATCTGATCCGGCGCCACGCCCGCGCGCTCAATAGCGGCCTTGATCGCAGCCCCGCCCAAGTCGTGGGCGGCAAGCCCCGAAAAATCACCTTGGAAAGCGCCCATGGGGGTCCGGGCGGCGCTGACGATCACGATGGGGTCTTGCATGGGAAATGATTCCTGAAAAATGACTACACGCCTGATGCGCGGGGAAACCGCTTTTCGCGGTCGTACGGGAAGACGTCGTGCACGTGGCCTTGTGCGATGCGGTCTTTGTGACCCTGCCAAAAAGAGGCATCGAGCAGGTCGGCGTGGTGCTTCATGAACACCGACCGCACGGCCGGGTTACCCAGCAAAAACGGGCCAAAGGTCTCTGGGAACACATCCTTGGGACCGACCGAATACCAGGGCTCACCCGACATTTCGTCTTCTTCGTTGCGCGGCGCGGGTACCCGCCGAAAGTTGCAGTCGGTGATGTACTCGATCTCATCGTAGTCGTAAAACACCACCTTGCCATGGCGCGTGATGCCAAAGTTTTTCCAAAGCATGTCCCCTGGAAAAATGTTCGCCGCCACCAGGTCTTTGATGGCGTTGCCGTACTCCACCACACCCCGCTCGATTTGCTCGCGTGCTCGCTCGGCCATCGCCGAGGTGTCCGCCACATTGGCGCCACCCGCATCAAAAGCTTCTTGCAGGTAAATGTTCAGCGGAATCATGCGTCGCTCGATATAGACGTGCTTGAGGATCACCTCTTGCGTGCCATCGCCGTCGCGGTCACTGATTTCCAGTTGGCTGGGCGCAAACTTTTCAATCTCGGCGATCAGCTCATCGTCGAAACGGTCGCGCGGAAAGCCCACCTCGCTGTACTCCAAGGTGTCGGCCATGCGGCCTACGCGATCGTGCTGCTTGACCAACAGGTATTTGCCCTTGATCTGTTCGCGCGAGGTGTCCTTGGGTGGCGGATAAAAGTCCTTGATCACCTTGAACACATAAGGAAAGCTGGGCAAGTCAAACACCAGCATCACCATGCCCTTGATGCCGGGGGCAATGCGGAATTTGTCGCTGGAGTGGCGCAGGTGGTGCAAAAAGTCGCGGTAAAACAATGTCTTGCCTTGTTTGGCCAGGCCAAGCGCGTTGTAGATCTCGTTGCGCGGCTTGCGCGGCATCATGCTGCGCAAAAACTGCACATAAGCCGAGGGCACCTCCATGTCCACCATAAAGTAGGCGCGGGCAAAGCTGAACAACATCAGGAGATCGTCCTCGCCAAACAGGGCGGCGTCGATGACCAGGCTGCCCTGTTTGTTGTGCAAGACCGGCAGCGCAAAGGGAAACTCGTTAAAGCCGTTGATCAGCTTGCCCACGATGTAACAGCCCTTGTTGCGGAAAAATAGACCCGAGAGCACCTGAATCTGAAAATTCGCCCGCAGCTTGGCATCGCCCAATCGCTGCAACATGGCGCCCGCCACCCAGGCCGTGTCGCGCGGCAAATCTTCAAAGCCCAGCCGCAGTTCAAAGTCCGCGACCATGCGCTGCAGCACCTCCGCCATATTGCCCAGGCCCGGATAGTAGGAGCGGTACGTGGGGCGGGCTTGGGCCGCGGTGTCCTCGATGTACTCGGTGCTGACCGCTGGACGTACAAAAATAAAGTCGTTTTGGAAATAAGCGCGGTGCAGTATCTTGGTGGTGACCGAGTTGAAAAACGTTTCGGCCAGCTCGGGCTGGTGGTGGTCCACCAACAAGCCGATGTAGTGCAACTTGACCTGCTGCCAGACGTCCATCGGCTGGTCGTCGGCCTTGTATTCGCGCTCTAGGCGGTTGGAGCACTCCAACACCCGCAGGTCGTAAAACTCGATTCGCTCTCGCTGCGCGCGCTGTTGCCCGTGCCAGTCCGCGGTCTCAAAGCGGTGTTTGGCCCGCGCGGATTCGGTGCGAAAAAGGCGGTAATGGCGGTTAAAACCGTCCATCATCGCCTTGGCAATGTCGTAAGCGACGGAAGAATCCAGGCGGGTGGGAAACATGCGTAAGCGCTCCTAGCGCTGCCGCTGACCAATATCGGCCAGGGCTGCGCGGTAAATCATCTCTATACCGTCGTTGCCGGTCAGTCCCATTTTCAGGTCCTTGAGCAGGCCATCGTTGATGCCATAGACCCAGCCGTGCAGCGTGACGTCCTGTCCGCGCAGCCAAGCGTCCTGCAAGACCGTACTTTGCGCCACATTGATGATCTGCTCCACCACATTGAGCTCGACCAAGGCGTCGCAACGCTTTTCTTCGGCAATCGCATCCAGCAAAGGACGGTGGCGATCACGCACATCCTGAATGTGGCGCAGCCAGTTGTCCGCTAGGCCGATGCGCGCGCCTTCCAAGGCGGCACGCACCCCCGAGCAGCCATAGTGGCCCACGACCATGACATGTTTGACCTTGAGGCGCTCAACGGCAAACTGGATGGTGGAGAGCGCATTCAGGTCCGAGTGCACCACCACATTCGCTACATTGCGGTGCACGAACACTTCGCCTGGCTCCAGCCCGGTGATCTGGTTGGCTGGGACTCGGCTGTCGGAACAGCCAATCCACATGTACTTGGGCGTTTGCTGCTGGACCAGGCTGGTAAAAAAGCCGGGGCGCTCGGCTTCCATTTGCGCAGCCCAGGCGCGGTTATGGGCAAAAAGGTCGCTGATTGAGGTCGTCATGGTCGAGATTGTGGCTGGACGCAAAAAAGCCCTACATCGTTTCCGCGAACAACTCGCGGCCGATCAGCATGCGGCGGATTTCACTGGTGCCCGCGCCGATCTCGTACAACTTGGCATCGCGCCACAGTCGCCCGAGCGGGTAGTCGTTGATGTAACCGTTGCCGCCAAATATCTGCACGCCCTCGCCCGCCATCCAGGTCGCTTTTTCAGCGGTCCACAAGATCACGCTGGCGCAGTCCTTTCGCACCCGGCGTACGTGCTCCGATCCCAGCGCATCCAGGTTTTTAGCCACCGTGTAGGCAAACGAACGGCCCGCCTGGAGCACGGTGTACATATCGGCGACCTTGCCCTGAATGAGCTGAAACTCACCAATGCTCTGGCCAAACTGTTTGCGGTCGTGAATGTAGGGAACCACGTTATCCATCACCGCCTGCATGATGCCGAGCGGCCCACCGGTGAGCACCGCGCGCTCGTAGTCGAGACCGCTCATGAGCACCTTGGCGCCCTGATTCAGTCCGCCCAGCACATTGGCCAACGGCACTTCAACATTATGAAAAACCAATTCGCCGGTGTGGCTGCCACGCATGCCCATCTTGTCCAGCTTTTGCGCCACCGAGAAGCCCGGCATGCCCTTTTCGATCAAAAAGGCGGTGACGCCGCGGGCGCCCAATTCAGGTTCTGACTTGGCATAAACCACCAGCGTGTCAGCGTCGGGGCCATTGGTGATCCACATCTTGCTGCCGTTCAGCAGGTAATAGCCGCCTTTGTCTTCGGCGCGCAGCTTCATGCTCAGCACGTCGCTGCCCGCGCCGGGCTCGCTCATGGCCAGCGCGCCCACGTGCTCGCCCGTGATGAGTTTGGGCAGGTATTTGGCGCGCTGGGCCTCGTTACCGTTGCGTTTGATCTGGTTAACGCACAAATTGCTGTGCGCGCCGTAGCTCAGGCCGACACTAGCGCTGGCGCGCGAGATTTCTTCCATGGCCACCATGTGAGCCAGATAGCCCATATTGGCGCCGCCGTACTCCTCACCCACCGTGATGCCGAGCACGCCAAGGTCTCCCATCTTGCGCCACAGGTCCATGGGGAACTGGTCGTTTTTATCGATCTCTGCAGCGCGTGGAGCAATTTCGGCTTGGGCGAATTCACGCACCGCGTCGCGCAGGGCGTCGACATCGTCACCCAGTTGAAAGTCCAGGCCAGGCAGGTTGTTCATGGAAAAAGTACTCCCGTAGAAATGGAAAATTAGCGGTAGGTTGCGCCTAGACGGTGCCAGGCACCGTGGTCAGGGTTTGCTGCATGACCGCGCAAGGGCTTTGCTTGCCATCGGTAGCCACATGCAGCACCTCAGCGGTGGTGACGATGATGCGCCGACCCGCACGCACCACCCGTCCGATGGCTCGCAACTCGCCACCCTGGAATGCGGCCAAAAAATTGATTTTGTACTCAATGGTGGTCACCTCCAGCCCCTCCGCGGCCACGGTCAAGGCGGCGTAGCCCCCGGCAATGTCGGCGAGTGCGCCCATGGCGCCACCATGAAAGCCGTTTTGCTGCTGGGTCACGCGGTCCGAATAGGGCAATGCAATTTCCACCAGGCCGGACTCAACGCGCAACAGACGCGCCTGCAGGTGCACCATCATGCCCTGGCGGTTCAGGCTGTTACTCACGCGCTGCCAAAGCGCCTCTGGGGAGTGGACGGGGTGCTTAGTGGGCATCGGAGGTGGCGGCCAGCGCCTTTTTGGTTTTGGCTGCCGGAGGGTTACTTTCGGCCTTGGCGAGCAAGGCACGGGCCTCGCGTTGGTGGGCCTTAATTTCGTCCAAATTCGCTTGCAGGTCCGTCATTTGCGCCTCAATGCGGGCGCGGTGGGCGTCGAGCACCGCCAAAAATTTAGACAGCTGCATGCCGGTGTCGCGGGGACTGTCGTAGGTCTCAATGATGTCTTTGGCCTCGGTCAGGCTGAGCCCCAGGCGCTTGGCGCGCAATGTGAGCTTGAGGCGGGTACGATCCCGCACGCTGTAGACCCGATTTCGCCCCAGTGGACCCGTACGCGCGGGCTGCAATAGCCCCAGGTCCTCATAAAACCGGATGGCGCGCGTAGTCAGGTCAAACTCGCGCGCCAGATCGCTAATGCTGAAGGTGGTGCTCATGCCAGGGTCCAAAGAGTCCGGTTAAAACCTGCAAAAAGTTGCAAACCAAGGCGACAGGGGCCAAGGCTTGCGCTGACTACAATCGTCGCAGTTGACGTTTACGTAAACGTCAATTATGAATCATAAAAATTACCGATGAACGCACTCGAACAGCAACTCCACTACCCCCTGGGCGATGCCCTGCCTGAACAGGGTCACTGCATCGAGGTCGCTCCCGGAATCAAGTGGATTCGCATGGCGCTGCCGTTTGCGCTCAATCACATCAACCTTTGGATGCTGCGCGACAGCGTGGAGGGAGAGCACGGGCGTATTGAGGGCTGGAGCGTCGTGGACTGCTGCATCAGCCGCGACGAATCGAAGGCCCAGTGGGAAGCCATTTTTGCCAATGAGCTCGACGGCCTGCCGATACTGCGGGTCATTGCCACCCACATGCACCCCGACCACATCGGCCTGGCGAACTGGCTGTGCCAGCGCTGGAATGTCGCCCTGTGGATCAGCGCGACCGACTTCCAGGTGGCGCGCATGGCCTGCTTGGGCGACAACGGTTTTGGCGGCGAACGCTCAGCGGCCTACTTCGCCCAGCATGGGTTAAACGACGCCGAGTCGGTCGCCAAGATCCGCGAGCGCACCAACTACTTCCCGTCTTTGGTGCCCTCTATGCCCGAAAGTTATTGCCGACTGATGGACGGCAAACTGCTGAACATCGGCGGGCGCAGCTGGCGTTGCATCAGCGGCTACGGCCATGCACCCGAGCACATCGCCTTGTACTGCGACGAATTGCAGGTGCTGATTGGTGGCGACATGATGCTGCCGCGCATCTCCACCAATGTCAGCGTTTACGAACAAGAGCCCGAGGCGAATGCTTTGCGGCAGTTTCTGGATTCCATCGACAAATTCTGCGCGTTGCCAGAATCGACCCTCACCCTGCCCGCGCACGGCAAACCGTTCACGGGCCTGCACACGCGCATTGGCCAACTGCACGAGCACCACCGCGACCGCCTGGTCGAGGTGATGCAGGCCTGCGCGCAAGAGCCCTGCAGCGCGCGCGACATTGTCCCGGTCATGTTCAAGCGCGAGCTCGATCTGCACCAGATGACCTTTGCCATGGGCGAGGCGGTGGCGCACCTGCACCTGCTGTGGTTCGAAGGAAAACTGCGCCGCCGGTTGGGCGATGACGGGGTCTACCGGTTTAACGTCGTCGCCTGAAAGAGCGGGCGTGAGCGCCTACCAGCGCGGCACGGCCTCGTCCTTCAGGCGCGCACGCAGCGTCACGTAATCAGGAACCACGCTGCGGACCGTCTCCCAAAAACGCGGGCTGTGGTTCATGACGCGCAGGTGGCTGAGTTCGTGGGCCACCACATAGTCCAGCACCGGCAACTCAAAATGCACCAAGCGCCAGTTCAGCCGAATACTGCCGTCGCTGCGCGCGCTGCCCCAGCGAGTGGCGGCATTGCTCAGGGCGAGCTGCTTCCAGCGCACTTGCAGCAAGGGCGCAAAGTGATTAAGGCGCTGCACAAATATGTGCTCGGCCTGCAGCAGCAGCCACGCCCGAACCGCAGCGCGTATTTGTGTGGCACTGGCCGTGGCGGGCAGCGGCAAATAGAGCAGGCGCACAGCGCCTGGCCCGGCGTCCAAGGGCACATCGCCCAAGCGCACCGCGCCAGCGGGGCCAGCCAGTTGCACGCACAGCGTCTGGCCCAAGAACGGAAAGACCGCGCCGTGCTCCCACACGATTTGGCGCTCCATTTGCTGGCTGCGTCGCACCTGGGTTTCTTGCAGCTTGCGCACAATCCAAGCCGCTTTTTCTTGCAGGGCGGCGTCGATTTCGTGCAGCGGGGTCCAGCGCGGCGCGCGCACGCTCAGGCCTTCGGGCCCAACCACCATACCGATGGTGCGGCGCTGGCCGCGTGCCAAGGCATAAGCCACCAGTACGCCCCCGAGCTGCAATTGGCGGCTGGCTTCGGGGTGGGCAAACTGCGCCACGTCCGGGCCTGACACGGGTACCGACGCAGGGGATTCCGACCGCTTGGGCACCTTCGCTTTTTTGGGACTGGGCTTGCGCTCGCGCAGCTTGGGCGCAGGCTCAGGCGCTGGAGCGGCTCCAAACAAATCTAAGGTGTAGCGCAGCAGCGGGTGCATAGCGCGTGCGATTAGGAGGCGGTGTAGGCCTCGGGGTCGAGCCGGTGCATTTCGGTCTCAATCCAATCTTCAACCTCGCGCATCATTTCTTCAGGCCGACGGCCTTCGCCGGAAATGGCCGGGCCGATCGACACGTCCACCACGCCGGGGTATTTGACAAAGGCCTTGCGCGGCCAGCATTTGGCCGAACTGACCGCAATCGGAAACACCGGTACGCCGGTCTGAATGGCCAAGCGCGTGCCGCCCGACTTGTATTCGCCGCGCTCACCGCGGGCAATGCGCGTACCTTCCGGGAACATGATGACCCAGACGCCACGCGCCAGCAGTTCTTTACCCTGTGACACCACCTTGGCAAAGGCGCGGGCGCGCAGGCTGCGGTCAATGTGAATCATGTCCAGCCGCGCCATGGACCAGCCAAAAAACGGCACGTACAGCAGCTCTTTCTTGAAAACAAAAGCCAGGGGATGCGGCATCAATGCGGGCAACAAAAATGTCTCCAGCGTGGACTGGTGTTTGACCAACAAAATCGCTCCGCTGTTCTTGCCCAAGGGCAAGTGCTCCATACCGCTCACACGGACCCGAATGCCCAAAATCACGCGCGCCCCCCAAATGGCACAGCGCAGCCAGCCCGCGGCCACGGCCCACAAGCGGTCACCGCGCACAAAGATCGACACGATCAAGAGCACGATCGCCCACGGAATCACGGTCACCACCATCCAGAGCATGTGCAATGCGGAGCGTATCAGCGGCATGGTGGAGGGCCTTGTAGAAATAGAGGGAGCGTACGGACGTGCCGTCAGCCCTAGGACCGAGCGACCAAGTAGTCGGCAAAGGCCGCCAAATCGTCGTGCACCACGGCATGCGCCGGATAGCTGCTGGGCAAGGTCTGGCCCCGGTAGCCTGCGGCCTTGCCGGTGAGCACGACGTGCGGCACGCAACCCACCGCCTGCGCGGCAACCAGATCACGCGCTGAATCTCCAACCGCCGGCATACCGGTCAGCGACACGCCGTAACGTTCGGCGATTTGGGTGAACAAGCCGGGTGCCGGCTTGCGGCAGGTGCAGGCCTCTTCCGGCGCGTGCGGGCAGTAAAACACCGCGTCCACCCGTCCCCCGACAGCCGCCAGCATGCGGTGCATCTTGGCATGGATCGCATTGAGCGCCACCACATCAAACAGTCCCCGCCCCAGACCCGATTGGTTACTGGCAATCACCACGTGCCAACCCGCGTGGTTGATGCGGGCAATCGCCTCCAGCGCGCCGGGCAAGGGCTGCCACTCGGCGGCCGACTTGACGAAGTCGTCGCGGTCTTCGTTGACGGTGCCATCGCGGTCCAGGATGCACAGCTTCATGGTTTGGCCCATCGGTGCGCCTAGGCCGCCAATTTGGACAGATCAGCCACGCGGTTCATGGCGACGTGCAGGCTTTGCAGCAGGCCCAAGCGGTTCAGGCGCAAATCGAGTGCTTCGGCGTTAACCATGACGCCATCAAAAAACGCATCCACCGGCGCGCGCAGCGCAGCCAGGGCTTGCAGGCTGGCGGTGTAGTCGCCTACCTCCAACAGCGCGTTGGCCTGCGGCAGCACGTTTTGCATCGCGGCAAACAGCTCTTTTTCTGCCGCTTCCTGCAACAGCACGGTACTGACGTGGGGATCCACCGCATCGGTCTTTTTCAGGATGTTGCCAATGCGTTTATTGGCCGCCGCTAATGGCGGGCTCTCGGGCAGCGCGGCAAAAGCGCGCACCGCCAACAGTCGCTTGGGCACCTCGCCCAGTCGTTGCGGGCGCAGGGCCAGCACCGCGTCCACTTCTTGTGCGCTGTAGCCTTGCTCACGCAGGCTGCCAGCCAGACGGTCATAAATAAAGTCGGCAAGGGCAGCCGTCGGGTCGGTAATCAGAGAGCCAAAAACCGGCACAGCGCTGTGCAGGATCGCAGTCACATCGAGCGCCAAATCACGCTCGGTCAGCATGCGAATCAGGCCCAGCGCATGGCGGCGCAGCGCAAACGGATCTTTGTCACCCGTGGGCAGGTTGCCAATGCCAAACATGCCGACCAGCGTCTCCAGCTTGTCGGCCAGCGCCACCACCAGACCCACCGCGTTGCGCGGCAGGCTGTCACCGGCAAAGCGGGGTTTGTAGTGGTCTTCAATGGCGTCGGCTACTGTGTCGCTCAGGCCGTCGTGGCGCGCGTAGTAGCCGCCCATCGTGCCTTGCAGTTCCGGGAATTCCCCCACCATATCGGTCAGCAAATCGGTCTTGGCCAGGCGCGCGGCCTGTGCCGCCTGATCGGCCAATGCATCGCCCCCCAGCTGCTGGCCGATCGCGCGGGCAATGGCACAGACGCGCTCCATGCGCTCGCCCTGGCTGCCGAGTTTGTTGTGGTACACCACCTTGGAGAGGCCCTGGACCCGCGACTCCAGCGACTTTTTGCGGTCCTGGTCATAGAAAAACTGCGCATCTGCCAAACGTGGGCGCACCACACGCTCGTTGCCGCCAATCACGGCACTGGGATCGGCGGGGCTGATGTTGCTCACGATCAGAAAGCGGTTGCTGAGCTTGCCTGCGCCGTCCAACAGCGGAAAATATTTCTGGTTCGCCTTCATGGTCAGAATCAGGCACTCCTGCGGGACCTGCAAAAAGGCCGGCTCGAAGCTGCAGGTCAGCACATTGGGCCGCTCCACCAGCGCCGTCACCTCATCCAACAGCGCCTCGTCGTCGACCGGCTGCGCTCCCAGCGCCGCCGCTGCAGACTGCAGCTGCCGGGCGATGTCCGCGCGGCGCGCCTCAAAGCTGGCGATCACGGCACCGTCGCGCTCCAGGGTGGCGGCATAGTCATCGGCATGGGCGACCACGACGGAAGTCTGAGACGCTTCAAAGCGGTGGCCTTGGGTGGCATTGCCCGCGCGCAAACCCAGCGCCGTAACGGGCACCACGGCACTGCCATGCAGCGCCAACAAGCCATGGGCAGGGCGCACAAAGCTGACCGTGCTCCAACCCGGCAGCTCGCAATCGCGCTCCAACTGGTAGGCCATGACTTTGGGGATCGGCAACTTGGCAAGAGATTCGGTCAGGGCTTTTTGCAGGCCCTCAGCCAGCGTCGCGCCACGCACGGTACTCTCAAAAAACAGGGCTTCGGCCTTGCCGTCCATGGCGCGCATGAGGCCGCCTACGGCCGACGCATCCGCACCCAGGGCCTGCAGCTTTTTGAGCAGCGCAGGCGTGGCGCCGCCGCTGGCGTCCAAGCCGACGGCCACGGGCATGAGTTTTTGCGAGACGGCTTTGTCGGCAGCTTGGGCGCTTACGCCACTCACGTGGACCGCCAAGCGGCGGGGAGAAGCAAAGTCGGTCACGGTGGCGTCAGCGCTGGCCAGACCTTGGTGCTTCAAGCTATCGGCGAGCACGCTGGCAAAGGAGACACCAAGCTTCTTCAGTGCTTTAGGCGGAAGCTCTTCTACCAACAATTCAACGAGCAGGTTCTAGGTGGTCACGTTCGGGGTTCCTGCGTTCATGCCAGAGAGGCCTTGGGGGGCATTTGCGCAATCCATTCGCGGGGCGCCATCGGAAAGCCCAGGCGTTCGCGGCTCTCCAGGTAACACTGGGCCACACCGCGCGACAAGTTGCGGATGCGGCCCATATAGGCCGCGCGCTCGGTCACGCTGATGGCGCCTCGGGCGTCCAACAAATTAAAACTATGTGCCGCCTTGAGCACCTGCTCGTAGGCGGGCAGCGCGAGCGCCACTTCAATTAAGTGCTTGGCCTGCTTTTCATGGGCCGTGAATGCGGTGAACAGAAAGTCGGTGTCGCTGTGCTCAAAGTTGTAGGTGGACTGCTCCACTTCGTTTTGCTTGTACACGTCGCCATAAAAAATCTTGCCCCCACGCTCGCCCACTGCGTGTGGCTCGCTGCTCCTCGAGGGGGCTGGCGACGCTTGGGGGCGGCCCGGTGCGGCGCCGGTGTCGGTCCACACCAGGTCATAGACGTTGTCCACGCCCTGCAAGTACATCGCCAGCCGCTCCAGGCCATAGGTGATTTCGCCAGTCACCGGCTTGCAGTCAATGCCGCCAACCTGCTGAAAATAGGTGAACTGCGTCACTTCCATGCCGTTGAGCCAGACTTCCCAGCCCAGGCCCCAGGCGCCCAAGGTGGGGTTTTCCCAGTCGTCCTCCACAAAGCGGATATCGTTTTGCTTCAGGTCGAACCCCAGTGCCTCCAGCGAGCCCAGGTACAAATCCAAAATATTGGCGGGTGCCGGCTTCATCACCACCTGGTACTGGTAGTAGTGCTGCAAGCGGTTGGGGTTTTCGCCGTAGCGGCCGTCTTTGGGGCGGCGGCTGGGCTGCACATAAGCCGCCCGCCAGGGCTCGGGGCCAATCGCGCGCAAAAAGGTCGCGGTGTGCGAGGTGCCTGCGCCCACTTCCATGTCGTAGGGCTGCAAGAGGGCGCAGCCCTGGGCGTCCCAATAGGACTGGAGCGTCAAGATGATTTGCTGGAAGGTCTTCATGAGCGGGAGTCTGAGGAGCCGCGCATCGGTCTGTGCCGGGGCGACAAAGTCGCTGTGGTGCGCGTAAACCCTTGATTTTAGAGGCTATTGGGTCGGCTATCCTTTTCCCTACGGAGGAATCGATGGGCTTACAACAACTGATTTTGGGTCTGGTCCTGGCGACCATGGTGTTTTCTGTGGCGCTGGAGTTGCGGCTGGACGACTTTCGCCGCGTGGCGCAGGCGCCCAAGGCCGTGGTTTGCGGCCTGATTCCACAATTTATTTTGCTGCCGGTGGGCACCTGGCTGGCCACCATGGTGCTGGATTTGCCCTCCAATATTGAGGCCGCCATGATCTTGGTGGCCGCCTGCCCGGGTGGCAGCCTGAGCAATGTGGTCACGCACTTCGGTCGCGGCAATACCGCGCTGTCGGTCAGCATCTCGGCCGTGGCCAGCGTGATTGCGCTGTTTGCCACACCGTTCAACTTTAGCTGGATGGTGGCCACCAACCCCAACACCGCCGCCTGGCTCCAAACGCTGGCCATCGACCCCGCGGGCATCTGGTGGAGCCTGTTGCTGCTGTTGGCCGTGCCCATGGCGCTGGGGCTGGCGGCCTCGCACCGACTGCCAGCGCTCACCGAACGCATCCGCAAACCGCTGGGCAACTTTGCCGTGGCCGCGCTGGTGCTGTTTATCGTGGCCGGTTTGATCAAGGAGCGCCAATTGCTCACTCTGGGGCTCTTGCCCCTGTTGATGATTGTGGTCTTGCACAACGCCAGCGGCCTGGCCTTTGGCTGGATCACCGCCTGGGTGATGCGGGTCAGCGAGCGCGACCGCCGCGCGGTGGTGATTGAGGGCGGCATGCAGAACTCGGGCCTGGCGCTGGGGATCATTGCGCTGCAATTCAACAGCGACCTGGGAATGGTGACCCTGGCCAGTCTGTGGGGCATGTGGCATATCGTCAGCGGAATGGCGTTGGCACTGATTTGGAGACGCAAAGATGCTCGATTGGCTGATTAAGAGGGGCACGGTTGTCGATGGCACCGGCGCTGCACCGCGGGTAGCTGATGTTGGGGTGCGCGACGGGCGCATCGTGGAAGTGGGCGCTGTCGACACCCCCGCCCGGCACACGCTTCAAGCGCAAGGCCTGTGGATCACGCCGGGTTTTATTGACATCCACACCCACTATGACGGCCAAGCCACCTGGGACGACTGCTTTACGCCCAGCATCTACCACGGCGTGACGACGGTGGTCATGGGCAACTGCGGCGTCGGTTTCGCGCCGGTACGCCCCGGCCACGAAGACGACCTGGTCAAACTGATGGAGGGCGTGGAAGACATTCCGGGCGCGGCACTGCACGAGGGCATTCGCTGGAATTGGGAGAGTTTTCCGCAGTACATGAACGCCTTGGCCGCCACGCCGCGCAGTCTGGACTACTTGGTGCAGGTTCCGCATGACCCGCTGCGCATGTACGTGATGGGCGAGCGCGCACTGGCCCACACCGCCGCCACCTCCACGGACATTGACGACATGCGCGCCCTGCTGCGCGAAGCGCTCAAGGCCGGGGCCGCAGGCCTGAGCACCGGGCGCAGCGACAACCATCGCACGGCCGAGGGGAAAGACACGCCCGCCGCCAAC
>Ga0114968_10001747_pt1 | contig 16747 bp, 13 predicted proteins | sample M_130807_EF_Meta_FD_87020 | JGI IMG/M metagenome (GOLD analysis project Ga0114968, IMG submission 87020) | Freshwater microbial communities from Lake Montjoie, Canada to study carbon cycling - M_130807_EF_MetaG | ecosystem: Environmental > Aquatic > Freshwater > Lake | place: Lake Montjoie...
CTGTGGTCCGCATCTCCGGCGATGGCGGCACCATTTTCGCCGCCCTTTAGGGCCAGTTCACGCGTCTCCAGCGAGAGTCCGCCTTTCTTCTTTTCTGCATTGTGGCAGCCGAGGCACTGCGTCTTCAGCAGCCCCATCGCCTGCGCCGGATGCACCTTTGCCACCTCCGCAGCGAGCGAGGAGGTGAGCAGGATGAATGCAAGAGCGTGGCGGCATTGGATCATGGTTGTGGTCAAACTACGGCCTAAACCACAGGGCTCTTGCCATTGATCCTCAACGTAGCCCGCTATCGCCGCAACTTTCGCCGCTCGTTATACCACCCCAGCGCCAGCGAAATCACAAACAGCCCCACAAAAATGCAAAACACCACCCACAGCGACTGAGTCATGCCAATGAGAAACTGCAAGGGCTGCCGGGGCATCGGTGCCGCATGAATCAGCAGCAGATGAACCACATATAGAAGCAGTGATTCACGGCCCGCAAGGCGCAGCCAGCCGGTGACGGCACTGAGTCGGTCCGACACACTGGCCACCAGCGCGGCGGCCATCAGTACCCAGCCGAGGCGTTCCAGAAAGAACTCCGGCGGACCTCCCGGCCAGCGCGAATAAGGCTGCACAAAGGCCAGCAGCGCCCCCAAAATGAAGACCAACGCCGCATGTCGATCCGTGTTGCCGTTCCAAATCCCCCGCGTCAGAAATCCGGCAAGCCCGAAACCCACCCAGGGGAACAGCGCAAACAGCGAGCCCTGATTGCGGTTGAGATACTGATCAATGAACAGCAGTCCCGTGTGCCAGCTCTCAGCCGACTTTTGCAGGCCCACAAACAGGATCAGCAGCACCGCCACCACCACGTGCCGCCAGCGTCCGGCGCGTTCCGCCAGCAGCATCAGCATGCCGCTGATGGCGAGGCAATGCAGCACATTGACCTTACACGCAGCACGCCATGCCTGGGCGTGGACCAGATCAGTCCAGGGGACATACATCAGGTAGGCGATGAGCAGCACCAGCAGCAGCCGTTTAAAGGCGGGCAGCGCTGGCCTGGGTGCCGCCGCTGTCACATGTGCCCGCACATACCCGGCGATCCAAAAGAACGCGGGGGCGACCAAGCCGTGGCAGTAGGTCAGCTGATGAAACCACGCGGTGTTTTGCAGCCCGGCATCGAGAAACGTATTCGCCGAGTGCGTCCAGACCATGCCCAAAACCGCCAGACCACGGAAGAGATCGAGCCAAAGGAGACGTTTGCGAGGGAAAGACACGCGCTGAGACTAACTAATTTGTTTCCATTCACAAGATGTCACGCCGGTGGGCGTTGGTTACAGCTTTCGTTTCCCACCATGAAGTCAGCCCTCCTGCTCTCCCTCCTCATCGCAAGCGCCGCGCCTGCCGCCGAAGTTTTTGAAGCCGCGCTCGGCCGCGAAACGGAACTGCCCGAAGGCAAGGAGGCGGATGGCATCCTCGGCGACTTCGTTTTGCGCAGCGACAAGGTAGAAGCGGTGATCTCCCAGAACTCGCCCAACCGCCGCGCCAACATGAGCACCTTTTACGGCGAGGACGGCGTCACTCCCGGCTGCCTGTATGACATCACTCTGCGTGGTGCCAACAACGACCAACTCGTCGTGTATGGTCCCTGCGGGCACGGCAAGGTCAGCTACGTGAAGATCGTCGATTCGAAAGAAAAGGGCGAAGCCGCCGTGGAATCCGTCACCACCGCCGCAAAGAACGGTGGCGTCTTCAAACGGCATGAATACCGCGTGCAGGACGGCCTACAGGGCATCTTCATCACCACCACGCTGCGCAACGAGACCGACAAGCCGCAGAAGGTCTTCACCAAATCAGACTTCACCCGCTTTGACTCCGCCGGGACAACCACGGACGGCATCTACTGGACCGATGCCATCAACCCGGCACACAAATGCGGTTACGCGGTCGGCACGCTCAATGTCACCGGCGCGGAAAAGATCGCGGACACCCTGGAGCTGAACCCCGGACAAGAAGTCGTCATCTCACGCTTCTTCGCCGTCGGCACCTCGCCCGCGCAGGCGGTGGGAGAAGTGCGCTCGGTCAAAGGCGACAAGCTGGGCAGCATCACGGCGCAGCTCCTCGATCAAGGCGGCAAAGGCCTCACCACGGCCAAAGTGCTCGTGCCCGATGGCGAAAACTCCATCCCTGCCTATCCTGATACCGAGGGCAAAGTGAGCTTCAAAGCACCGCAAGGTCCGTTGGAACTGCACATCCAAGACCTGGGTCGCATGCCGGCCAAGATTGCCTTCACCGTGGCTGAAGGCTCCACTTCCGCCCCCAAAGTGGTCCTGCCTGCCGCCGCACGCATCCGCTTTGACATCACCGACGAATCCGGCAAACCCACTCCCTGCAAGGCTCACTTCGCACCGCTGGACAAAGACGCTCCGAAACTCGATCTCGGCCCCAAGTGGCGCGCGCATGGCTGCGTGGACCAATACATGAGCGAGAACGGCCACTTCACCCAGCAACTGCCGCCGGGCAAGTATCGTGTCGTGGTGGTGCGTGGGCCAGAATACTCGCATCTGGAGCAGGAAGTGACTGTCGAGACAGGCAAGGAGTCCGTCCTCAAGGGCACGCTCAAACGGGTGGTCGATACCAAGGGCTGGATCAGCGCCGACTTCCACAATCATAGCACGCCCAGCGGTGACAACGTCTGCGACACGGATGGCCGTTTGATCAACATCGCAGCAGAGAATGTGGAGTTCGCACCCACGACCGAGCATAACCGCTTTTACGACTGGGAACCCACGATCAAGGCACTCGGCCTCGAATCCTACATCAAGACCGTCAAAGGCATCGAGCTTACCGGCAGCCGCCAGCACGTCAATGCCTTCCCGTTTGAGCCCGAGCCGCTCAAGCAAAACGGCGGCGCGCCTGAGTGGAATGACGACCCACGCGTCACGGTCCTGACTTTGCGCCGCTGGCAGGGCGAGCGTGCAGACCGCTGGATTCAATTCAACCACCCCGATCTTTCCAACATGTTCGTTGACCGTGACAGCGATGGCATTGAAGACGGTGGTTTCGTGGGTGTTGGCAGCATGATTGACGGCTCTGAAGCCGAAAACGGCCCGGGCACCGACATCCTCTCAGAAGCTCCGTTTCGCCTGAGCCGCCCGGCGGGTTCGCTGGCCATGAAGGTCACCGCAGTTCGCGAGTTTGTCTGGCGTCAGCTCTTGAATAAGGGCCTGCGTGTTACCGCTGTGGGTGTGGCGGATGCCCACTCGGTCTATGGCAATGGCGTCGGCTGCTGGCGCTGCTACCTGCCGAGCACTACCGATGAGCCTGCGAAGATCGACTGGGCGGAACTCGCCCCGCATGCCAAGGCCGGCCACCTCGTGCTAAGCACCGGCCCCTGCCTCGAAGTCACCACGCAAAACGGCAAGATCGCCGGAGATGATGATCGCTCCACCGGTGGCATTGATCTGAAGGTGCGCGTGCAGTGTACCGACTGGATGGACATCGACCGTGTGCAGGTGCTGGTGAACAGCCGCCCTGATCCCGAGCTCAATTTCACCCGCGCAACGCACCCGCAGATGTTTAAGGACGGCGTGGTGAAGTTTGACGAAAAGATTCACGTGCCGCTGCAGCACGACGCCCATCTCATCGTCGTCGCCATTGATGAAGATGGCGATCAAAAAACCTGCTACGGCACCAGCGACTACGCCAAAATGCGCCCCTGCGCCTACAACAACCCCATCTACGTCGATGCCGACGGCGGCGGATTCCAACCAAACGGTGACACGCTTGGTTTCGAACTTCCCACCGGTGGCCTCAAAGTGGATGCAGCGAAGGAACAACTCATGAAGGCCGGCTTGATCAAGGATGGGCCGCAACCCGCTGCGCCACCGCCCACGACTGAGCCGAAGAGGAAAATGAAGAAGGCATGATGGATTGCCCTACCCCTCCTTAAATCCGCCACTGCCGCTGAGAAAGCCTGTGCGCTGGCAGCAGGGCTTCATGCATTGCCTCCTTGCTGTGATGTGTTAGCGTGGTTGTGTCATGATCACCGTTGCCACTTCCATTCCCGACGAACTTCGTCTGAACCTTCACCAAGGCGAGGAGATTCAATTTCAAGCCCTCGTGCAGCAGGACGGCAGTTTTCTCGTCACCAGTGTGCTTCATCGGCAGCCTCTACAGGCCTCCCCCGTGCCTTCAGCGCTGAGTGATGCTCCCAGGACATTGAGCGACTGGGCGCACAAGTGGGCAGGCACCCTGCAGCTTGCGGAAGGCGAGAGTTCTCAATCTCTGCGCGAATCCTATCTGACTGAAAAATTCGGTGCCTGATCCCTCTCTCTGGCCATGCGCGTCTTCATCGATACCAACATCCTGCTTGATGTTGTTGAGCAGAGAACCCCGCACTACGCGGACAGCCTGGCTGTGCTGGAGCGCACTGGTTTAAAGGGGGATCAGGTCTTCATGGCCTGGCACACTCTTGCCAATGTGTTCTACATTTACGGCAAGAAGGCTGGCGTGGCCACTGCGCGGCAGGCACTTCAGGAATTGCTGCAAGTCATCACCGTAGCAACTGTGGGTCATGCGCAGGCATTGCAGTCGTTCACCCTCGGCTTCGATGATTTGGAGGATGCCTTGCAGGCGGTGGCGGCGGAGGCCTGCTTTGCTCATTGCATCATCACGCGCAATGCGCCGGACTTCGCCACCAGTCCTGTTAGCGTGCTCACTCCCAAGCAGTTCCTTGCGCAGTTCCCTTGAACTGCCACCCCGCCGGTCTCTCTAAAACGACAAACGGTCTTTGCCCAGTTTGATGATCATTTTATGAACTCCCCCCCCGAGCTGTTCAAGCACGCCACCGCCGCCGCCGCGAAGGCTTATGCCCCCTACTCCAAGTTTCAAGTCGGCTGCGCCCTGCTGACGGCGCAGGGGAACCTCTTCACCGGCTGCAATGTCGAGAATGCGAGCTATGGCCTGACCATCTGCGCGGAGCGCAATACCATCTTCCATGCCGTGGCGGAGGAAGGTCCAAGCATGAAAATTGCCGAACTGGCGGTGATCGCACTGGGGCTTGAATTCCCGCCCTGCGGCGGCTGCCGACAAGTGATCGCAGAGTTTGCGGGGCCGGAGACGCCAGTGTGGTTTTTGCGTGATGGAAAACCGGTAGCGTTGACGATGGCGGAGTTGCTGCCAGCGAGCTTCAGGATATGAGTGCGCCCGCATGACACTTCCTCCCTCAGTTACACTCATTGAAGAACCCGCCGGTTACCCTATCCTCGTTATTGAGCACGCCGCTGCGAGCGGTCGCATCGCGCTGAACGGAGCGCATGTGACGGACTGGATTCCTGAAGGGCATGATCCCGTGCTTTACATGAGTGCCGAGGCGGTGCTGGAGCCGGGGAAGCCCATTCGTGGTGGCATCCCGGTTTGTTGGCCTTGGTTTGGCCCAAATCCGACGGACAGTAGCAAACCGGCGCATGGTTTTGTACGCCAGATGCTGTGGGAAGTCGATGTGGCGCGCGAAACGGAGACCACGGTGGACATCGTGCTCAAGCTGTCCGATTCCGCCGCCACCCAAGCCCTCTGGCCGCAGGCCTTCTCCGCTCGGCTGCATGTCCACATGGGCGCTGCCCTGCAGGTCACGCTGCAAGCCACCAACACCGGCAACACCCCCTGGAGCATGACCGGCGCGCTGCATACCTACTTCAATGTGGAGGACGTGCGCAAAGTCAGCATCCATGGCCTGCATGGCACGCAGTACGTGGAAAGCCGCCTGTCACCCGACAAGCGCCCGCAGCACGGCACCATCGTCATCGATCAGGAAGTGGACCGCATGTATGTCTCCGATGCCACGGTCATCGTGCATGATCCCCTCTGGAAGCGCGAACTGGTCATCGAAAAGGCCGGCAGCCTAGCCACAGTAGTGTGGAATCCGTGGATCGAAAAATCCAAGCGTCTCGCCGATCTCCCCGACGAGGCCTATCCCGAGTTTCTCTGCATCGAAGCGGCCAACGCCGGTGAAGATGTGGTCACCGTAGAACCCGGACATGAGCATCTGCTGATGCAGCGCGTGGAGGTGCGGAAGTTGTAAGCGACTTCCGTCATTTTCTCCTCACACCCCGTTGCTTGACCCCGTCCCCTGCCTCGCCATGTCTTGACGCGTGCCTGATGGTCCCCCATTGATCGACCGTGTTCGTTTGCGCTCCAACCAGTGGCGCAAGCTGCGCTCCATCGTGCTCAATCTTGCCACGACGGACAGTTTTTACGGCAAAAGGATCCGCGCTTGGGAGCTGAAAGTGAGCCGCCTCAATCGCGTGGATGATTTCATCGCGCAGGTCCCATTCACCACCAAGGCGGACATTCAGGCAGACCGCCTGGCGAATCCCCCGTTCGGCACCAATCTGACACGGGCCATGAGCCAGTACACTCGGTTCTGCCAGACGAGCGGCACCAGCACTGGCGTTCCCATGGCCTGGGTGGACACTCCGGAGAGCTGGGATGCCATGCTCAAGTGCTGGCAGCGCGTGTTTGATGCCGCAGGACTGGTCAAAGGGCGTGACCGCATCTTCTTTGCGTTCTCATTCGGTCCGTTCCTGGGTTTTTGGACGGCTTATGAGGCGGCGGCAAAGGATTACCTGATCATCCCCACGGGTGGCATGTCCAGTCAGGCGCGGCTGGAGGCCATGGCTCGCTACGGTGCCACGGTGCTGTGCTGCACACCAACCTATGCACTACGGCTCGGCGAATTGATCGGTGCCCCTTCCGGCGTGGAGCGCATGGGCCTGCGCATCAACAAGATCATCGTGGCGGGGGAAACCGGCGGTAGCGTGCCTGAGGTGCGCAAACGTCTGGAGGATCTGTGGGATGCTCGCGTGTTTGATCATCACGGCATGACCGAGGTCGGACCTGTCAGCTACGAAACGGAAGACATGCCACTGCAGCTCGTGGTCATAGAAGAGGCTTATCTCGCTGAGATCATTGACCCAAAAACAGGCGTCGAAGTGGCCGATGGTGAGTGCGGTGAATTGGTTCTCTCCACGCTGGACCGCACCGCCTGCCCCCTGCTGCGCTATCGCACCGGGGACTGGGTGAAGAAGAAACTCCACCGCGGCCGTCTGATGCTCGACGGCGGCATTCTGAGCCGTGTGGATGACATGATCGTGGTGCGTGGCGTGAACATTTATCCCAGCGCTGTTGAAGCCGTGGTACGGCAGTTTCCCGAAGTCGTCGAATACATGGTCGAGCAGCGCAAAGTGGATGCGATGGACGAGATCGAACTGGTCATCGAATTGGATGGCAATGTGGCAAAGCCGTTGCTAAAACGTCTTGAGGCCAAGCTGAAAGACACCTTTTCGCTGCGTATTCCAGTACGTCTCGCCGAGCCCAACAGCCTCCCACGCCATGAATTCAAGGCGAAGCGGTGGCGTCTGGTGCAGGCAGCCTGAACCACCCGTCGGCTGTTCCTTCGTCTTTCGTCATTTTATTCTGTTCATCTCCCGCAGCTTGCCTACGCTTGCCCCATGCCACTCATCCAACTAACCAACATTTCCAAATCTTACACCGACCCTGGCAGCGGAGCGCAGGTGCCGGTATTGCGTGGCATCAATCTCAGCATTGAAGCCGGTGAATCCTTGGCCATCGTCGGCCCCTCGGGCTGTGGCAAGAGCACGTTGCTGAACATCCTGGGCACACTCGACCTACCAGACGCGGGTGAAATCACCTTGGATGGTCAAGCCCTGTCCAGCCTGACGGCGCAGCAGCTCGCGGCAGTGCGCAGTCAAAAGATAGGCTTCATCTTTCAACTGCATCATCTCATGCCGCAGTGCTCCGTGCTGGAGAACGTGCTGCTCCCCACGCTCGCTCTGAAATCCCCACCTGCCGATGCTGTGCAGCGCGCGGAATCCCTGCTCGAACAGGTGGGGCTCAAGGACCGCATGGACTGGAAGCCCGCTCAGCTCTCCGGTGGCGAACGCCAGCGCGTGGCCTTTGTGCGTGCCTTGATCAACCAGCCACGGCTCATCCTCGCCGATGAACCGACCGGTGCCCTTGACGAAACCAACGCCGCGGCTTTGACCGACCTGCTGCTGCAACTCCAGAAGAGCAGTGATGTCACGCTGGTCATGGTCACGCATCATCGCGCACAGGCAGACCGCATGGGCCGTGTGCTGACGATTCACGAAGGCGTCCTGCAATGAAACTCACGGATTACGTCATCCAGTCCGCACGTCATTACTGGCGTGGTCATCTGGGCCTGCTGTTTGGCACCTTCCTGGCTGCCACGATTCTGACCGGCTCCATGCTCGTGGGCGATTCGGTACGTGCCAGTCTGCAGCGCGTTGCGGCCCTACGGCTGGGCAAGGTGGAAGGCGGCGTGCTCGGCGGTGATAACTGGTTCACGGAAGCTCTGGCGCGTAAATCCAACGCCGCGCCCATCATTATCGCAACGGGTGCTGCGGGTGCTGCGGGTGCTGCGAATGGCAAGGTGCGGGTGAACGGAGCTCAGGTGCTGGGAGTAGATGCCAGCTTCTGGAAGCTCAGCGCGAGTGCAAAGAACATTGCCTTTGATAAATCAGCCGTGGCCATCAATGAGCCGCTCGCACGCAAACTCGGCGTGAAGGCTGGCGATACGATCCTCGTGCGGCTGGAGCGCCCCAGCGCCATTTCACGCGATGCTCCGCTCTCCGGCAGCACCAATCAGGATGTCTCACTCAGGCGCACCGTGGCGGCGGTGGTGAGCGCGGAAGACTTTGGCGCGTTTCAGCTCACCGCCTCGCAGGTGCCGCCGGATTCGGTGTTTGTGAACCTCGCTGATCTGCAGACACAGCTCGAAATGGACGGGCGTGTGAACGCGATGCTCCACCCGCAGTTCAACTCACTGCGAGCGCATTTGGAAGAACATCGCACCCTTGAAGATTTCGCACTTCGTCTCAAGCGCATCGAAGGCCCGAACAAGGAATGGGAGATCAGCACCAGCCGTGTGTTTCTGGATCGCAGCCTCGCGATCAAACTTGGGGACTTCAAAGGTGCCTACGGTGTGCTGACTTATCTGGTGAATGGCATCACCTCCAAGCAAGGCGGCACCCCCTACTCCATGGTGACGGCGACTGGACACGGCAAGGATGATGAAATCACCATCACCCAATGGCTGGCGGATGACCAGAAGCTCGCAGTCGGCGATGAGCTGGAGGTCAAATACTTCGTGGTCGGTCTGGGGCGCGATCTAAAACAGCAGTCCGCAAAGTTCAAAGTGGCGGCGATTCTGCCGATGGATCATCCGCAGGTCACGAAGGCATGGACGCCCGAATTCCCCGGCGTTTCGGACGTGGACAACTGCCGTGACTGGGAACCTGGCATCCCGATGGACATGAAGGCCATCCGTGACAAGGACGAGGATTATTGGGATGAATTCAAGGGCACACCGAAGGGTTTCATCACCCTGGCGGCAGGCCAGAAACTCTGGGCCAATCGTTTTGGCAATCTGACCGCGATCCGTCTGCCTGATGAAGGCCAGATCCCGGAAGCGAAGGCAAACGCACTCGCACTGCGCCTGCAGCTTGCTGACATCGGTCTGGTGCCGCGTGATTTCAAAAACGAAGCCGGAGCCGCCGCCAAGGGCAGCGTGGACTTCGGCGGGCTGTTCATCGGCCTGAGCATGTTCTTGATTGCTGCGGCTCTGGTCTTTGCCGCACTGCTGTTCCTGTTCACGCTGGAGCGTCGCGCCTCGCAGATCGGCCTGCTGCTGGCGGTGGGATGGACGCGCGGCATGGTACGTCGCGCCTGGCTGTTGGAGGCGGGCGTCATCGCGGTGGCGGGGGTACTGCTCGGCGTGTTTGGCGGCATACTGTACACACAGACCGCATTGCACGGCCTCTCTGCCATCTGGACGGGTGCCACACAAGGGCTGCCACTCGTGTTCAGCGCCAGCTTTGGCACGATCTTCAATGCGGCACTGGCCACTCTGGTCGTGGTGTTGCTTACCCTCGCTTGGGCCAGCCGGAAGCTCTTCAAAGTCACAGCACGCGACCTGCTGGCAGGCTCCTGGGGCGATGACCTAGCGCCTGCGCAGGAAAAGCGCGGCATGAAGCTTCCGTTGATTTTTGCGGCCCTTGCGCTGGTGCTGCTTGCGGTCGGGTTTGTGGTGAAGAATCCCGAAGCCGTGGCGGGCATGTTCTTTGGCTCCGGGATGATGATGCTCATCGCCGGCCTGCTCATTCTGCGTGGTTGGATGCGCCATGACAGCGGCACTCTCGCACGGTCACTCTGGCAGATCGGCTCGCGCAACATTTCGCGCCGGCCTTCCCGCAGTCTGGCGGTCATTGGCATGATGGCCGGCGGCATCTTTCTGGTGGTGGCGGTGAATGCCTTCCGCATGAGTGCTGGAGACACCACCGCGCGTGACTCCGGTACGGGTGGCTTCGCGCTCATCGGTGAGTCCTCGCTGCCGGTGTATGAAGACCTGAATGTGAAGGCAGGCTGGGATGCGTTTGGCCTGGACGAAAAGCTCATGCCACAGGCCCGAGTGGTCCCCTTCCGCGTGCGCGAGGGTGATGACGCGAGCTGCCTGAATCTCAACCGCGCGCAAAAGCCGATGCTCGTGGCGGCTGATCCAGCCAAGCTGACTGGCACCTTTGCATTCGCCTCAGGGGCGTGGGACAAACTCAACGACACCACCTGCGTCCCGGCCATCGCCGATCAAGCCACCGCCATGTGGGGTCTCGGCAAGGGCGTGGGCGATACGGTGGACTATCAGGACAGTGCCGGAAACACCTTCCAGGTGAAAATCGTCGGCCTGCTGGCGGGTTCGGTATTGCAGGGCAAGATGATCATCAGTGAAGCGGCCTTTCTCTTGAAATATCCGGATGCTGCGGGCTATCGCTTCTTCTTGATCGATGCGAAACCGGGGCAGGCGGCTGAAGTCTCTGAGCACCTCACGCGGCAGCTTGAGCAGCGCGGTCTCGCGCTGGAAGCCACAAAGCAACGCCTGGAATTGTTCCTGAGCGTGCAGAACACCTACATTGGCATCTTCACCGTCCTCGGGGGGCTCGGCGTGCTGCTTGGAACTGCCGGTATCGGCGTCCTCATAGCACGGCATGTGCTGGAGCGGCGTGGCGAGCTCGGCCTCATGCAGGCGCTGGGATTCCGTATCGGAGCGCTGCGTGCCATGATCATGGGAGAGCACGGTGTGCTGCTCGTCCTCGGCGTCATTCTCGGCGTCATTACCGCCTCACTGGCCGTGCTGCCACAATTGATCGAACGTGGCGGCGGGCTGCCCATTGGCTTCTTAAGCCAGTTGATCGCCGCCGTGCTTGGCTTCGGCCTCGGGGTGTGCGCCATCGCCGTGTCCACGGCTGTGCGTGGCAGCCTGACTGATTCAATCCGGCGGGAGTAAGGCGAACTCAGTTGCTCGCCGCGCCTTGCACTCTGCGCCGCGCACGCTCCTATATGAGCAGTGAACCCCACGCTCAACGACCCCGACTCTCCCTTCGATCTCGCCCTCCGCCCGGCGGATTTTTCCGAGTTTCACGGCCAGACCAAGGTCAAAGAACAGCTCCTCGTCATGGTCGAGGCCGCCAAAATGCGCGGAGAGTCGCTGGACCATGTGCTGCTTTGCGGCCCGCCTGGATTGGGCAAGACCACCTTGGCCAATCTCATCGCCAACGCCATCGGCACCAAGCTGCACACCACCAGCGGCCCGCAGATTGATCGTGCGGGTGATCTCGCCGGCATCCTCACCAATCTGCAGGAGCGCGACGTCCTCTTCATTGACGAAATCCACCGCCTGCATCCCAGCATCGAAGAGTACCTTTATCCCGCCATCGAGGACTACCGTCTCGACATCATCATCGATCAGGGGCCGAAAGCCCGCACCATCCGCATCGACCTGCCGCCCTTCACGCTCGTCGGTGCCACTACCCGCGCCGGCATGCTCACCGCGCCGATGCGCTCACGCTTTGGCATTCCGAATCGTCTCGACTACTACACCGCCGAGGAGATCCAGCACATCCTCATCCGCTCCGCTCGGTTGATGAATGTCGCCATCGAGCCCGAAGGCGCGCATGAGATCGCCCGCCGCTCCCGTGGCACGCCCCGCATTGCCAATCACCTCCTTCGCTGGGTACGTGATTTCGCTCAGGTGAAGGCGCAGAACATCGTCACCGAAGACGTCGCCCGTCAGGCGCTCACCATGCGCGACATTGACGAGTCCGGTCTCGATGAAATGGACACCCGCATCCTCGAAGCCATCATCGGCAAGTTCGACGGCGGTCCCGTCGGCATGGGCAGCGTCGCCGTCGCCGTCGGTGAAGACACCAGCACCCTGGAAGACGTGCACGAGCCCTACCTCGTGATGCAAGGCTACCTGAAACGCACCCCTCGTGGTCGCGTCGCCATGCCCGCCGCCTACCGCAAACTCGGCCTCATGCCGCCGACGACGGGGCAGACGGAGTTGTTTTAAAGGCCATTGAAGCAGCCGGGCCTTGCGCCTGGGTCACTCCGCGTTCAGCATTCCCCTACATGTGGCGCGAACTCACCACCCTCTGGCAGAGCATCTGCGACCCCGAGTACCTGCATCTGCTGCTGGAGCCACTGCCTTTGTATGGGCTGGGGATTGGACTGACGTTTTTGATCGTGGCGTATATGTTTGGCGAGGCGAGGTGCCGCATGCTGGCCCTGGCGGTCATCTGCGTTTGCTGCGCGAGCGTGTGGCCGTACCTTGATTTGCGTGACAAGGCCACGCCGCGTATCCTCGCCACGCGCTCACCGGATTTCGCACCGCTGATTCAAGAGCAAACGCAGCGGCGCAAAGACTGGGCACTGCCCTACTATGCGATGGCGTTGTGCAGTTTAGTGGCGCTCGTCACCTCCCGTTCTCCCAAAGGCAGGCTGGTGCTGTTTGTTGTGGTCATCTTGGGTGCGCTGCTGTTCTGGTTCAGCATCTGGATGCACAAGAAGGAGTGCGAAGTGTACCACCGCAACATTGTGCGGTTTGTGCCGGTGCGGTGAAGCCGGGATGACTCCTTTTCTCGTCATACAAACCAAGCGCGCGGCTTACTCCTCAACGTAGGAGTCACCCTCGGTGGGCACCACGATCTGATTTTTGACGAGGTCAAAGTACTGCCCTTTGCCATAGGAGTGAATGTAGAGCCGCTGTTTCCGGCGCTTCAAATTGTCGAGCACGATGGAGATCTGTTTAAAGTCCACCGTGTCCTGAAAATCGGAGAACCAGTACAGGCCGTCGGCATTGCGCACCTCATCACTCAGCAGCGCGAGCCAGGTGTATTCCACTCCCACGTTGTGGATGAAATAGGTCTGAGGACGGCGTGAAAGTTGGAGGAAAAGCTCTTTGCTCGGGATGGGGTCTTTGGTTTTGATCCTGTACTCCGCCGTCTCCATGTAGGTGGCACCGCCCAACCGCCAGAACTTCTCAAATTCGACGCCCGAAGTGCGGAAGACCTTCGTGCCCACCAGAGGCTTTTTCGGGGCGTCCAGTCCGCAGCCAAAATACAAGACAACGACGCTGCCTTTTGCCACCTTGTCCACCTCCTTGACGACGCGTTCCAGATGGGGTGTCATTGAGGTGGAAACGTCCAGCACCACGGCCAGTTTTTTCGCTTTGATGTTCAGGCCAAACAGGGGGCCGAAGACCATGCCGCTCTTGGCCCCTAGGCCCACCCCTTTACCAAATCCACCTGCGGCCCCCGCCAGACCAAATCCGCCGCTGGCCATCCCGCCACCCAGAGGTTTGGATGCCTGGGGAAGATCGGGCATGTCCGGGACATCCATCGGCAAAACCACATCCTTGAGGCTGTCAGCCACCGCCAGCTTGCGGATGGGCATCGACTGTTTGAGCCAGGGATTTTTCTTCTGCTGAATTTTGTGCTGTAGGGCCTGCTCCGCCTGCGCACCCTGAGCCGAGCCGCCGCCGGGAAGGAAATCCACCTGCCGGTCCATGACCTGATGCACCACGATGAGTGCTCCTGCGATCAATAGCAGTACATGGACGCCGATGCTCAAAGCGAGCGAGCGCCCGCCCCATTTGTCCCAGCGCTCCCGCCAGGAATCCTGCGTTGGCGCATGAGCGTCTGGTGGAATGCTGGGTGGGATCACGGCCCGCGCCTTGAACGCAGGGATGGGAGGAAACTTCGTTCTGTCTGGCGTATTTGGAACTGCTCCCGGTGAGATGAGAGCTCTCTTGGTGGCCGTGTGATTGTCCGTTGCTGGCGGCAGTGTAGGAGCCATGGGCGCAATCTGTCCAGGCACTGCCGTTATCAGGGGTGGCTGAGACTTGAATGACACTCTGGGTGACTGCCGCCCCTGCAGCATCACCCGCTTGTGGCTGATATTCTTCGCCTGAGCGTCCTTCGTTGCTCCATCAACAACCTCCTTTGCTGGATGAGCCGGTTCGGCGGATTCCGGCTTCTCCACAGTCTCTTCATCCACCGTTGGAAGGTGGTTGAATTCCTCAGGAGTGGAGAACATGGCAGATAGTCGGTAAACCCTGCTAAGGTTCCCGAGTTTTCAGCCAACTGCGAGAGCGGATTGGAAAATCTGCCTTGTAGGCGAACGGCCTAGCCTGCTGATCCTGGTTTAAGCGGCAGGTTTTTTCCCCATCCCAAAGAAGAAGATGATGGTGGCGGACACCAGCGCGGAAAAGCACATGTAATACAATGCACCCACATAAGAACCGGTCATTTTTTCCACGGTTCCCAGCAGAGTGGAACCAAAGGCACCCCCGAGATTTCCGAGCGAGTTGATGAGTCCAATGCTGCCTGCTGCCGCAGCAGAGGTGAGAAACAGGCTCGGCAAGGCCCAGAAGGCAGGCATGTAGCTCTTGAACCCGGTGAATGCAGCCATGAAGCATATCACTGTCAGCACTAGGCTTCCCTGGGTCTGCGGCAGGAGGCCCATTGAGGCGGAACCTATGACAATAGGCACCACGGCATGCCAGCGGCGCTCTTTAAAACGGTCCGAACTCCAGCCAGCGAAAAGCTGCCCGATCAACGCTGCAGCGGGAGGCAGCGTGATGAGCCACTTCAGCGTATCATCCTTTAAATGATACCAGTCTTTCAGAATGCTGGTCATGAACAGCTCCATGCCAATGCTGCCGGTGGTCATGCAAAAATACGCCAATGCCAGAATCAACACTTTGGGATGACTCAGGGCTTCAAGCACCGTCATGCGTTTGCCTTTGCTGGTCAGTCCGCGCTCCCGTTCCAGTTCATTCTCGAGCGCCGTCTTCTCCTCAGACGTGAGCCACGTGGCCTGCGCGGGACGGTCCGTCAGCTTGTAAAACACGATGACTCCCAAAACGACAGCGGGCAGCGCCCAGAAAACATACACCCACTGCCAGCCCACCATGCCCAGGAGGGCCGGATGCGCTGCATCTGAACCAATCTGCAGCAACTTGAAGGAGAGAAACGGGCTTACAATCTGTGCGAGCGGTGCCGCCACCAGGAAAATGGCCAGGGCGCGTGCCCTGTCGCGGCTGGGAAACCAATGAGTCAGGTAAACAATCACACCGGGGAAAAAGCCGGCCTCCGCCAGCCCCAGAAGAAAGCGCACGCTGTAAAACTGCCACGGTGTCGTCACCGCAGCGGTCAGTCCCGCCATCATACCCCAGGTGATCATAATGCGGCAGATCCACTTCCGCGCGCTCCAGCGTTCCACCATCAGAGTGCCGGGAATCTCCAGCAGCACATAACCAATATAAAAAATACCCGCACCAATGCCGATGACCGCATTGTCAAAGCCCACCAAATCCTTGGTCATCGTCAGCTTCGCCACCGCCACATTCTGCCGATCCACATAGGCGATCATATAGCTGACAAACAGCAGCGGCAGCAGATGCCAGTAGGCCTTGTTGCGTGCGCGGTTGAGCGCGGCGACGTGGTCGGAAGAGGAAAGCATGAAGGGATTGGCCGGGAGGAAAGACGTTTTAACAGGCTCGGTCTATCGGCGCAACATCAACTGGTCCCTATTCATTCCCGCCCTTCATGACTCAAATCTCCGCTTCCTAAAACGTGCAAAAGCCTCATCATGCTCACAGTAGAGATTCAGCCAGCCCAAATGGACATCATCACACTCATCTTCGTCGTCGTTGTCGTCATCATGCTCACCGGCCTCCGCGTGGCGCAGGAGTACCAGCGCGGGGTGGTGTTTCGTTTGGGGCGTTATGCGTCCCTGCGCGGACCGGGATTGTACTGGATCATTCCACTTGGAATCGAAAACGCGATGACGATCGACATCCGCATCTCCACGGTCTCTGCGGAGCAGCAGGAGACCATCACGCGGGACAGCGTCACGGTGAAGGTCAATGCGGTGCTATGGTACAAGATCGTGGACGCGCCAAAGTCCGTCATCGCCGTGCGCGACGCCCCTGCGGCGGTGTATCAGCTGGCGCTGACGAGCCTGCGCAACATCATCGGCCAGCATGACTTGGACGAGGTCCTGCAGGAGCGCGACAAGATCAACGCCCTTCTGCAGCAGGGCGTGGCACCGGCCACGGTGCCGTGGGGTATCGAGGTCGAGCGTTTTGAAATGAAGGATGTGGAACTGCCGGAGGCCATGCAGCAGGTCATGGCCATGCAGGCGGAGGCAATCCGCGAAAAGCGGGCGCGCATCATCAAGGCCGAGGCCGAGCTGGAGGCCTCCGAAAAACTTGCCGCCGCCGCCGCGCAGATGACGAACAACCCTGCCGCGCTGGAACTGCGCCGCATGCAGATGATCGCCGAAGTGGGTGCGGAGAACAACAGCACCACGGTCATCATGATCCCATCCGA
>Ga0114968_10001748_pt1 | contig 16746 bp, 18 predicted proteins | sample M_130807_EF_Meta_FD_87020 | JGI IMG/M metagenome (GOLD analysis project Ga0114968, IMG submission 87020) | Freshwater microbial communities from Lake Montjoie, Canada to study carbon cycling - M_130807_EF_MetaG | ecosystem: Environmental > Aquatic > Freshwater > Lake | place: Lake Montjoie...
AGATCCGTATGAACCTGCGGTGACTGCAGTATCTATTAAAGAAAGAGTAGAAGAATTACCAACATCAGAGTTGGTAACAAGAATTTGTCCAGCAGTACCAGTTACTGCACCACCAACTGTATCGTAGATATACTCAGCAAGAGTATCTGTTGTACCATTAATATATGGATTATTAAGAACTGTCTTGCCAGTACCATTTGGTGTGAGAACAATATTACCGTTGGTATCTGTGGAACTGATAGTATTAGTGCTACCAGTAAGAGTTAGATTACCAACATTAAGGTTATTGATTTTACTGCTGGCATCAACAACAATCGCAGATGACGAAGTTAGCGTACCTGGAGTGTGATCCAACATATCGGTGAAATATTTACCACCGATAACAAAGTGATTTGCAGCGTTGCCTGCTGTTTCTGAACCTATACCAATGTATAGACGATCACCACCATTTGATCCGTTGTCGGTTAATGCTGAGTAGGCTAATTCACCAGCACCAAGCGTACTAGGGTTTCCGCTAACTGATGAACGCTTAATGCGAATAATAGATGCCATCTTTTATTTCTCCGTTAAAATTCTCCACCTTCCATGTTCTGCGCATCTAGTGTAGTTGTGGCAGTCCATTTAGAGGTGATTGTTTTGTATACTAATACAGAACCATTACTAGGTAAATATGCGTCTACATCTCCTAAACCAGAGATTGATGAACTAGAGGCTGACGCACCTTGTATACCTACAGCAGAAACAATAGGGTTACCTATAGTATCTACCTGTGTAGTAATGAGTTCATTGGTTAGAACTGTTGCTGTTATGTCACTCATGTTTAACTTCTTGTAATTTCAGGTGTGATTATAACAAGACCTTCTAAGGCACGAGATTTCTCGTTTGTAGGAGAGGTCAATTCGATGTCGTACAGGTATCTACCTGCTTTAACATCACTTGAAGCAGCAGGGCTAAGTTGTAATCTAACTTTTCCTGCAGTGGCATCGTATATAGATGCAGTAAAATTCGTAAATGTTGAAGATTGATATGACTTACGGAATTGAGATGCGACTGTGTAACCAGTCAGATTCATAGCTGTTCCGTCTTGATTAGTGAGCGTAATGATACTACTGAAGGTAGTACCTTGATCAATCACTAAGTTCGTTATTGTTGCCATTAGAAGTCTCCAGCTTTATATGTTATTTATAATTCTGGAGACTGCAAGTATTTTAGAGTTGTCTAAACCTCAGAAATGATGGATAATAACCATGTTGGGTTTCTTATGAGTTACTTCTTAACTACTACTAAAAAGAATCCATTCCACCATTCGTCTTTAGACTCGACTGAATTAATCCAGATCTTCTCAAATAATACATTCAGCTTGGCTTTGGCTAAACCAGCTTTTGCTCCAGAAACTACACCTTCCCAGTTCGCATCATCAAACACAATAATAGCCTCATCTGCTAGAGTTTCAGCGAAGTATTCGATAGCCTTTTTGGTATTCATTTCATCATGTGGACCATCATAGAAAAAGAAATCAATATCTTTTATATTCGTAAGGTCAGTCGCATACATATCCGTATCATATACTTTACATACAGTAGAGCCTTTATATTTACGGACATTTTCTATAAATGTTTCTTTATTTGTCTTAGGAAGTTCATCACCAACTTGAGGTTGTATATCCTCTTTCCAGTGATCCACGAAATGAGCTTCTTTTAGAGTATTGCAAGAAAGTGCGGCAACTCCAGTCGATCCTAAGAAACTTCCCACTTCAAGATATTTATTTGAATTAGAGGCAATAGATTTAATCAACTTCTGCATCCTTGAAGAAGTTAGTCCAGGAATCCCAAAGTCTTCAATTGTAGGATTGTCATGATATGCTAAGACCTCTACTGCTTTAGTTACTTTAGCGGATAATTTCTGACCACCCTTAGATTCATAAACCTTATCGCAGAAGTTACAGTCCCAACAGTCAAACTTACAGTTCTTAATAATCTTGCGCCATGCATTGATTGGTTTTTCTACTAGATTATTATCCTCAAGATACTCTTCAAACCCAGCAAATAAAATCTCTTCATTGTTTGCATACTTAGAGATAATATCCATAGACTCGTACAATCTTGTTGCAGATTCTCTACCATGCATCTTAATCGTATCGATACCTAAGTCTAATAATTCATCCCAATCTTCTTTCCATGGAGTGAAATTAGCAGTCTTTAACATGATTGCTGAATCTTCATAGTCCCATTTCTGGCAAGAAACTCTAGCAATTGGTGAGTTGAAATACTGCGGATCTTCTTTAGTTCGATTACAGTTATACTCGTAGTGTTCAGTCATAACTGGACAACCACCAGCACACCCTTCATTCGCTAGAAGCGAAATCTTAACTGGAAGACCAATATCTTCGCAATACTTTTTAGCCTTCATAATTTTTAAAAGACTATCTCTGTCCCTCATCAAATCTCTATCTAAATTGATGTAGTGAAATCCAGCTTTAGCTAATCCTACAACTTCGTTAGCCTGTGTGACTTCTCGAAGAATTGTATTCTTGATAAAGAGTTCTGGGAATTCAGCTTGAATCTTTCCAGTCGCCACCCAATGAGTGTGAGGAATTGTAGCTGAACGAACACCTGCATCATAAAGAGGTTTAAAATTCTTTATGAACTTGTCTAGGTTTCGTTGAGTAGGGGGAACTGTGACATTGTTAAATGTCGCTGATACTGGTATTTTAGTTAATCGCTGAATATGTAAAGCAGCATCAATTGAATACTTAGCATCAGCGTCATGTATAACAAACACATCACCCATAGCATCCTGATCAAAGGGAGCTATGCGTGAAGTGAAGTAAATGTCGGAGATGTAGTCTTTGTAGCGAACAACAAACGAAATAAATTCGTTAAATTGTTTCTCCGTTAACTTTGGGTTGAGCGGTAAGCTGAAGACTTTCGAGGGATTTCGCATTGTAAACATTATCTAATAGTTGAGGGATAGTAGTATTATTTGCTTCCAAATATTGATCCACTTGCTCTTGCACACCTAAAGAAACTTTATGCAAACCAGCATTAATCAAACCAGAATATTGAACAGCTAACTGTAAAGTATTTAGTTGATCTTCCGCAGGCATCATAGCGATCGAGTCCATGTTACCAGAACCAATACGACCAAAAGCAAGAATATCAAGAGCAGCTTGTTTGCCCATACGAGCAACCCAGTACTTCTTTTCTTCTTCTTCGTTGAGTTCAAGATATGGTGCTAACTCTTCTTCAGTTTTAGCATATTTCTTTACAACATCAATAAACGCTTTCATCTCACTTTCAGACTGAGCAAACTTTCTTTGATAGATTGTAATATCATAGTCTAGTTTATCTAAGTCAATTTGAAGCAACTCTTTCTCTAACTCATCTGGAGTATTTTCGATAGTTCTTGCCATCATTTTACGATGGATTTCGCTTTTGCGAAGACTATTGCGAATCTCAGAATACGCATGGTAACGAGTTTCAATTTCTAACAATGCTTGACGAACCATTTTATATGGAGTCAACTGTGAGTTTGTAACGAATTGCTGACATTGGTATTCAGTCATACCCATATTAGCGTGAATTGATGATTTGATAATATCTAAATCATAATCTTTAAAATTATATCTCTCTTTAAAATCTTGAGCGACATTAATTTGTAGCACATCACTTGATACAATTTTTTTTGTATCAATCAAATCAGAAGTTGTATTCATGTATCTTCACCTCAGTAGTTCTGGTAGGATCAGTTTCTGATACAGTCCATCCAGGAATTTGCACTGCCTGCGTATCAGGCATAAAAACACCCAAATATTTTTCATATAAAATATTCAGATCCCATACAGTTGTTGGTGCTTTAAACTCTTTCATAAGTTTCTTATACACCACCAACATATCAGAAAGACTGTCAGCATATTGTTCTGCTTTAGTTAGGATTTTATTCGCTAACTCAGTCTTATCAATTTCTTGTTCTTGCGCAAGATAATCTAAAAATGGAGTATGACTATTTACTTGATCAGCTAACCACTCTCTTGCTTCGTGTTTCTGAATCTCCCAAGATTCTTTTTCAACCAGTGAAACACCCATAAACTCTTTAAAACGACGATCGAATTCTTGATTGATGATTTCGATAGCAACAGCTTTCATAAACGCAACAATATATCCAATTAATTCGTCAGTGATATCAATTGGAATCTTTGCTGGTTGTGTCCAGATGCCTTTTGCTGGTTCAGTAATTTTACCAACTGTTCTAATTTCTGAGAAAAATAAACTACCCCAATGAGCCTGTTCATAAGGGATTTCTACAATACGACAATCCCATCCTGGTCTTAGTGTATTGAATAATGTATCTGACATTTCAAAACAAGAAACATCATGAAGGTGAAATTTTTCTGTAGCTTCCATATTTGGATCGCCACCACCTTGTGCCACAATATTTTGTTCTAAATAGCCTGTTCTAATTAAAAAGTATTTCATTTTTTATCCTCTTGATAACTTATTTATGATGCCTGCGCTTGAGTGATCGAAGCAGATGCAGACCAACAAACTCCAGATGAAGTTCCGAAATGACCTTTTGGTCTTGTTGCAGAACCCATCGAATACATTGCATCGTTTGAATACAAGATTTTAATAGTATGATTAGTTTGTTGACCATCATGGTGTCCAATAACATACCCCCACTCTTGACCCATTTGATTATTTTCTTCTGAGTATGCTCTAACTCGAGCATATGCTGTTCCAATATCTGTGCCGTTTGTATCGCTACTTTTAATTTGGTTTGCGCTAGTAGAACTAGTGCCAGTTCCAATATAGTGGAATCCTTTTTTAGTAGTTAACCATTTACCCCATCCATCAGGAGAACCTGATGATGTAAATGATGTGAAAGCATCATTAGAAAAGGCAAGGGATCTTTTAGTTCCACCAAATGAACACCATATAACATTCTGTCCGCTACCAGAAGCAGAATTTCCATTAGCTGGTGATGCTGTAGTTGAGTACATAATTTCAGTACCAAAGTGCATTTTATCTGTAATATTTGTAGTAGAAGCTGGTAAATTACCACCCATTATGTACCCTACTTGACCAGTTTGATTTTGCCCAGCAGTGTGGAAGTTTCTTCTAATAGAACCATCCCAACCACCCAAGTTACCAACAGATGCGTCGCCAGCTCCTTGAGAAACCGCAGAACCAGATTCATTAGCACCGCCACCAAATCCGAATGTTGAGTAAGAATCACGAACATCTCGTTCTCTTGATCTACCCATTCCAGTGTGTAAATTTACACTGACTGTTCGTTTTGATGTTTCACCTGGTGGACTAGCACTGTTATCTTCAGATCCGTCTGAACCACCTTGTGCTCCAGTAACATATCCATTGTAGTCAGAAAAATATCCTTCTACATATGCGCAAGCATACTGCAACTGTTCACCACAGTAAACTGTAATGTCTGTTGAGTGCCAAGTTTTATTTACTGATCTCCAAGGATTACCACCCTTGTATCCACCAGCCTGATAACCATGAGTTAAAATAGTTCTAGTTTCAAAAGTTCCACCAAGAGCACTACCAGATGTTTCTCCAGGATATGACCAGAATCCAAATGTTCCATTAGTCATCAACTGAGCACCACGCTGAGATGTTGTTGGAACAGGAAGAACTGGGTTAGTTCCACCAATCCAATTTGTAGATCCAATTTTAAATGCCATAGTTACACCGCTCTTGAAGAAGTTACAGAAGCAGCTGCAGAACAACTGCCAGCTGAAGACATACCATAGTGACCTTTTGGTCTACCTGCAGAACCTAATAAAGTTACTGTATCATTAGAATATGTTACATACCAAGATTTATTATTTTGTTGTCCATCATACTCACCAAGACAATAACCTTTATCTTGACCCATATGATGATTTTCTTCACCAGCAATAAATCCACGATCTAAAGTTGTAGATATATCTGCTCTAGTTGTTTCGTTAAATTTAGTGAAATATCTTGATGAAGTATTACTACCTTGTCCTTGATAGTGCCAACCTTTTTTAGTTGACAACCATTTAGCATGACCATCAGTTCCTTGAGTACTACTATACGCAGACCATGTTTGATTAGAGTATGTTATATATTTTTTAGTTCCAGCGCAGTTAAAGAATGCGTCATATTGACCATGAGCAGCAGATCCAAAGTTACCAGACATACCAGAATCTGTAGTAGTATACATAATTTCAGTACCAAAGTGTAATCTATTAGTTACTGAAGATCCACCACCAGTAACATATCCTTCTTGTCCTGTTTGATTTGTTCCAGAACCACAAGCATCTCGTTGAACGCTCATAGCCCAACCACCAACACCAGCTGATGTGTAAATGTCAGTGTCGGCAGTTAATGCTGCACCAGTGCCGTAAGTAATACTTTGTCTTGCTGGATCATCCTGACCAGCTGACCCTGCGCCAGCTGCAGCATTTGCGTCATTACCACCGTAACCATAAGGCATAGAAGCAGAACCATATAATCCTGGACCACCACCATCACCACTATTTAAATTAGATAATCTATTTCTTGATTGACCTGTATGAAGATTAATAGAACCAGTTTGTGCGTATGAACCTTGTCCACCAATACCAAAAATATATCCATTATAGTCAGAGAAACATGCGTCACCATATGCCATGGCAGCAGTTAATTGTTCACCACAACTAAAAGTTATATCAGTTGCATGCCAACACTTATGAACAGTTCTCCATGGATTAGCGTTTTTATATCCACCACAAACAAATCCATGAGTTAGAATACTTCTAGTTTCAAAAGTGCCACCAATCGTTTCATTTGGATTTCCAGGATATGCAAAGTATGCACTGGTTCCATTGGTGTATATTGAAGTACCTCTATCATATCCATTGGATTGCGGTATTGGAAATACACCAGTATTATCACTGGCTAAAACTTTTGTTGATCCAAGATAAAATGCCATTTTAAGACCCTGCGTAGTATGTTGCTGTTAATGATGCAGCTGCTGAAAAGGCTGCAGCAGAAGATTGTCCAGTATGACCCTTTGGTCTTGCTGCACTTCCAAGAACAAGCTGAGCATCGTTTGAGTAAGTATATTTTACTGTATGATTATTTTGTTGGTCATCATAGTTACCCAAGCAGTAACCCCAGTTCTGTCCCATCTGAAAATTCTCTTCTCCCATGGCACGAACTTTATTAGTCATTGATGCAGATGTTTCAGTAGAGATTGTAAATTTATATTGACCTGTTGTTACATTAGCACCAGTTCCACCATATAGATGTCCCTGTTTTGCGCTAAGAATTTTACAAATTCCGTCTGTATGACCAGATGTATAAGCAGCCCAAGTTTGATTGGAGAATGTCATTTTTCTTCTAGATCCAGCCATAATACAATATATTGCGCTTTCTCCATGACCAGCTGATCCGTGGTTTCCACTTGCGCCAGAATCTGCACCAATATACATAACCTCAGTACCAAAGTGTAATCTATTAGTTACTGAAGATCCACCACCAGTAACATAACCTGCTTGACCTACTTGATCAACTCCACCAGCAGAAGCGTCTCTAACAACACTCATTTCCCAACCACCAAGACCAGTATTTCCTCTTGGGTCAAGTGACGCATCTGGTGAAGCAGTACCAACATATGAGCCATAAGGAACACCAGTATTTACACCAGTACCTGAAGCTGGATTATCTTGACCAGCTGTTGAAGATCCTGCAGCACCTGGAGCATCATTGCCACCATAACCATATGGTGTGCTAGTATTAGTACCAAAAACATCACGACCACGAGTTCTGCCAATACCATTATGTAAGTTAATACTTGAAGTATGAGTTGATGAACCTTGGAATCCAGAAGTGCCACCAAAAATATATCCGTTGAAATCACTCCACACACCATCAGTGTATGCAACTGGACGATCTAATTGTTCACCACAGTAGTAGGTGATATCGTTTGCGTGCCAAGTTTTATTAACAGAACGCCATGGATTAGAACCTTTATACCCACCAGCCATAAAGCCATGAGTCATAATTGTTCTAGTTAAATATGTCGCACCAATTGTAACTAAAGCAGTTCCAGGATATGACCAGAAGGTATTTGTACCATCAGAAAATAATCCATTTGCTGCAGCAGGTGGTGGAGTATATACGGCAGAAGTTGTGCCGATTACAGCAGTTGAGCCTAGTTTAAATGCCATTTATTTTACTCTCTAATGTTTCAACTTTAACTGACAACTCTTTAATTGCTTCAATAAGCAAAGCAGATAATTGATCATAGTAAACAGCTTTGTAACCATTATCTCTAGTTGCAACAGCTTCAGGTAATGCTAGTTCTGCCTCTTGAGCAAGAACCCCTGCTTCTTTTCTTGTAGTCGGTTTGCCTGATAATTCATTCCAATTGAAAGTATAACCTGAAAGTAACTTCAACTTGTACAATGCATTTGTAATTTGTTCGATATTAGTTTTTAGATTTTTATCAGAACTATAAGAAGTTGTAATGTCACCAGTTGCATTAATGTCGCCTGTAACATTTAGTGTTCCAGTGTGTCCAAAAGTGCCAGTAGAAGTTGGAGATGTAATAGTTAGATATAATCCACCAGCAGTTGCAGTTGTAAGATATGTGCTTGCCGCAACACCAGATTTAAGGTATCCTTGACCTACTACGAAAGCAGTTGTCGCCAGCTGAGTTGTATTCGTATCAATGGTTGCAGTAGGTGCAGCTGGAACTCCCGTAAAAGTTGGAGATGCAATAGTCGATTTAAGTGCCAGATCGACATTTAAATTGATGAAATTGTTATCAATTTCCGCACTGGATAGTGGTGCGCTTTTACTGTCGCTCCAGTACCAGAGGTAATTCGTGTTGTTATTGCTGCCATTTAAGATCAGTCCCTATGCTAGTAGCCTAATGTTATTTATTATTTAGTAGTGCCCATAAATATAAAATGAATTATTCATCCCTTTTAAAAGAACTACTATCATTCCAGAGATACGAAAGTAATGAAATCGTTGGAATACAAAACTCTCTAGACATATTTATTCGTGATAAAATGACCTATGGAGAGTGGGCAAACTCATATAAATCTTTCTCAACCATAAAGGTAGAGGGAATCGAATCTATAAATTCTATTGCTCGAAAGTTCAAGAAATATCATCCTAAAAATATACACCTTTTCGTTACCCAAGAAACAGGTGTTAGTTTCAAGTGGCATCGTGACGATGTCAATGTCTACCTATATGTTCTAAAAGGAACTAAAATCGTTCAACTAAGAAATAAAACAGTAATATTAAAGACTAAACAAGGAATAGTTATTCCCCGAAAGCATATTCATAGAGTATTTAGTAAAGCTGGAACTATGGCTTTGAGTGTGGGTTATTGATGAATTACATGTTCTATCTAAAGACTACAGAAACCTGTAATCTAAACTGCAAACACTGCTTTACTAGCGGAACCAGTGGAGCCAAAATATATTGGAATCCAGAAAAAGTTTCAGACTGGATTCGTAGATTCTCTGAGTATTCAACAAAAGAAGATAGCCTTCATCTAGAGTTTCATGGAGGAGAACCTTTCCTTGTTCCTGTGGATCAAATGAAACAAGTATACAACGAGTGTAATGGTCTTTGGGATCATATGTCGTGGGGTGCTACTTCTAATCTAGTCTTTAAGATGGATGACGATCATGTGCAGTTTATAAAGAATGAGTTAGGAAATAGGATTGGAACTAGCTGGGATCCAAAGATTAGATTTGCAAACACTAAACAATCTGACCTATGGTTACATAATGTTAAGACTTTATTGAAAGAAGGGGTAACTGTGAGGTTATTCATTAGTGTAACCCAAGACACAGTTGATATCGAACCTATTCATTTACTCAGTTGGATTAAAGTTCTTGGGGTTCAAGAAGTATCGTTTGAACGACTAACTGGAAATGGTAATGCTAATCTACACCCAGAGATATTTCCAAAGAATATAGATCAGGATAAATGGTTTTTGCGTATGCACGAACAGTCTGAACAGTACGGAGCCAGAGATTGGTTCGACAACGACTTTTTAGAAACTATCTACAATAAGTTTGAGACGGGATTTACTAAGGGTGGAACATTCTGTAGGGATTGCGAGGAGAAACTCTTTACCATAAACGCTGATGGGACTATTGCAGGATGTCCAAATTCAGCCCCTGAACAACACTTTGGGCATATCGACCAACCCATCACGGATCTTATAAATAGTCCTATAAGACTGGAGAACATCGCTTGCGAGAGAAGTCGCAACCCTCTATGCTATTCTTGTGAGGTATTTCAATACTGTGGTGGCGACTGTCATCAACTAGAGTGGCAGGATGATATATGCGGTGCTCCAAAAAGTTTAATGAAACAACTAGCTGGCAGATCAAAAACGATCTGGCTAACTCAAGGAAAATAATATGGCATCATTAGATGTAGATTCAGAAACAATAGTTCCACAAGACATTGTTGATCGATACCACGATTGGGTTACCAACTACGCAAACGGAGATATTGCTTGGGGTGACAATACATCCCCATTTGGGGAGTTTGCTCAAGGTAGTATTTTTGGGGGTGGTACAGGTGGTATCGTTGCTACTGTAGATGGAACAACTCTTGGTATCGCTGGGAATAATATTACAGCTAACCCAATTTATAGTAATCTATTAGATCACACAAGAAAATATTTAAGAATTAGAAAAATTCAAGCAAAACTTAATGTGACTGGTGATGGCGGTAATACTGGTTCACGAGGATCTCCAGGAATTATATTTGATGAAACTAAAAAAGCACATTTGAATAGTGACTATCAAACTAACTTAGAAAGTAGATATCCATCTGGTTCGGTACCAAGAGATGGTATTAATGCTGGTGAAAATGTTAGTGCTTATTGGTTAGAAGTATTCTTTTCTAGACTTCGTGAAAGATATGAACATGCTAGAGATGAAGATATTCCAGTTTTTCAAACTGATGTTTGCCACGCAAGCTGTCACTCATCATGTCATAGTTCACGAGGAAGAAGATAATGAATCAAGTGAAAACTATTGCGCCTATCTCAATTGAAGATTTGAAAAAGTACTTTACAGATAAGACAATAACCTATATCATCGACTATACAAATAGTACAATCAAAGGTCAGAAACTGCTGACCTATCTTTCGAACTTGGATATACCATGCGATATCGTGTTCACCTACAAAGAAGAGGAAGAAGAACTGCTCAAAGATTATTTGAACTTCCAAATGATTTGTAACATCCCAGAACTAGAGTCTTGCGTCGTTCAACTTCTTCTTGAGTATAAAGGGTTGGCTGAGCAAAAACGATATGAAACTTTTATTGAGTCTAATAAACAAATCATAGAGTTATGGATTTCAAAGTTGAATAGTTTAACTCTATACAATATGTATATCATAAATGCAGAAGAATTTAAAAGTTTTGTGAGACAGTTCCCAATAGATGAGACTACTGATCTTATTGGTGTGAATTTTGTTTCGTTATTAAAGCGTGAAGATTTTTACGATTTCTATCTCGACCTTGATCCGTCAACGATGAAATTCTATAAAAAGTATTTTGAAGAATATATGTTCAAAGGCAAAAATATGTATGCTTATTGGGCAACACCAAATAACCCACTGTTCATTTTAACCTATGGTATAGCACAGGGATGGGCACAAAAAGAAAATCAAGGAGCATCAGATGTTGCATCTGTTTAATAAAGTATATCTAGAATTTGATAATAATATTGAACTTGGGTTTGATAGAGTAGTTATTTCTGAAAAGAATGGCTTCAAAATGTTAGAAGCATTAGATAAAGTATCGGCTGGAGAGTTAATCTCCCATGGCACATCTTGGACGGAAGCATTAGCTGAAAGTTCATTCAAAGATTTCTTTTTGAAATTAAAAGCCCATCAAGCCAATACTAACAGAAAAATTATTATTTACTGCGATGTAGAAGCATATAAAACAATTATGGCGGTTTGGTTTAGAACTATCCTTCCTAATTTAGATTTGGAAAGTTTTACAAAACTTACAAACTATACAGTATATAATCAAAGAATCGTAAGCAATACTCAATTATCTTCTGTTTATTCTTTATACTTGTCTCAATTATGGGATGGTATTGGTGAAGTTGAAGAAGCGTGGGAATCTTCTGCTGATCTAGTATCAGATCAAGATAGAGCAGATATTGATAACTCTGGCATTAAATTATCTTATGAATTTTTACTAGCTGATTATTTCTCTGGATCTATTGCTTATAGACAAGAGTTATTAGATACAGCATATATGTTTACCGAAAGATTCTTTAAAGAATGTTTTACAGATAACAGACAAATGGTTTTATTGAACATCGAAAACCACAACATGTTATCTCAGTTAGGAATTGATCCTTCGCTAGTTGACATAACTAAAATTGATCCATTAGAAGGCATCGAATATTTTAAGTACTACTCAGATCCAGAAATTTGGCATAGAGGTCATAACCAATATGGAATTTGTAATTTAAAGGGATTGTCTAAAAATCAAATTGAAGGTTTAGTCAATACAATTTTATACATTTACAAAAATGTTGAAGGTATGGAAATAGATACTTCACTGTTTGAAGTAGGATCTACATGGGCTTACTATATTCCAAAGGGTCACTTAACTCAAACTGAACTAGATGGAATGTTAGAGTATGTTGTTGATCATCCATTTGATACTTGCTTGGTTCCAAGATTCGATTTTCAAAATGTAAACTATCCACTAATTCAACACTTTATCAGTTTAAAGAAAAATAACAATTTAGAAGAATTGGAAAAATTCCGACTTCTATAAAACGGAATTATTATTATGCGTGATTTGATCTTAGAAAAGAAGCGTGACCCTGAACAAGAGTACACGCTTCATCTATTTGAATACTGCAATCTTCGTTGCTCATTCTGCTGGCAAGACCATGAGAATAGAGTTGGCTTAGATACAATCATTCAGAAACTCGATCCTATCGAGAAATTCCTACAAACAGAAACTAAAGATTCTGTCGTATTCAATGCGATGGGTGGAGAAGTATTTGCTTCAGAGATATTCGATGAATGCATGCTTCAACAGTATAAAGATCTATCTTGGGGAATAAAAGAACTAGCAAAGAAGTATAACAAACAGGTTAAAGTTAATTGGGTAACTAATCTTGTTACAAATAAAATTAGTCTAATTGAAGACTTAATGAACTATTCTTTAACCATAGGATTAAATGCACAGCTAGTAACTTCATATGATCCTCGTGGAAGATTTAATGTAAACGACTTCATTTCATTTAAAGCCAATATGAATTATTTTGGTAAACGAATTACTTGTATCAGTATGCTGTTGAACTCTCCGAACATTGAGTATATTTTAAAAGATAAAGATCCTTACTTCAAAGAATTATATAACAAGGGTTACTATATTTACTTTGACTACTATATGCCAGATGAGTCTGCTGATATTCAAGCACCGACTGACGAACAACTAAGACAAGTGTTCCAGCATCTGATCGATAACTACCCAAAGGTTCATCCTGTCGCTGATTGGATAAACAATAAAAAGAACTATGCTTCATGTCGCACTAGTAAGTTAGTTCTTGCAGATGGAACTATGTGTAACTGCGGTAACTTAGTTCAAGATGAAAAAGTTATAAAATTTTATTCTTCCAAAATTGAAAAGGCTGACAACTCAGCGATTGAGAATAAATTCTTAGAAAAGTACGACTGCGTGAGTTGCGAATATCTAGACAGATGCACACTCAGTTGTTTTATGCAACATGATTATAAATTTAGGGAAGAACTTGATGAGTGTGTCTACAAGATTACGCACCGATACATCGACAATGTACGAGTACGAGTATCCAGCGAATCCGTTACAAGTTAATGTACCAGATAACATCAGCATATATCTAGACGATATTCCAGTGGAACATCCATGTGTTCCAAGGATATGCGCTGAACAAGGCTATTTTTTAGTTTGGTCAACAACCGATAAGTATAATGATGTCCTTGATGATTCTCTTGAGTCAAAGAAAGATCAACAACTAAAATGTTCTCCTGATAAGTTAGATTACGGTCAAGCATTAATATACCCATACGAATCAGAAGTTATTGTTGGAGTTGTTAAGTATTATGGTTACATGAATAAATATGGAGAACAAGAAACGAATAAGATTATCGCTGAAGTATGGGATGATATTATTAAACTATTTGGACATAAAACAATTATATGCCCCAGTGGAAGTTTCTTAGAGTGGTGTCATTTATCAATGAATCAAAAAAAGATTCCACATAGTCCATATAGAAGAAAGGTAATGATGTCTCGAGGGTTTACTCGAATTGATAATTATTGGATAAGAAATGCGAATCTACTGGCTTAACCCCCCACTTTCTTTCAAAGCAATCTATGCCGATGTGGCATGGATGGAGATTAGTTCATCCTGCCCGAATGAAGAATGGATAGAACCAATTATAGATTGGGATCCATATTCAACTATAGAAGAACTAGTCGAGGAAATATTATCAAAACAACCAGATATGGTTTGTGTCAGTTCATATGTGTGGAATGAAAGGTTGTGTTCAGATGTTCTTAAAAAAATTAAATCAATAAACTCAAATATTATCACAGTTCGTGGTGGTCCACAACAAACAAATAATAATTTTATTGACTATTCCTGCGATCCATTATCTGCAGGAGAACCTTTTATGGTTGATTTAATTAATAAGTTAACTGGTTCTTCTTATGAAAATTTAAACAAACAATTTCCAAAACAATCTTCTTTAGTAAGAAACGCTGGATATATCGGTCTGGTTGCTGGTGTTGCTAGGCATAAAAATCTACCATCAGTATTAACTCTAGAAACAACTAGAGGTTGCCCTTACTCATGTACATATTGCGAGTGGGGTGGTGGTATTGGAACAAAGATAACTCAAAAACCTTTACAAAATGTATTTGATGAAATAGATTTATGTTCTATATTAAAAATATCTGATATAGATTTAGCAGATGCTAACTTTGGAATATTAAAACGAGATGTTGATATTATACAGCGACTTGCAGATAATAAAAAACAATATGGGTTTCCACAATCAACTTATATCTACGGAATAGCAAAAACAAAACTAGAGAAAAAAGAAAAAGTTTTAGAAATTGGATTCGAATCTGGTTTGATGAAATGGTTTCCAGTTCCTATTCAGGGAATTACTAAAGAAGTAACAGATAATATTAAAAGAACTGATGTCCCATTACAGGATATATTAAACTTAGCATTAAAACTTAGAGAGAAGTATAATGTTGAACCAAGATTTGAATTGATCCTTGGATTGCCTGGATCCACTTTAAATGATTTTTATCAAGAAATGGATCTTACTGAGTATTCTAAAACTTGGGATTGGAACAGATATGTATTTACTATTCTTCCTGCAACTGAAGCAGCAAAACCATTTTATAGAGCATTACATAAAATAAAAACAGCATATATGTTTACACCAGAAAATGATATGCGAGAGGATAAGGGTTCACGCAATCTTATTACAAATTATAGATCTCCACAGGAAATAGTTGTTGCCTCATATTCTTTTACAAAAGAAGAATGGAAAGAAATGTTCTTTATGAATTGGGCACAAAGAGTTCTTGGTCCAAATTTATCTAAAGATAGAAAAGCAAGCGAACAGATGAAAGAAATATATTCAGAAATTTCTAAAACACTTTGGTTTGCTAAAATAAAAGAACAATTAGATCTTTTGGTAGAAAGTAAAAAACAAACAGATTATCTAGACTATGATGGTTTTCTAATTGAAGACTGGGTAACCAAGTATTATATTAACAAAGAGCCATATGGATCTAATAATTAAACCAACAGAGAAGTGTAACTTTAAATGCACATTCTGTTCAAGCACTCATATCACTGAAGATAAAACTGCAGAGTTAGATCATCAATACATTTGGGATTTCTTAAAACGATTCCCAGAAACAAACACAATCATTGTTAATGGTGGTGATCCGCTGATGATGGATCCAGATTACTATTGGAAGATTATCAAGCACTTAGATGAAATTGGTTCGCATGCCACTATATCATTTACCAGCAACCTTTATCCGTTCTATAAAAATCCAAATAAATGGAAAGAGTTATTCAATCATCCAAGGATGGGAGTAACAACATCGTTTCAATATGGTGGTGGTAGATTGAAGGGTGATCTTTCCGAATTTACTGAAGAAGACTTTTGGAAAGTTTCTGACGCAATGCTAGAACACTGTGGTTATAGACCAGACTTTATCGCAGTCATTACAGAAGAAAACGAACACGATGCAATAAAGAATGTAGAGTTGGCTAAACGAATGGGTGTTGAGTGTAAATTAAACTATGCATTCTCATCTGGTCCACCAGTTAAGTTTAAAGGCATAACTATGGGTCATCAGGGTAAGCCATATCTCCTTGCTGACATTTACGAGATATACATAGAAATATGGAAACGAGGATTAACTGATTGGGAATACAACACCAAACAAATGGTCAAACGACTTCGTGGTGAAGGAACTACCTGTCCTCAAAATCGTGAGTGCGATGGTGGAATTAGAACTTTGCAACCATCTGGCGATTATTATTCTTGCGGAGCATTTGGCGACGACAGACAATATGAGGTAGAATTCAATAAGGAAATGGCTGGTGAAAAGGTATTCCCACTTCGTTTCCAACCAGAATTGCAAAGTTTAAAACAGAGTTGTTTCACTTGCCCAATGTTTCA
>Ga0114968_10001749_pt1 | contig 16742 bp, 21 predicted proteins | sample M_130807_EF_Meta_FD_87020 | JGI IMG/M metagenome (GOLD analysis project Ga0114968, IMG submission 87020) | Freshwater microbial communities from Lake Montjoie, Canada to study carbon cycling - M_130807_EF_MetaG | ecosystem: Environmental > Aquatic > Freshwater > Lake | place: Lake Montjoie...
TAGTTTCATATCTATGAACAAAGTCATTGAACATAGATTCCGATATCTGTGCCAATTTGAAAGCTCCAGATTTCATCTTTTTATTTTCTAAATATGAAATGTAAATTGGGTATAATTCATCATTTTTGATTATCATTAATATATACCCAATTTTTTATATATGACTTCCCATTCCAAAACTACTCTAGAGAAAGTGTTGTTCGTCAAGGAGGAACTGTTCACAATGCCTGATGTCGCCCCCGGATATCTATTGTTTACTCTACCAACATAATTATCTTTGGTATCTCTAATCCAAAAATCTATATAACCCTTTGTATCATCTACTTTAATGATTTTGATATTTAATGATTTTGAAAAAATTTCCAAAAGGTGATTCATTTGGATACCATCATTTCTTTTTACAATCGCGACTGGTGAGTTATTCCTCACCTCTAAAAAGATAACATCATCAGAGTTATATTCAAATTTGCCGGATTGAATAAACTCATACTCAAAATCAGATTGTGGTACATTAAAACTTGTATTTGTACCGGTAATAAGATAAAGTTTATTCTCAGATGTAATCTCAACATAAAGATCGGCGCCTAATTTTCTACAAACTGATAATAAAATTTGTTTTTGATAGGTGTTATCAGTTAATATATTACCAAGCCTGAGTGATTCAGCTTTGAATTTCTTTTCTACGATAGCTTTAATTCCAGTTTCATCATAGTAAATTTTATCCAAATCAATCAAAACGTGTCTTGGTAATAAAAATCCGCCACTATTTTGTGATCGATGTCCATTAGAGAATGGATTACCGCCGCCATAGTATCTAGATTGAGCTTCTAAAAGAGTAAATTTTTTCATAAATTATATATTAAAAAAATATACTCTAAAAAAACTTTTAAAAGCCTCCCCCTCAGGTGAATTTTTTGGTGGATTACAAAGGTTTAATTATGAATTGAAATTAAGGAATATTAAGGAAGAATTTTGTGGAAAAAATCAAATTAAACTAATTAAAATATCTTATAATGATAACATTAATAACATTTTAATTAGTTTAAATACCACCGCCGAAGATACTCATAACAACGGATAATCTTTCAGTTATAGTTGGTAGTCCCAATGGTTCAATGATTGCGTTTATCGGTGACAATATACATTTAGAGAACTGAGTTGATAAGTCAATCTCCGGTGCCATCTCAATTGGATATGAACCCCTGATATAAGCAAAAATGTCATTTGTAGATTTATCCTTACAATAGTAGTATTTAATCTTTGTTCCAGACTTAATGAACTCATACTTAGCTTGTAAGTCTTTATTACGGTGTAATAAGTAGTTATAGTAAGCAGATGATTTAACAGCAAAGTGTGTACCAGACACAAACTCTAACTTGTCTTTATCATTCAAACATTTTTCTTCATAGTTAGAACAAGAAGACTGCATACAGATTTCATCAATTCTATCCGGAACACAAAGATCAAATTCTTTCTTTAAGTTCTTAACTAATTTTAGTAATTCTCTAATATTGAATGTGTCTGGATTCTCAAATAGATATTTTACAATTCCAACAATCTTATCACGAGCAAAAAGAGGTGTAGATGATCTAACCAATTCAACTCCTTTCGGATACATATAAGTCAAACGGTCATATGGAATGCCATCTTCAAATACAATGTGTTGAATGTACTTCTTCTTAGCAATGTTAATAATTGATTCAGATATACGCTCTAACTCAAAGTCTTGTTTGTTTTCTACTCCATATTCAGCGGCGTGTTCTTCTAAACACTTCTTAAAGTATCCAGCATATCTGTGTTTGTCGAGTGCGTGTATGAATTCTAATTCGGAATCATAAGCATGTCTCCATTCACAATGGTCCATTGCTGGTTTGAATGAGACAAATAAAGAGTCGGTATCAGCATAGATACTTACTTCTTCATTTCTTCCAATTGGAGTTATATTTTTTAGATTCATTTTCTCATGCAATTCGGTATCTAAGTGCCATTGGTTATACCAATAGTCTTCATTTACTTTGTGCATAGTTTGTGTCAAGGTTCTTCCTTGAGCTGTTATTGTGCCCGCTACATGTGAATTAAATAATATAAAGTAGGGGGTTGCGAATGCGCCGTTTTTTGGCCTTTACCCCCCTATCTATCGATAGGGGGGTAAAGGATAGCTTCCGTTAAGCACAAGTTTTAGAGCTGTTTGTAAAGCATTATAATACTCTACATTCTTTTTCAACTCAGAGGCTTGATTTCTTAACAGAGCTAGTTTATTTATTTTTTCTTCTCTTGTCATATCAATTATATATACAATTATTAATTTGTTTACCAAAAATAAATAGCGATAGAAAGTAGAGTTTTTTAATATATAAAATAAATGATATTTGAAAGATGGATTTATCAAAAATAAATAGGAAAGATATTGAAGGTTTACCTGAAATGAATAAAATAAAAGATTTCTTAGAAGAAAATGGAATAAAAATAAACTGGAAATCAAATTTCAAACAAGTTCTCTATCACTATTTAAATGGAATAAAATCAGTTCCAATATGTAGATGTGGAAATCTGATAAATTTTAGATCATTTAATTCCGGTTATAGAAAGAATTGCTCACCTAAATGTGCTGCTAATTCAGAAGAGACTAAATTACTTTTAAAAATATCAAAGATTGAAAAGTATGGTGATCCAAATTACAACAACTCTAAAAAAATGATGGAGACAAAAAAAAGAAAATATGGTGACTCGAATTATAATAATAGATTAAAAGCCATTGAAACAAATATAGAGAAATATGGATTCACATCACCAATGAAAAATAAACATGTTATTGAAAAGTCAAAGACAACAAAATTTGAAAAGTATGGTGATTCAACATATAATAACCCATCTAAAATTAAAGAGTTCTGGGAAAATGTGGGTGATGAATATAAATTAGACTTGGTAAATAAAGTGAAGAAAAGTAAACTTGAAAATCACGGTAATCCTAGATATAATAATCCAAATAAGATGATTGAGACAAAAGTATTAAAGGGGATTTTACGAGATGAAAAGTCAGATATGAAATTCAAAGATTATAAAAATAGAGTTAGGTCGAGAACAAATACCAAAAGAAGTCAGATATTCTCTGAATGGGATGGATATGATTTTTACACAGGCATTTATATAAAAGAGAACTTATCACTATCACATACAAATGGATTATATCCAACAATAGATCATAAAATACCAATAGTAGTTGCATATAGAATAGGATTATCAGTGGAAGAAACGGCAAGTATAGAAAATATTTGTGTAACAACTAGGGAGAATAATTCAATTAAAAGAGATATGATGTTCGAAGATTTTATCAAATTAATAAACAGATAATAGATGTTACAAAAAGAGGAATAATTGTCTTCTAATTACCACAACATTTTCTATGATAAGAAATAATTAAAATTATTCATCATCTGTAGAGAAATCCTGCTCGAAGCTAAGCATCAAATTTGAGTTTTCATCTTTAACTAAGATGAATGTGTCAAATATGCTAAAGTTAATATAATCATTATCAGCATTAACATTAGAAAGATATTTCTTACCAAAAATTAAGTTTGTACTACGAGAGTCAATAGTATCAATTTCTAATTCCCATTTAGCGGTTTCATTCATAGTGACTTTTCCTTCGGTAACAGAGATATTTAATATCCTATCTTCGTTATTGATGGAACAAAGTTTTTTAACATCAGCAAAGTCTTCTTTACTGATTTTGAATCCCCATCGAGAGTTCTTTGGATTAAGTCTTGATTCTAATGTAGTGGAATTAATATCTCTAATTTTATGTTCTTCGCCACCAATACAAGAGATTTTTAATTTACCGTTACTGAACTGTGCTGCTCTAACGTGCATGATATTATCATCTTCGGGTAGTGGTTTAGACATAATATCAACTTTGATTGGACTATCGGAATTAAAAAATGCTAGATTTTTAACAAACTTGGCGGCAGCTGTGATAATAAAATCATAGGTTTCTTCTTTATCAAAATTATCAATATAATCAGAAGTATTGACAAGATAGCTTTTAAGTGCGAGTACGGATACGTCATTACTTAACATAGAGTACATTAAGATTTTATCTTGTTCAATTTTTAACTTAACTGTATCTTCGATGTTGGTTAAGTCTTTAATCTTACTAACGAAGTCGGAAAAGTTAGCTTTGTTAAATTTAAGTGATAATTTTGTCGCCATTTAATAATTCTGATTTTATATTTAATATATACCGAATAAAGTATTTTGTTTTATCACATGAGAATTATAAAGTTTAACGAATCATCATCAGAAGGTCAAAAGCCTCACGAATTAGCACTATCGGAACTTAATCTTTCGGTTAAGGATATGGAGGCTATGTTATATAAATTAAGTAAGTATAAAGATTATTTAGGATCCGATGGTAAGGAATTAGTATCTGATTTAGAAAGTGCAAAAACATCTGGTTGGACTAAATTGAGAAAGTGGAAGATTGAAAATCTATTGTCTCGATATGAAGTACAAAAAGTTAAAATCAATGAGGTAGATGATATTGAAGATTATTTATTGGAAATTGAAGATGAAGGATGGGAAGTTAAAATACAACCAAATTCACATATAATTGATTTTAGTACAGAAGGACATCCAATAAAAAAATTGGCAGCATTATTTCATTTCTTAGACTCAAATCATAGATTAGGATTTATTCTACAAAATGTTGATGACAATCGAGGTAAATGGGAAGTTAGAGTTAAATATAAGATTAGAACCGGTGAAGGTGATAATAAGAAAGAAGAAGATATGGAGGAAGAAGAGAACAGAAAATCACATTCCCAACTTCTTAGAGTTCTTGGAATACCGACTAATGATGAAGAAGAATATGATGATGAATGCTCAGATTGTAGAGGTTCTGGTGAAATTGATGGTGAAGAGTGTGATAATTGTAGTGGCACTGGTGTCAACCCTGAGTTAGAAGATAATTAATAAAATAAAAAAGAGACCCAATTGGGTCTCTTTTTTTTAGAAAGTAACTTGAGCTCTTTCTCGAATTTCCTCGAAAGTCCATTCTTTTAAGAGAACACCGTTTTCAAAAACAGTAACCATTAAGTCACCAGTTTCATCTTGGGAATGTTCTTGTGTGAACATTTGTTCAAATACGGAATTTTGTTCATCTTTACTCATTAGTTTCAAATATCCGGCTTTTGATTTCTTGAAACTTTGTACTCTTTCACCATTCTCATTGATTTCAATTGGATTCTTACGAACATCAACTGATTCACCATTGATAACAATGTGAGAACATTTGAAAGCAAATTTTTGAGTATCTCTATCTACTTTCTGTAAAAGTGCACCACCCATACCAAATGCGATATTCTCAATAGAGAATCCTTCTTCAATCATCATATCACAGATTTCTGAAATTGATTCAAAGTTTACACCGTCACCTTGAATAACGCGAATGTTAGGATGTAAAACTTTGAAACCTTTTTCATTGATTTCTCCACCAAATTTATCCCATAAAATATGGAAAACTTGTTTCAAAGTCTGCATTGGATCACCACTATCCGGCCTAACAACTAATCGACCATTTCTTTGTAAGATTTTGTCTTTTAGTTCACCACCCCAATAGTCTTTACAAGCTCTAATGATATCAAATGAATCTGATACACAAGCTACTAATCCAGTTGGATAAGAATCCAACATATTTTGCATAGCCTTTACTTCATTAGCCTCACCCCAAGAAGTAATTGTAGAGTGTTCTGATGCTGGAATTGAGAAAGCTAAGATATTATCAGTATTGTAATATTCTTGAGCCGTTTCAATAGCAGCAATGGTGTCTGTACCAAGAAAGTTAATAATGTGTGCTGAACCACCGATACCAGCAGATTCAACAGAACTTGTTCCACGATATCCGAAATCATGTAACATAAAACTAACTTGATTTTTAAGTCCCTCAGCATCTAAACAAGTGGTTTTCTTCAAATACTCAACAAGAACTTTTTTAATCTCACGACTTAAAGTTCCTACTGTGATAGGATACCAAATTTGTAAAAGTAATGTTTCGATGTAGTTTGTTAACCAAGGCACTTCTGGGTCAGTATTGACTACCGTAACAAGTACGTTAGAAGTTGGAACTACTGTTCCTTCTGGAACAGCCTTGATTTTAATTGGTAAATGTCCATTGTGTTTTTCAAGAATGTGTCTCCAACCGACTTCGTTGAAAGAACCGGGACCAATGTGTACATCCCATAGTTTTTTAGCTGCCTGAATTTTTTGTTCAGTTACTACTTGACCCATCAAATGCTTCTTGATAATGATTTGAAGGCCATAAAAAAGTGTATTATTGAATTTACCACCTCTTGATTCTAAGTAGGAGTAAACTTCTGTAGTACCTTTTGGGTACTGAGGCCAATGTGTTCCTTTATAGGAATCGGACATTGTACAAATGTTATTGCTCATAATAATTTATGATTTGATTAGTACCTGAGGCGGGAATCGAACCCGCACGACCTTTAAGGGTCAAGGGATTTTAAGTCCCTCGTGTATACCAGTTTCACCACCCAGGCATCTTATTCAAAGATAAGGATAAATTTTAATTAAACCAACTATTAATGATTTGATTAATTTTCTGATCTCTGTTTAATGATATGTTATTTCCTTCAAATTGTTTTAAATATTCTAATCTTTTTCGCTCTCTATAAAGTTTTGAAAATGTGATAAATCCAATAATTGAGATTATTGCTGGAATAGACTCTAATTTAACGCTAATAGAAATCATTGGATTTTTAACAGTAATTCCTAAAATTGAAATTCCTAAAATTGAAAGTGAAACTCCGTGTATAAAAGAGTAAACATAAGTTGGCCAATCTTTACCATCAATTGCCTTAAAATTTATAAAAAAAGAAATCAAAAGAGTACTAAATACCAATACAAAAATATTGGTTAAAGTATAAATATTACCAAATAAAATAACCGGTAAAATATAAAATACTAAAGCTAAAATAAAATGTTTTTTCATTTTTTAATATAATTTAAAAATTCTTCCATCAATGGTTTATGTTCTTCACAAATATTGGTTTGTACCCACTTATCTGTAATACTTGTTATATCTATCCAACTCAACTCTCTAATATCATCACTCGGTACAATTGGTCCATATCCATAACTACAAGCTAAAAAGGTAGTCATAATTTTATCTTCTTCCCCTCTAAATCTCCAATCATCAATTTGAATTGAGTTTATAAATTCAAATCCTTCAATTACACAATTGATACCACATTCTTTACCAACAATTCTTCTAGCCGAATGTCTTATATGTTCATCTGTTGGTTTAACAAAACCACCGATGAATCTGTATTGTTCTTCATCATATTTTTTAGCTAAAAGAACTTTAGTTTTATCGGAATTTAGTGGTGCCAAATCAACTGTCGGAATAGTTCTTGGGTAAAGATTATAAGCGTGGTAGATAACACCAGACCTAAAATCAATTGAATTTTTTACTTCTTCGGATATTAGTTTTCTAACATCTGTTCCAGTAAATGTTCCAAGTGGTTCTAATTCTTTAGTTTGGAATTTACCACCGTTATTTACATAGTAAGGAATAAATGAGTCTCTGCTACCATATAATAGTACATCACCGTGTGGATAAACTTCACGGATTCTTTTATCTAATTCTTTAGCCCATTTTGTATTATCTCTTTGGTCAGGAAGTGCTACAATAACTGATTCTGGATAATGTTCTTGTACCATTTTCTTTCTGGTATCAAAATCTAATGGATTCTTTTTAGTGCCGATAAATTGTGGTACACCTAAAAAGATAATAGTTTTTTTATGATTTTCGACTACTTGTTTGATAACATAGTGGTGACCATCATGTAATTCATGAACTTGAAAACGGGCAATTACAATCCCGATTGGAAATTTATTTGCTTCCATATATTTTAGTTTTAGGTTTCTTCTTAATATGTTCTCTTTTATTTAACTCTGATTTGACTTCATCAGATAGGTATCCAAATGAACTTCTTAAATTTAAGAGTTCTTTGGTAGACATTTCTTGATATTTCTTAGGAACTTCAATGTGTGAAAGGTCTTTTTTAATTCTTGGTATTAATTTACTAGCTGGAACATACTTATAATAAGTATTCTTTACATTAATAGTAAATTTCAATTCATCACCTTTGTGTTTATATGAAATGATTCCCGGCATCGTATTGAAGTAAACTCTATCTCCTTCTTTAAGATTTTTATTGCGCTCTTTAATTGCTTCTTCTCTGGTGATTACTTTTTTCTTATTGGAATCAAAGTGAGATTGTATTCTGAGTAATTCTATTTTCAATCTATCCTCATGTGAGAATGTGTCAAGTGATTCATCATTTATTTCAGAGATTTTATAGTCTCTGAGCCAAATAATAAATTCATCTACTTTATAGGGGTTAATTGATTGTGTTCTTTGCCAATGATAGTTTATTCCTCTTTCTTGGTCAAACATTAACTCACTAGTATAAAGGTTAACTAATGTATCTGTTGTGGATCCAGGTGCAAGAACTTTGCAGTCGGTGATGAACCATCCATCACATTCTTTTTGTATAAAGTAGTGCAAAATCTGAATTACAGATGCCTTATCAATATTTTCCTCGAAGTCTAACATATATCAAAGATAAAAAATTATAACATCTCTTTCAAAGTTTTACGCATAAAATTCTCTATCTCTCGCAATTTCTTACGGTTGGTAGTCACATCTAATTGTATTCTAAATCTTTTTACTTCTAAATCCTCTTCATCTGGGATTTCATCAATAGTAAAATTTAGTTCTTTCTTTTCTTCTAAAGGTAATAATTCAAATCGTGAATCATTATTAAGTTGTTCTAATGTCACTTGCATTGTAGTTGTCCCACTTTTTATTGTATGTGTTGTTTCATCATCCAAGAATTCAATCATTTGTCCTTGTTTAACAATTGTGGAACCGAATACAGTGATGTCTTCTTTAGCTATAAAAATTCTCATGTGATTTATAGTTTATGTAATAAAAATAGTTGATTAAAATTTTATATATACATTTATGTTAAATAGGTATAATGATTTTATTTTAGAGAAAAGAGTTATTGAATTATTATTAGAAGATAATTTAATGGCAAGTGATGACTTTTTACTTAGATTAAGTACTATTAAAGATAAAAGTAAGATTGCTGATGCAATTTATAAATCCTTTGATAGTACTTTGTATATAAGTGATAATTTACCACAAAACTGGATAAATATTACAGATAAAGATGATTATATTAGTTTCTTATCAGATGTAAAGGCTGATAAGATAGATGACATTGATGAAGATCCACCATATGGTGTTAAAGGTAGAGGTGAGATTAAGATTGGTAGATTTGCTAGAGCTTTTTTTACACATAAGGGAATTGAATCTGAGTTATTCAATTACGGTTATTTAAAGAAAGATTATAAGTTTACTGATAAAGATTATGAAGATTTTACAAATCTTTATAAAGCATCTAATATTAAATCAGAAAGTAAGTTTGAATTAATTAAAGGTGATAAAATTAAGTATTACTATAATGAAGAAAACTATAAATATAGTGAACGTGGTCAATTAGGTAGTTCTTGTATGAGATATGAATCTTGTGAAGATTTTTTTGGAATTTATACCGAAAATCCAGATTCTTGTCAACTGTTAGTTTTATTAGATGGTGAGGAACTAATTGGCAGAGCTCTTGTTTGGAAGCTATCCAAAGGTCCTTGTAATGCTACTTATTTTATGGATAGAGTTTATACAGCCACTGATTCTGATGTTATTAAATTTAATAACTATTGTGATAAAGAAGGTTGGATGAGAAAATATAAAAATAATTGTGATAATTTGAATTCATATTTTTTTATCTACAAAGGTGAAACTGTTTTTGGTGAAGTTGCTGTTAAATTAAAAGAAGTTGAATTTGATGAATATCCTTTTGTTGATACACTTTCATGGTTATCAAAGGATAATAAAACTATTTCAAATGTTGGATCCTCAGGTGCTGATAGTATGACCGATACAAATGGATCATCAAGTGAGTGTTATACTTGTGATGGTAAAGGTACAGTTGATGATAAAGAGTGTGATTATTGTAATTGTAATGGAGTTGTTGATTGTGGAACTTGTGATGAAGAAGGTGTGTCTAAAAAATGTAAAGAGTGCGGTGGAGATGGTGAAGTTAAATGTGAACACTGTGATGAAGGGTATCTAAATGGAGATTGTCCAGATTGTACTGGATCATTTGAAAGAGATATTAAAGATATAGTTAGAAATGGTAGAAATGCTTCTCTGTCTAAATTGGCTAAAGATTATTGGGATAAACTAAAATCAGAAAAGAAAGTTAAGAAGAAAGAAAAGAAAGATGATAAAAAGAAAAAGAAAAAATAAAAAATCCAGTCAAATGACTGGATTTTTTTATTTACCTAAGTAGTTCATTAAGTCAATTATATTCTTAATAGTATAACCAAGTGATTCTAAGTTTTTAGATGAACTTCTTAAAAACTCAATATAGTTTTCAATTAGTTGTATGTTTCTATCATTTTCGGAAATATGTGCATCAATCAGTAATCCTTTCTCTCCTAAATTTGTTTTAAGTCCAAATCCGGTTGCGTAGAATACAAACTTATCTTGTTTAAGTTTTTTAATCTTAACTTCTTCTTTACTTCTCTTATTTAAGAAGAAGGAAATCTGCTCATTAATAAGTTGTCTATAAGTAAGAGCCAATGATTGAACATCCATTATTTTTTGAGAGTTTTCTAAATTAAAATTATTTTTGATAACTTCAAAAAGAGGTGTGATGTTATTAGTCCATTCTTCACGTTTACCGTTGAAAAATTCTTCTAACTTATCATTTGTATCTTTAGCTTTATTTATTCTATTTATTTCTTCTTCGTTATAAAGGTTCATTGATTATTTAAATATTTGTATTTATATATAGTAAAAAAGAGATAGTTTATGATTAAAGTAAAATCATTATTTATAAGTGATCTACATCTTGGAAATCCAAATTGCCAAGCAGATAAAGTTTTAGAGGTTTTGAGAAATTATGAGTATGATAATCTTTTTATTGTGGGTGATTTCATTGATATGACTTATCTAAAAAGAAAGTTTTACTGGAATCCAGACCACTCAACAGTTATACAAAAAGTACTAAGGGCTTCTAGAAAAGGTGTAAAAGTCATCTACATAATAGGAAATCATGACTTTTATGTAAGAAGTGTAATTGAGGAACAAAATATACACTTTGGTGATATTTTAATCTGTAATGAATATATTTATCAAAGCATTAACAATGAATTAATATACATAACACACGGTGATTGTTTTGATGGATTTGTTAGAATGCACCCATTTTTATATTGGTTTGGTGATAAATCTTATGAGATTTCCATATCTATTAATAAAATATACAATTGGTTTAGAAGTAAATTTGGTTATCAGTATTGGTCTTTGTCTGCTTACTTAAAAACAAAAGTTAAAAATGTAATTAAATTTTTAGCTGAATATAGAAAAGTATCAGAGGAAAAAGTAAAAGAAATGAAATGTGATTCGATAATGATTGGTCACACTCACTCACCTGAGATTATCAATGGTGAGTATTATAATTGTGGAGATTTTTGTGAAAGTTGCTCTTATATCATCGAGAATTTAGATGGCACTATAGAATTAAAATTTGTAAAATGAGAATACTATATGGAATACAGTCAACAGGAAATGGTCATATAACAAGGTCATCTAAAATAATTTATAAATTAATTAAAAGTGGATGTGAGGTTGATGTATTAATGTCGGGTAACAACTCTCAAGTTAAGTTTAATTTCCCAATTAAATATCAACTTACAGGCTTTACTTTTTATTATACTGATGGTGGTAAAGTAGATTACTTTAAAACATTTTACAATATTAGTTTTTTACAATTTCTTAAAGATATTAGATTAGATATATCTTCATATGATCTTATTATTTCCGACTTTGAGCCAATAACAGCTTGGGCATCTAAATTAAAAGAAAAAGAATGTATTGGTATTAGTAATCAATGTTCTTTTTTATCTGACAAAACACCAAGACCGGATAAGAAAAGATATTTAGGTGAATTCTTATTAAAGAATATTGCACCAGTTACTAAACCAATTGGTCTTCATTTTGAAAAGTATGATGATTTTATATTTACTCCAATAATTAAAGAGATATTTACCAAAATACCATCTAAAGATTATGGTTATTATACTGTTTACTTACCAACACATAAGTTGGAAAATTTAGTTAATAAATTTGTAGAAGTAAAAGGAATTAAATTTGATATTTATAGTGATATTAAAAAAGATATGAGAATAAAAAATTGTACAATTAAGAAAATACAAAAAGACTCTTTTGAAGAAAGTCTAAGAAACTGTCACGGTGTAATAACAGCTGCTGGATTTCAAACTCCATCTGAAGCTTTATACTTAGGTAAGAAACTAATGGTAATACCAATTGTAGGTCAGTATGAGCAAGAATGTAATGCGGAATCTCTAAAAAGAATGGGTGTATTTACTGGTGATATTAATAATATACACCAATTTATATTTGATTCCAATGTAGTAAAAGTTGATTGGAAAGATTCAAGTGATGAAATAGTTAAAATTATTTTATCACATTAACCACTTCTGGATAATAATCACAAGCTTCTGGATCTTTTCCGTCATAGTTAATTACACTAAGAGCATATCTCATAGCATTTAATCTACCAATCTTCTTATCATTTGAGTTGATAATTGTCCAAGGAGCTTTCTCAGTTGATGTTCTTTCAAACATTTGATTTTTATAATTGGTAATAATATCCCATTTACCAACTACTTTTTCATCATTAGGTGAAAACTTCCAGAATTTAATTGGTGAAGTTTTTCTTAATTCAAATCTTTGTAATTGTTTTTCCTTAGTAATAGAGAACCAGAATTTAATTAGAATAATACCTTGGTCAACTAAACTTGCTTCCCAATCATTAACATTATTCATAAAATCTTTATATTGTTCTTCTGTACAATATCCCATAGCTGGTTCAACAACTGCTCTGTTATACCAAGAACGGTCAAAGAAAACAATCTCACCTGGATTTGGCATATGTTTTTCATATCTCTTAAACCAGTTTCTTTTCTCATAAGCAGTTGGCATTCCTAATGCTACTACTCTATAAACTCTTGGATTAAGTGCTTCAATAAATCTTTTAATTGTAGAACCTTTACCAGCAGAATCTCTACCTTCAAAAACCATAACAACTCTTTGTCCAGTTTTGTGAGCCCATTCTTGTAACTTAACTAATTCAATTTGAATTTGATATTTCTCATCTTCATATTGTCTTCTGGTTAGGATGGATTTTTCACCTTCCCATTTATCAAAATGGTCTTCTTCTTTTGTAGTTCCTTTTTCACCTTCAATATATTCTTCAACTCTTTCTTCTAAAGATTGATAGTAATTATTAAATTCAGTTTCTATACCTTCTTTAGTTCTTCTTGATTTAAGATCTAATATTTGATAGATTTTTCTAAGAAATGTTTCTGTATTAAAAAATAAAACAATTTCTTTTCCAAATTCTTTTTCCAAATCACCAAGAATCATTTGAATGTCAATGTTATCAAAATCCGTATAAACAATTTTATCTCCTTTTCTCTTGATATTATCGGTAATATATTCTTTGTATTCATTCAAATGTAATACAAATTTGTTCTCAATTTCTTTGAGTTTCTTTACTGGAAGTTCAAATTCCAATTCTTCGTTAATAAATGAGTTAAATAATCTAAGTTTCATATACTTATATATTAAATTTTAGTATCAAATATGTAAACATCAAATATAGCATTACCTTTAACTCTTTTGATTCTTTTCAGAACATCACCAGATACAGAGTCTAAAACTTTAAATACTCCAAGATTAACACCTTTTTCATTTAAAACTTTAACTGTATTTCCTGGTTGACCTAAGGCGCCAAGTACTGCAATATAATTATTACCATAAATACTTTTCAAGAAAGACATTCTTACATTAGCAATATCTTTCATATTATTAACATAAGGATTATCTAAAACATTATTCAAATCTAATTTAGTATCTGTTGTTTTAGCGCGTATAGTAACAAACTTTCTTGTTTCCTCATCCAGATTGATATCTTCTTTATTTTGGATTTCTTGAGCTTTGAGTAAAGCTTGTTGATTCTTTCTAATCTCATTAAAGTCAGCTCTTGCTATAATACCACCTCTCATACCTTTATCATTCATATTGTATCCAGCTGGTGGAAGACGATAAAATGAACCGGTAAATGTTAATGATAGAACTCTATCAAAACGGAATAAACGCCAAATTTTATTAATGTGTCTATTTCCAGATACCGACCACCCATTTAAGTGATAACCTCTAATTAAGAATTTACCTTGTGAGGATTTACCAATAACCATTGGGTATATAACTCTTTCATGACCCGCAAAGTGATTATCTTTTTCTCCTTTATAGTTTACAAGAAAAACCATTCCATATTTAATTGCTTTTATTATAATTTCTTGTGTAGGTTTAAGTGGTTCGTTAATTGGAATATTGGCTATTTCTTTAGCATTTTTCAACTGAAATCTAGGAACATAAGAGTTATCCTCTTTTAATTCGTAGTTTTCTTTGATAACAAATTCTATAGGTTTGGTATTATAATAATCCCTTACTTGTTTAATGTTCATATGACTATATATTAAAAGTAAAGGCCACAAAAAAGAAAAAGTCAGATAAATTAATATCTGACTTCTCTTGGGGCCGACCTGGATTTAACCTGTCTGCGTATCCACCAACTTGTTTTTAGAAAACAAGTAAAATTACTTAACTACTTGAGTTGTATCGCATTTAGCGGCACAAGTATCAACTGTTTGAGCTGTAGTATCAACAACAACCGCAGTTGAGTCGGTAGTAGGTGCTTCTGTGTTTGAAGCCGAGTTGCAAGAAGCTAAAATTGTAGCAGTTGCAAGAATCACAAATAATTGTTTCATAATAAATTGTTTTTTTGTTTTGTTCAGACATATATATGAAACAAGATTGTATTTGTTTTAAAGAAGTGGATTTTTTATGAAAATATTTTTTATTTACAATTTAATATATACAATATGAAATGGATTAAAACATTTGAAACATTTGGTGGATATGCTCTACCAACAACATCAATGGATGTCTTGTTGGAATATAATCTTTGTAAAGATTGTAATGCTTTATATAGAGTTTATAAGCCAAAATATTCAATTTGTAAATACTGTAGTTCAAAAGATTTATCACAAATTACAGAAGAAGAATATTATAATGAACTACAAAATAGAATTGATGATCCAGAAGAATGGCAAGATATTCTTAAAGACAGAGAAAATACAAGAAATACTTTTGTTGATTTAACTACAAACCCAGAAGATTACACTAATTAATATATAAAGATATGAAGAAGATTACTAATAGAGAAGAAGCTAATCAGTACTACAAACAAGTAAATGAATTAGTAGATGATTATATCAAAACTTGGAAAATTAAGCCAAGTGAAATTTATCATTACTTTCAACGTAATATGCAATCTTTTTTAGAAAGATCCGGATTATCAGAAGTTGAAGGTATTAAAAGAGTGGTAAATGATGTGTTAGAACATAGAAGATTTATGGAGTTAGATAAAGTAATGAAGTTTGAAAGCTTCAGTAAAGTTAATGAGAGTGTTATCAACATTGGTAATGCTAATATAAATCATGAAAAAGTTTTAGCTGATTATTATAATACTAGCTTAGGTCATATTGATTTGGTGGATCCTGAAATTCACTTATATAAAATAAATGACTTTGGTAAGAAAGTTGTTTCTATTATCTTCTCGGATAAAGAATTGGAAGAGATTAAAGAAAATATACTTGATAACTTAGTTTTAGAAGCAGAGAATAAAGTATTATCTATCAATGAAGTAGATGGTGTAGAAATGGGATTTAGTTTCCGTTTTTGGTTATCGGATATTTTTGATAAAGAAAAGTTTAGAAACTCTTGTGAAGAAAAATTGACTAATGAAAATTTATTAGTTGTTATTAAGAGTGTAATACAGAAATACCAAGAACTACCTACTAATTTTGATAATAGTAGATTATCTTATAAAGATGATTTCAAAGGATATCACATTTGGGAAGTTAGGTAAAAACTCAACTTCCGTAAGATCATGTAACATCATGATATACTTATTATATAATTTCGGAATTACTTTCTTTTGTGATAATAAGTATTCCATTTTCTATATGGTTTACTGAAAATTTTCTGGTCTATCTTTAAGAAGAAATCTTTCACTTTATCCCAAAATGTTGGTTCTTTAGGTTTAATTCCTAAAATTTCATCTAAATTTTTAGAGGCTTTTTCAGTTAATTGCGAGTCGCCTTCTGTAAGTATAGTTTTTAACCTTTGGTATGGTGGTAATTTTTGTTCTTCATTCATTTTACAAAAATAAGTATAAATTTTTGTTAAGCCAAAATTTCATCAATAACTATATCTCTTAAAAATTGTTTAATATCCATATCTTCTAAATGGGATAGAGAAGTATAAACCCTATTATATTCAAAATAACCTTTATATGGACTCATAAGTCCGTCAGAAGATATATAATCTATTTTGCAAAATAGATTTGATTGTAACCTCAAGTTTAATATTGTTTTATAACCATTCAATTCTATTTCTCTTGTGAATACTTGCTCATATTTTTCACCTAAATTAGAAA
>Ga0114968_10001750_pt1 | contig 16742 bp, 12 predicted proteins | sample M_130807_EF_Meta_FD_87020 | JGI IMG/M metagenome (GOLD analysis project Ga0114968, IMG submission 87020) | Freshwater microbial communities from Lake Montjoie, Canada to study carbon cycling - M_130807_EF_MetaG | ecosystem: Environmental > Aquatic > Freshwater > Lake | place: Lake Montjoie...
CATCGTGGAATCTGAGGTCGCCGGTTCGTGGGATTTCGAGGTGACGGTGACTCCTGGGACATACGTCCGTGTTCTGCTGGCCGATTGGGCCGTGCGGGCCGGCACGGTGGGGCACTTAACAGCGCTTCGCCGTACGGCGAGTGGGGCCTCTCAAGTGAGCACGTCGTACTCGATTGAATCGCTCCAAGAAGCGGTCAAGAATGGCGAGTCGGTCTTGGCGGCGCCACTGGAGATGACCAAGCAGTTTCCGACAGTGAAGGTCAACGAGGCCACCGTGGCGGCAATCAGGCAGGGCAAGGCGGTCGCCTTAGACGTGCCTCTGACCGAGCCGTACCTCAACGCCCTGGATAGTGACGGAGAACTTGTGGCGATCCTTCGCCCCAAGGGTGACCGATGGCAGCCCGACGTGGTCTTGGCGATCGAGCCGACCGCGAAGGACTCGTAAGGTTTTTGTATGCGGGTACATAGTGCGGATGATGCGCGTTCAACACAACGAGGTTCCGTAACGGCGATCGGGGTGTTCGACGGCGTACACCAAGGTCACCAGGCTGTGCTCAGCCACGTGGTGGCCCTGGCTCACGAACAAAACCTTGACGCCATCGTCGTTACCTTTGATCCCACGCCCGCCGAAGTGCTCGCGCCGGAGCGCGCCCCCAAGATGCTGGCTACCCTGGATGATCGACTGCGTGAGTTTGAAGGCTTGGGAGTCGATGAAGTGCGTGTGGTGCATTTCTCTACGGAGGCCTCTCACGAAGAGGCCGTCGACTTCGTCGATCGCGTCGTGGTGGCGGGATGCGATACGCGCGTCGTTGTCGTCGGCGAAGACTTTCATTTCGGACGCGATCGTCAGGGCAACGTTGAGCGACTGCGCATGTGGGGGGAGTCTCGAAACTTCACCGTTAGCCCCGTATCTCTGGTCGGTGACGAAGTGCATTTCAGCTCCACTCGGGCCCGAGTGCTGATAGCTGCCGGTGACGTTGCCGAAGCCCAAAAAGTACTGGGTCGCCCCTTCTGTTATCGCGACGTTGAAGTCGTTCACGGCGACGCACGCGGTGGGGCCGAACTCGGCTTTCCGACCGCCAATATTGACCCTTCGCCACGATTGATCCGCCCGGCCCTTGGGATCTACGCCGGATTTGCCGACCTCGCGGACGGGTCGCGATGGGCCGCCGCCATTTCGGTCGGCAAGCGACCACAGTTCTACGAAGACGGCTCGTTGCTGGTGGAGGCCTACCTTTGTGGTTTCGCCGGCAACCTTTACGGACAATCGCTGACACTCTCATTCTTGGAGTTCTTACGCGGCGAAATGAAGTTTGAATCGGTCGATGAGCTCGTTGAGCAGATGCACCGTGACGTAAAGAAATCTGAAGAGGTCTTCGCTTCGTATCATGGGTAGCGGGAGACCACGACCAAAGGAATGCGTATGAGCGAATCAACCATCATCTACACCCACACGGACGAAGCACCGGCTCTCGCCACGTACTCACTACTCCCAATAGTCTCGGCCTTTGCCGCCCAAGCCGGCGTCACCGTAACTACGAGCGACATCTCCCTGGCTGGTCGCATCATCGCCAATTTCGCGGAATTTCTAGCCCCGGATCAGCGCATCTCTGATGATCTGGCCACGTTGGGCCAAGAAGTGCTCCAACCTGAGGCCAACATCATCAAGCTGCCCAACATCTCGGCTTCGATTCCGCAGATCAAGTCCGTCATTGCTGAACTGCAGTCGCAGGGTTTCGCAATTCCCAGCTATCCCGATAGCCCTGAGACCGACGTCGAGCGAGACATTCAGAGTCGCTACAAAAAGGTCTCTGGCTCGGCCGTGAACCCCGTGTTGCGTGAAGGCAACTCGGACCGACGGGCACCGCTCTCAGTGAAGAAGTACGCCCAAAAGCATCCTCACTCGATGGGGAAGTGGTCGGCTGACTCGAAGACCAACGTGGCTCACATGACCCACGGGGACTTTTTCTCCAACGAAGTTTCTACCGTGATGGCGTCTGACGATTCTTTGAGCATCAACCTGATTAGCGCCGATGGAGCGAGCGCCCCCCTCCGCGCACCTCTCGCGGTGGTGGCCGGAGAAATCATCGACGCCACCAAGATGGAGGCCGTCGCTCTCGACACCTTCTTGCAGGCGCAGATTGCACGGGCCAAGTCTGAAGGCGTGTTGTTCTCAATCCACCTCAAGGCCACCATGATGAAGGTCTCCGATCCCATCATGTTCGGCCACGTCGTTCGGGCGTTCTTTCCAAAGACGTTCGCTCAGTTCGGGGGCGAAATGGCTAACGCCGGCCTCAACCCCAACAATGGACTGGCCGGCATCTACTCCGGTCTGGACGCACTGGCTAACGGCGAAGCCATCAAGGCCTCCTTCGCCAGCGAACTGGCCGACGGACCGGCCCTTGCGATGGTCGACTCCGACAAGGGCATTACCAATCTCCACGCTCCGAACGACGTGATTGTCGACGCTTCAATGCCGGCGATGATTCGCTCGTCGGGCCACATGTGGAACGCCGCCGGCCAGGAGGCCGACACATTGGCAGTTCTGCCAGACGCCAGCTACGCCGGTATCTATCAGGTGGCCCTCAATGACTGTCGCCGATTCGGTGCATTTGATCCCGCCACCATGGGGTCGGTACCGAACGTTGGCTTGATGGCGCAAGCGGCCGAAGAGTACGGCAGTCACGACAAGACCTTTGAAATCCCGCACGATGGAACTGTGGTTGTAACCAACGGTGCCGGTGAGGTCATCTTTTCGATTCCCGTCGCCCAGTACGACATCTTCCGAATGTGTCAGACCAAGGACGTGCCGATTGCCGACTGGGTCAAGCTCGCAGTCAATCGCGCCCGACTTAGTGGAGACCCGGCCATCTTTTGGCTAGACGAAGATCGTGCCCACGACGCCCAGGTGATTGCCAAAGTGCGTCGTTACTTGGCCGATCACGACACGACCAATCTTCAGATTGACATCATGGCGCCGGCCGACGCAATCGGCATCTCACTGGATCGCATTCGTAAGGGCCTGAACACGATCTCGGTAACGGGCAATGTGCTGCGCGACTACCTCACAGACCTCTTCCCAATCATGGAGCTTGGTACGAGCGCCAAAATGCTCTCGATCGTCCCGCTTATCAACGGGGGAGGTCTCTTTGAGACCGGTGCCGGAGGGTCGGCCCCCAAGCACGTGCAGCAGTTTGAGCAGGAGAACTACCTGCGGTGGGATAGCCTCGGTGAGTTCTTGGCGCTGGCCTCAAGTTTTGAATTTTTAGCCCAACGCACTGGCAACGCCCGGGCTCAGGTGCTGGCTGACACGCTGGACCGTGCGACCGGTCGTTTTCTCGACGCCGACCGTTCGCCCGGTCGCAAATTAGGCACGATTGACAATCGCGGTTCACACATCTATCTCGCGATTTACTGGGCCGATGAACTGGCCCGGCAAACGGCCGATGGAGAATTGGCGACGAAGTTTGCTGCTATTGCTGCCCAACTCGCTGAGTCGGAAGCGACAATCGTCCAGGAGTTGATGGCGGTGCAGGGGAGTCCGGTTGACCTCGGAGGTTACTTTCGTCCGAATGCAGAAAAGGCGGCCGCGGCCATGCGGCCCTCGGCCACCTTCAATCGCATTCTCGCCTCGCTCTGAGGGGTACTCGTCAGAGCGTGACTGCTCGCATGACAAAACCAGTCATTGCTTCGATGTGCTGATCAACATCCAGCTCGCCGTCGAAGGGGTCAAACTCGGCGGAGAACCCGCGGAGGGTGAATGGCGCCTCGGCGCCGTGAGCCACGAGAAAAAAGAGACTCCGCGTCGGAATCGGATGAATCTGCTTTGTTGCCCGCAGGCGATCGAGTAGTTCAATCAGAGGTCGAATCTGCGGCACAATCACGGTTTCAAAGATGAAGTCGAGTCGTGTGGAGCGCTCGACGCCCTCGCGGTTCATGAGCTGACCTAACGAGGGGAACGATGCGGCGGCAGTCAAGAAGCTGTGAACGAACGATCGCAGCTCTCCGAGATCATCGAGTTCTGCAGACCATGTCGCCCGGGCTGCACTCAGGGCATTAAAGAATCGTTCAAACTCGGCGGCGACGGCGTGGCGGAACAGGTTGTCTTTGGTTCCGTACCGCTGGCCCACGGCGCTGTGGCTGAGTCCGAGTTGGGTGCTTAGGGTTCGCAGAGAAATGCCTTCGTAGCCCAGTTCGGCGAACCCCTTCAGGGAGGCGTCGAGGATTTCGTGATCCTGAACGATTTTGGGTCGTCCGCGCTCTCTCATGCGCCACACTCCTTTGGTATTGACTCCCGCGTGGTTCCCACCGGAAGACGCCGCATCTGCTAGAAACTAATAATAGTTAGTCATATGCCTAAGTAATGACACGACGAAGAAGGAGATTGCCGTGGCCCTCACTGACCTCATCGATATTGAACTGGCTGTGCCGAATCCGAGTGAGCTCGAAGAGTTTTGGAATCGTCGGGGCCTCGTGACGACGGGATTGGGTCGCCTCGGCACGCCCGAGCGTGAGTCTCAACTGCGTCTCACCGAATCGAACTACCGTCACGTTTCGCAGATGCGAATCGCCACTGAGACCCAAGGGGACCTCATTCGCATTGCGGCGTCGCTCGAGCAGATGGGCGCCAGCGTTGAGCTGGGCGACGGGTGGTTGGAGACTATTGATCCAGTCATTGGGCACTCCGTACGAATTGAAGTCACTCGTACTAATCCCTTGCCCCCTATAGCACCACGCGAATTCAACGGTCCCGGCCACCTTGACCGACCGAACCGCCGATCCGAAGCGGCCGTTCGCGAGTGGGCACCGAAGCCCCGGAGGTTTGGCCACGTGGTTTTTGGTTCGACCGATACGCAGGCCACCGTTGACTACTACGTCAACGGCTTGGGCTTTCGAATTTCTGATCGCCTCCCAGAAGTAGAGGCCACATTTCTACGGTGCTCGACTGATCACCACAACATGCTGATTCTGCCTGCGCCCGTGCCCTGCATGAATCACTACGCCTTAGAGCTTGAAGATTTCGACGCCATTGGCCTTCGCGGTGTTGAGGTCGTCCAGGAGCGCCCTGATGCATCGGTCTACGGTATGGGTCGTCACGTGGTTGGCTCCAATGTCTTTTGGTATCTCCTCGATCCGGCCGGCGGCATGTTCGAGTTTTTCGCCGACATGGACCAAATTACGGATGACGAACTCTGGGATGCTGAAATTCGTCGCGAGGACTGGGACCCCTTCACTATTGCGACCTACGAATCGGGTACATCGAAAATGGACTTTTTCCTCCCTTCTGACATTGACGTGATTGCCGCTGGACGTGAACGGGCCGGTCTCTAGTGGACCTCGGTATCACCGGCAAGTGGGCTACCGTTACCGGCTCGACTCGAGGATTGGGCCTCGCCTGTGCTGAAGCTCTGGCCGCTGAGGGAGTGAACATTGTTCTGAATGCCCGAACCGATCTGGAAGGTGAGCAGGTAGCCGACACGCTGCGGTCACGTTTCGGTGTTGAGGTCATCTTTGTGGTTGGCGACGTTTCGACGACTGAAGGGCGAGAGCAGATCTTTGCGGCCCACACGAATGTGGACATTCTGGTTACGAACGCCTCCGGTCCCTCACCATCGAGTTTTGTGGATAACTCCGCGGACCAATGGGCCGAAGCATTCAACATGAACTTTCATTCCGCTGTAGGAATGATGCAACTAGTCCTCCCAGGGATGCGGGAGAGAAAGTTTGGCCGCATCATCAACATCACGTCGGCCATGGTGACGTCACCTCACCCCTTCATGACTCTCTCGATTGCGGCCCGTACGGCGCTAACGGGAGTGACCAAGGCCGTCTCCAAGGAAGTGGTCAGCGACAACGTCACGATCAATAACATCCTGCCCGAGCGAATCGATACCGGTCGCCAACGGCAGATGGCGGAGCTGCAAGTCCAGTTCCGAGGAATCACCCTGGAAGAGGCCTACGACGAAATGAAGCAGACGATTGCGGCGAAGCGGCTTGGCCGCCCCGACGAGGTTGGCGCCGCCTGTGCCTTTCTGGCCTCGGTGCACGCAGGATACATTTCTGGCGAAAACCTCCATCTCGATGGTGGTAGCTACGACGGGTTGATTTAATGGCGCACGCCTTCTCGAACGAAACGTGCGACGTTCTCGTCGTCGGTGGTGGCCCCGTTGGGCTCATTGAGACGCTGTTGTTGCGCCAACTGGGCCTCAGGGTCATTGTGATCGAGCAGCGTGACGGCCCCCAAACGGCGCCTTCGGCCCACGTGGTGACCGCACGAACCTTAGAGATTCTTCGCGGTCTCGGTCTGGACATGGACGAAATTGAAGCCTTGGCCCAAACGCCAAGCGAAGGAGCGTGGGCCCGCTGGGTCGACTCCCTGACCGGTCGAGAGTTGGGCGCCGTGCCGTTTGAGAACTTGCACGACCCAGAGCGCTTGGCTCTTACTTCGCCACAACCGCTGCGCAATCTTTCCCAGCATCGCCTCGAACCCGTCCTCTACCGAGAGGTCGGTGATGTGCGCTCGGGGACTCAGTGGGTCTCGAGCAGAGAAACTGCCGACACGGTTGTAAGTACAGTGCGTTCGACACAGAGCGGTGAGACCTATGAAATCACTAGTCGGTACGTCATAGGTTGCGATGGAGCCAGCAGCGCCGTGCGTCGACACAGTGGCATCGAGATGGAAGGTCCCGATGAAATCGAGAATTTCATTTCTATCCACGCCGAAGCTGATTTACGTTCCATCGTTGGCGCCGAGCCCGCCACGCTGTACTGGATAACCGACCCCACAGTTCAGGGAACCTTTATTGCCCACGACGTCGCATCGACGTGGGTGTACATGACGAGTTACAACCCTGCCGTTGAGTCGGTCGCAGACTACGACGCGACGCGAGCCGAGGCAATCTTTCGACGGGCCGGGGGACTGCCTGATGAGACGGCGGTTGCGATTCGGCACGTGAGTTCCTGGCGCATGACATCGCAAGTTGCTAATCGATACCGCCAGGGCCGGACCTTCCTGGCTGGCGACGCGGCTCACAGGTTTCCGCCAACGGGCGGTCTTGGACTCAACACCGGTGTGGCCGACGCACACAACCTCGCGTGGAAGCTGGCCTGGGTCCTTCGAGGCGCGGCTCCACTTTCATTGCTCGACACCTACGAGGCGGAGCGGCGCTCCATTGCGCAGTACAACGCTGGGGTTAGCTTGGAGAATGCCTTCCGACTAGTGGAAGTCTGGATTGCGCTCGGTGTCGATGGGGACCTCGAAGCTTCGAAGATCCGAGCCGAGGCCCTTCTCGCTACCGCTGAAGGTAGGGCTGGGGTGAGGCAGGCGATTGAGAATCAGGCTGAACACTTCGATCAACTAGGCGTGCAGTTGGGCTTCGCCTACAACGCTGACACTGGAGTGGTTGTGGACGATGGCTCCGTCCGACCAGAAGTCGCCAATCCAGTACGCGAGTACGTCCCAACGACGATTCCCGGCTCAAGGCTTCCGCACGCCCCCGTGCGTCGTGGTAGTGATGTCATCTCGACACTTGACCTGGTAACTCCTGGATCATTCCTGTTGATCTGCAACGACTCCGCCTGGGCCCACGTATCGCTACCAACGCAATGGCCCGTTAGCCGGGTGGTCATCGGTGTCGACCTGACTGATGAAGACGGAACGTGGACTTCACTGAGTGGCATTCGCCACGAAGGAGCACTGCTGATTCGTCCCGATCAACACGTGGCGTGGCGAACGCAAGAGGGGCCGAGCGGTGACGTTGACGACCTCCATGAAGTTTTGAACTCCCTGATGAAAGAGCACTCATGAAAATTGCCAATATCAACGGAAGGGCTCACGTGGTCATTGATGACCAGTGTCTCGATATCGCCGAAGCGAGCGGTGGGGAGTTTGGGCCAAGCTTGCAGTCGGTCTACGACAACTTCGCCGCATTCGTCGCGGCGGCGCCCAACTGGTCACGCGATGGTCTCAAGTCATTCTCTTTGAGCGAACTGGGCTCGCCGGCGCCGCAGCCCCGGCAGGTTTTCGCCATTGGGTTGAACTACCACGGTCACGCCGAGGAAGCCGGAGTGCCAGTCCCACAGGTGCCAGCGACGTTCACAAAGTTTCCATCGAGCCTGGGTGGACCGTTCGAGCCAGTGCCTCGCATGGGGGAGACCCTTGACTGGGAAGTGGAGATAGTGGCCGTAATAAGTCGTGAGGCCTACCGGGTGTCGGAGGCCGATGCCTGGAGCTACGTCGCCGGACTGGCGGTCGGACAGGACTATTCGGAGCGAACCATGCAATTTGCCGCTGGATCTCAGTTCTCCCTCGGGAAGTCCTATCTCGGCTTTGGCCCCGTAGGTCCGTGGCTCACCTCCTTGGACGAAGTGTCCGACCGGGACAATCTCCAACTGGAGTGTTGGATTAACGATGACAAGGTGCAAGACGCCCCTTCGACGGACATGGTTTTCTCGATTCCTTCTCTTATTGCCCAGTTGTCGGCGATAACGCCGCTCTGGCCGGGTGACGTCATTTTCACGGGGACACCGGCCGGCGTGGGCATAACTGCCCAGCCCGCCCGCTTTCTCCAAGTGGGCGATGTCGTGCGAAGCTCCATTGCGGGCCTCGGCAGTATTCACAACACGATTGTGGCCCCCTAGGGCGATATTTTGGGACTCGTAGTCTCTCCGCCCTATTTTGTGGGGTTCCCACTAGAAGACCCTTGTAATTCCTGCTATTCTTTCCACTGGTCAGCGCCGCTGACTGTGCGGGTCGTCATGGAGGCGGTTCGCATCGGGACCTCCGATTCAAAGGTAAGACCAACACCATGGCTGAGAAGTCGCTAACAATTCAGGAATACCGCGCACACGAGACGGACACCGGCTCATCCGAAGTTCAGATCGCGCTGCTCACCGGCCGAATTGCGCACCTCACCGAGCACCTCAAGATTCACAAGGGCGACCACCACTCGCGCCGCGGACTCATGAAGCTCATCGGCCAGCGCCGCCGTCTTTTGGACTACGTCCAGAAGGGTGACGTTGAGCGTTACCGTGCCTTGATCGCCCGTCTCGGCATCCGCCGCTAACCCGGCAAAAACACTTGCGGTTGGACCGCAAGTGCGTGAACACCGCCGTCTTCGGATGCCGGTGGGGATGGCTTCGTTAAGTCTGAGCTCTGCCCACTGGGGTTCGGTTCGGCATGTTCATACCCCAAACAAAGGAAAAAAACATGACCGACGCCATGCGCGTTTCTAGCCCCATTACTGGGACTGACAAGACCCTGACCTTCGAAACCGGAAAGTTGGCGCAACTCGCCGACGGTGCCGTTACCGCTCGCATTGGCGACACGGTGCTGCTGGCCACCGTTGCAGCGAACCGCAGCGTTCGTGACGGAATCGACTTCTTCCCCTTGACGGTGGACATTGAAGAGCGTTCCTACGCGGCCGGAAAAATCCCAGGTGCGTACTTCCGTCGTGAAGGTAAGCCTTCCGACCAAGCCGTACTCATCTGTCGTTTGATCGACCGTCCACTGCGCCCTTCATTCCCTAAGGGCTTCCGTAACGAAGTCCAGGTTGTTGGCACCGTCTTCTCGGCCGACCAGGAAAACCCCCACGACGTCTTGGCCATCAATGCCGCTTCGGCTGCCTTGATGATCTCCGGCATCCCCTTCGACGGCCCAATTGGTGCCGTTCGTTTGGCCTACAGCACCGACGGTGTCTGGCTGCCCCACCCGACGTTCGCCGAAGGTGACGCCTCGACGTTTGAAATCGTCGTTGCCGGTCGCGCTTTGTCCGACTCAGTCGAGACCGACATTGCCATCATGATGGTGGAGGCCGGCGGTACCGAAGGTAGCTTCGAAATGTACGCCGACGGCGCTCCAAAGGTTGACGAAGACGTCCTGGCCGATGGTCTCGAAAAGGCCAAGCTCTGGATTCGTGAGTCAATCAATCTCCAGCGTGAAATGGTGAAGATGTACGTCGCCGAGCGTGGTCCGATTGAGACCATTCCCTACACCGTGTTCCGTGACTACGAAGACGACGTCATGGCTCGCGTGGAGGCCGTTGGTGCCAGCAAGATTGGCGAAGCCAACCAGTTGACCTCCAAGGCTCCTCGTGCCGAGGCTCTCAGCGCGGCCACTGCCGAAATCGTGGCCGAGTTGACCCCCGAGTTCCTCGACCGTGTCGGTGAAATCAAGGCTGCCGTTAAGTCGTTGACCAAGAAGGTCGTTCGCCGTCGCATCGTCGACGAAGGTATGCGTATTGACGGTCGTGGTACGGCCGACATTCGTCCCCTTTCGGCCGAGGTCGACCTCTTCCCGATGACGCACGGTTCCGCTCTGTTCCAGCGCGGCGAGACCCAGGTCATCAACGTGACCACCTTGGGTATGCCACGCATGAAGCAGCAGCTCGACACCATCACGCCTGACGAGTGGCGCCGCTACATGCACCACTACAACTTCCCTCCATACTCGACCGGTGAAACTGGCCGTGTTGGTATGCCGAAGCGTCGCGAAATCGGTCACGGCATGCTCGCCGAGCGTGCCCTGATCCCCGTACTGCCTTCGGAAAGCGAATTCGCTTACACGTTGCGCGTGGTCTCGGACATCATGGCTTCCAACGGTTCAACGTCAATGGCGTCCGTCTGTGGTTCATCGTTGTCGCTCATGGCGGCCGGTGTGCCCATCAAGGCTCCAGTGGCCGGCATTGCCATGGGACTGGTCTACGACGGCGGCAAGTACGTCACTTTGACTGACATTCTCGGTGCCGAAGACGCCTTCGGTGACATGGACTTCAAGGTGGCCGGTACGACCGACGCCGTAACTGCGCTGCAGCTCGACACCAAGATTGACGGCTTGCCCGCCGAAGTATTGGCTCAGGCGCTACACCAGGCCAAGGTTGCTCGTCTCCAGATTCTGGACGTCATCACCGCCACCTTGCCTGAGCCCCGTGCCGAAGTTGCGGCCGTGGCTCCGAAGATCATCAACATCGAGATCCCGATCGACAAGATCGGTGAGGTCATTGGGCCAAAGGGCAAGGTCATCAACACCTTGCAGCAAGAGACCGGTGCGGACATTGCCGTAGACGACGATGGTGTCGTCGGAACGGTGACCATTGGTGCCAAGGACGGCCGTGCCGTTGCTGAAGCCAAGCGTCGCATTGAGATGATCCTCGACCCCCCGACCGCTGAAGTTGGCGCGGTGTACCAGGGCAAGGTCGTCAACACGACCAAGTTCGGTGCCTTCGTTTCAATCCTTCCTGGTCGTGATGGTTTGCTCCACATCTCCAAGCTGGCACCTCTCAACGGCGGCAAGCGCATTAACGCCGTTGAGGACGTCTTGAGCTTGGGTCAGGCCGTTGAAGTCAAGGTTGACGACATCGACCCTCAGGGCAAGGTCAGCCTTTCGTTGGCTGGCGTTGAGTACCCCGAGACGAACGACGACCCTCGCGAGCCCCGCGAGCGTCGTGGTCGCAGCGACCGCAACGAGGCTCACGGCGAAACAACCCGTCCTGCCCCCGAGCGCAGTAGCGAGCATGCTCCCCGTGCCAAGTCTTCTTTCGAAGACAGCTTTGAGCAGGAACTCGCCAGCGACCTCGGCGACCTGGGTCCTGGTGGCCCATCGCTGAACGATGACAACCGTCCACGTCGGCCTCGTCGTCGGTAATTCGAACTAGGAATTAGCCCTCCTCGCTGAAGCAATTCAGTGAGGAGGGCTTTTTCTCTTCTAGCCTCTCGTTGTGTCTACTTCGCCGACAACCACCTCATGGTGGCGACCACTAGGTCCATCGGATCGGCGCGCCCTTTGGGCGCTCGTCATTGTTCCCATAGTTATGTTCGCTTTGCCGAGCATCTTTGGCTTCCCCGCGATTACGCAGGACAACCAGATTCAGAACTTTCCGCTGCGAGTGCTCTCAGGGGAGCAGCTCCGGACGTTGCATCTACCACTCTTTAATGCCCTCGCCAATTCCGGAACTCCGCTTCTCGGGGGAATGAACAGTGGCTCGCTCTATCCGCTGACTATTCTCTTCGCCTTCCTGCCCGCACTCTTGGCGTGGGCCCTCAACGTGGTCGCCGTGTACGTCTCGGCCGGTGTTGGTGTCTACGCCCTGTTGCGGTGGATGAAACTGCGCCCTAGCGCCGCCTTCTTCGCGGCCATCATTTACACCTACTCCGGGGCGATGTTGGGTCAGATCGTCCACCTCGCGGTGGTGCAGGGATTCGCCCTACTGCCCTGGATGGTATTGATTCAGTTGCATCTCTCTCGAGTGCTCCAGCAAACAACTCGTGGCGCCTCCCTGAAGGCTCGATGGTTGCCGGCACTGCCGAGTATCGCTGGGCTCGGCGTCATCTGGGGATTGGCATTCCTTACCGGTGAGCCTCGATCGATTGCCGAATTAGAACTCCTCGCGCTCATCGTCATTGGCACCGAGATGGTTCTCCATAACGGCACGGCACAAACCTCGTGGATGGGTCGGCTCCGCGTCCTAATTGCGAACGGTGTTGGACTGGCGTGGGGTGTCGCCCTTGGGCTGGTGCAGATGTTGCCAGGGTGGGCCTTTATCGGTCATTCGCAACGGGCCGACATCTCCTACTGGTTCTTCGGTAGTGGGTCGCTACTGCCCAAGTGGACCGTGCTGATGTTGGCGCCTGAGAGCTTTGGCGGTAACGGGGCGCTAGGCGTTTCTGGCTACTTCATGCACTACAACCTGGCCGAAGTCTCGGGTTACGTCGGGGTCGTTGCACTTACGGGCGTGGCGGCCTTCTTCGCCCAACTAACCCGCCGAGGCTGGGTGGGGGAGCACCGTGTCTTCACGGTCTTTGGCGTAATGGTCATCGTGGGACTGCTCGCCACGTGGGGTAATTTCACGCCGCTCGGCCATTTCTTCCACGAGATTCCGATGTTCGGACGCACCCGGCTCCAAAGTCGCAACATCATCATCGTGGACCTCGCCGCTGCGGTCCTGCTCGGTTGGTGGATGGACGCCATGACGTCGGGCCGTCGCCGCGAAGCGGCCGTCGAGGGAATCCGCCGTTTCGTTACTTCCATTCCGGCCGTCGCCGTCTTGGCCTGGTCGATAGCGATGATTGTCGCCTACCGGCCCATTCTCGAGTTCATGGATGCCACGACGAAAACGGCGGCCAATGGAGCATCACTACGTTGGCCGATGGCCGTCCACGCACTCTTGGCGATCGGCGTTCTTTTCGTCATTGCCCGATCGCCACTACGGGTCAAGCCGCGTCGTTGGTTGATTGCCATCATGATGGTGGACCTCGCACTCCTTACGGCACTCGGATCACTCAGTTACAGTCGTAATGACGGCAACATTGAGCCCTCGCCGGACGTCATGTCTTCGCTTCCGGGGGGTCACCCTGGTCGCATGGCCATTCTCGACAGTGGTTTGAATGACTTCTCGACCTTCGTCAAACTCGGTGCACCGAATCTCAACGTCTTTACCAAGCAGCCGAGTGTGCAGGGGTATGGATCGCTCATTGGTGAGTACTACAGCAACGCCACGGGTACGCACCCACTGCTCGGTCTGGATGCCTGTCAGCTCGGTCGTGGACGGTTCGCACAGTTGAATTTGCAAACCGTTATCGCCAGCTTTTCATCGCTCACCGATCCCGTTGACTCGCCGGTTGTCCGTAAGCAGAATTGTCCCGAACGTAACCGGCCGTCTGGCGTGGTGAGCCGTTACTTCGGCCAAGCGTTGGCGTTGCGTTCGCTCTCAATGCAGACTTCGCTACCGTCGACAACATTTGTTGTGAGCTCTGTTCCAGCATTCAAGGCGGTCGCAGAACCTGGATTCACTACGCGGGACGGCTACTCAATCCGCGTGGTCAGTGATGAGACTGGCGCGATACGCATTCCTTCGCGTGTTCTGGCCCCGTTGTATCCAGGATTGGACAAAACGGCTGGAATCACCGTCTCTACTTGGCGCCCCGTGGGTTCCTTGATGCCCAACCGCTCATTTGTCGTGACCTCGACGGAGATCACGGACGATGAAGGTAGGACTCTCCAACTGGATGAGCCGTATCAAATTGCGCTTCAGGACGCTGGTTTCACCTACAGCGGTACTCGAGATGGTTACGCCGTGTTCCATAACGCCGCCTCGGGCCCCTTCACTACGTCACCGCAGGTTCCCGTATCGAATCGTGTGGAGAAGATCTGGGGTGATGAGTGGGTCACCGTCGATGCCGACAGCCAAGAAGTTGACCTTGTTCGATCCTCAGCCTGGCTTCCCGGATGGCGAGCCACGGCGGTCAACGAAGCGACTGGTCAGTCCAAGGCGCTGACCGTGAAGCGCCACGACCTCGTCCAAGTAGTCACCGTTCCGCCGGGTAGCTGGCGTGTGCACTTCCATTACCACGCACCCTTTATTGGCATTGGATTGATATGTAGCGTGATAGGTGTAGCACTCTTAGGCATCACTCTGGTGGTGTTGCGGAGGCAGAGAAAGCCTCAAGCCGAGGGGTAGGGTTTCACCATGGCAAACGTGGTGGTAGTTGGCGGTGCAGGGCGAATGGGTCAGACTATCGCTCGGGCTATTGCGGAGACCGAAGATCTCACTCTCGTTGGACTCGTCGATGTGCGTGAGCCGGCCGACCTCTTCGGTGCTCAGTACAAGGACGCGCTGGTTAACTTTGAAGCGACCGCAGTCGATGTCGTAGTGGACTTCTCGACGCTCGATACGGCTCGGGAGTCAATTCTTTGGTGCATCCGCAACCAGCGCCACGCCGTAGTGGGGACCACCGGCTTCACGCCACAGGAGCTCGAGGAGATGGAGGCCGGTATTAAGGGCTCGTCCGGTGTCGTTATCGCTGCCAACTTTGCCGTTGGTGCTGTGCTGCTCCAGCGTTTTGCGAAGTTGGCCGCGCCATTTTTTACGCGCGTGGAACTTATTGAGTACCACCACGATCAAAAAGTCGATGCTCCTTCCGGAACGGCTCTCGAGACGGCTCGAGTTATCCGTGAGGCCCGCGCCGAAGCCGGTGTTGTCACGCCGCCGGAGCCCACGACACTCGAGACTCTCCCAGGATCTCGTGGTGCGGACTACGGCGACGGAATCGCTATTCACGCGGTGCGACTGCCCGGACTCGTGGCACACCAGGAAGTTATCTTTGGCCGCGAAGGCGAAGGTTTGACCATCCGTCACGATGCCTACGATCGCTCCAGCTTCGGGGCCGGCGTCGTGCTGGCCGTTCGAAAAGTGCAGAGCAAACCTGGACTGACGATCGGTCTCGACCCGCTGCTGTGAGCACTTCGCCACCAGACGTTGTAGAGCAGATTCTCCAGGCGGCCAGCCGCACCCTGGCGCTTCATGGCGTCAAGGGGACCTCTGCTAGTTCGATTGCCAAGCAGTCAGGCGTGGCTCGCTCAACTGTCTACCGTCTCTTTGCCACCAAGCAAGAGATCATGAATGCCATGGTGGAGTACGAGTTCCGCCGCTTTTTCGATGAGCTTTATGGCGTTGTCGGGCGACTCAAGACTATTGAAGCCGTGATGGAACAGGGCCTGATGTTTGCCCACGCCGCGGTCGAACACCACTTTTTGCTGCAGACAATTCTTCGAGATGACCCCAGCGTGCTCGAGCCGGCCCTGAGTGCCTCAGCCACCTCCATGGAGCCGGTTATCGCCGAGATTTTCCGTCCATTCCTGCCAGTAACGAAGGACATTGACGAGCATCTCGAGTTTCTCGTGAGGATGGGTTTGGGCTACATCGCCACGCAGGGCCGCTGGAACTTCGAAGAGAAGGACGACGTGCATGCCGTGGTCACCGTTGAGCTTCTCTCGGGTGTTCGTAATCCGGCGATGAAGATTGCCCCGGCCAAAGTTGCGCCATTGGTGGAGATATCAGACAATTCGCTGCGTACCCAAATCGTTGATGCGGCCTTGGCTGAAATCAGCGCTGGTCACTATCAAGATCTCTCCATCGATCGTATTGTTGATCGAGTCGAAGGTTCGCGCTCCACCATTTACCGCATGGTTCCAGGTGGCAACCAAGCGCTCTTGGATATGTGTGCCGAGCGAGAAGCATCAAGGCTCTACTCCTCAGTTACCTCAGCTATCTCGAGTGAGAGCGAGCTGCACCGCGGCGTTCTCGCCGGGCTGACCACGGTCTGGTATCACCTCGAGCAGCATCAAGCCCTGCGCGTGGTCATGCAGTCCAACCCCGAGTACCTGTACAACCGCCTTCGTTTTAATGAAGCGTCGGCCACGTACGGAGCTGCCTCTCTCGCGGTTCAGCCGCTTCTGCGTCGCTGGCTCTCGTGGGAGCAGGCCAGCCGATTGGCCGAGTGGCTGATTCGAGTTATTGTCACCTTCTGGACCAACCCGGCTCCGTATCTCGAGTTGTCAAACCCTTCCTCGGTAGCGTCCTTCTACGGTCGGCACATGGCAGCCGGGGTGACTGCGATCGCCGAAGGTTCCAACTAGCCGGCGAAGGCGAAGTGAGGCCGAATGATTTCTTCGGCGAGTAGTTGGTCCGTGGGCCGCGCCGGTCGCTGCTAGTGGTCATCTCCTTCTCCCACTAACGCTGGTAGCGTCAAATCGTGAGTGAACCTCGTTTTGGCCGAGTTATAACGGCCATGGTGACCCCGTTCAATGCGGACGACACCATCAACTTCGACGTGGCCCGAGACGTGGCTCGGTACCTGGTTGCTAACGGCAGCGATGGCCTTGTGGTCGCCGGATCAACGGGCGAAGGCGGTTCTTTGAGCGACGCCGAGAAGCTCGATCTTTTTGCCTGCGTCGCTGAGTCGGTGAC
>Ga0114968_10001754_pt1 | contig 16715 bp, 15 predicted proteins | sample M_130807_EF_Meta_FD_87020 | JGI IMG/M metagenome (GOLD analysis project Ga0114968, IMG submission 87020) | Freshwater microbial communities from Lake Montjoie, Canada to study carbon cycling - M_130807_EF_MetaG | ecosystem: Environmental > Aquatic > Freshwater > Lake | place: Lake Montjoie...
TAAAAGACGTGCGTTTTTTGTATTTTTTATTAGTTTATATTTTTACATAATATATATAAAAAATACAAATTGTTGTTTATATAAAAATATAATATATATATATATATATATATATATATATATATATCATGGATTTGTTGTTCTTTCTTGTTATAATGATTTAAGGCTTCTTCATATAATAAATTACACCGACCGGAAAGAAAAATGAGACAAACTCATTTTCTTTTACGGATAAGTCGCCGACAGAAAGAAATTCAGGGGACGCTTTGCGTCCTAATTTTCTTTCTTTTCGGTGTAATATTGTTTCATTTCAACAATTCGGAATTCAACAAACCCCAAATATTTGATTTTATATTTACATTTTCACTTTCTTTAACGAAATAAAAAGTACCAAAAATCAAACCTTTTGTCACATATTTTAAATATTCTAAATTTAAGCCAAGTGATTGACATTTTTCTAAAAAATATTGTTTCATTTTATTTACATAAACACAATCTATTTCTAATCCATTTAATATTAAATCATAACCCAATATGCTTTGATATAATTTACCATAGTCGTAATAAATATCGCCATTGATAGTCAATACATTATCTACCTGACCTTTCATGTCAATTAATTTATAATTATCATCATATGTTAAAATAATATTTGAGAACCAAAAATCACCGTGTATCATCGCTGAAATATGTGGTGAATAATTTGCCTCTAATCCATTTAATATTTCATTAAAAACTTCATTAGCATTAGGAAAAGGATAGTCGTTATTATTAAACCTGTTTTTTAGTTTTAAAAAATAATTATTTTTAATATTTTCATCATTTATATTCAATTTAGGCGGGACCATATTACCCTGGTAAGAATGGAGTTTATCAAGAATTCCAAATAAATCATCAATGTGTTTATTTGTTAATAATTTATTTTTGTACAAATAAAACAATGGAATTCCAGAAATGTACTCAATTTTCAACTCTAAATTCTGATCTTTTTTGTTAAAATCTATTAATTTTGAAAAATAATCTTGCAATTCATTTGGTATATTTTGATAATAAAAGAGCTCTCCCTTTATAATATCATAAGGCCCAGATTTTAAAATACAATTATCAAACTTTTTAATTTGATTGTACTTATTATTTTCTATTTTATTTGGTATAAATTCGTCGTTTTTATAAAATAGTCCAAAATAAGATAAATTATTGATGTAAGGATTTATAGCACGGTCATCTATATATATATCTGCGATTGGCTTACCAAATATTAACTCATCATAATGAATGTCAAATTTCTCTAACGTATTTATAGTGACATTTGCAATATCTTTAATCACCTTACCAATATTCCCTTTATGTGTAGCCATGCGTCGCGCAGTATAAATTATGATTTCATGTCCATCATTTTTTAAATTATTAAGTAATTGTATATTTTTATGAATTGGCTTAACAGTTGAGTAATCGTTTATTATTGACGGATATGTTACTAATGTATTATCCAAATCAAAACAAATTCGCAATTTATTTTTTGAAATAATATCCTTGTTGTTTAAAATTTCATTATACGAACCAATATGTTTCGTATGTTCAATAAAATGGGGTTCAATTACTTCATTTTCTTGAATTTTCAATTTATATAGTTGAGAAAAATAAAATTCATTTTTTGTTTTAAAATTTCCATCTAGTAGTTTTCTTGCATATGTTTTGAAACTATCTTGGTTTTTAAAGCCATAAAATCCACAGCAATAATTGTCTGATATTTTATTTTTTTCTTCAATGCCGACTACATTATTATTTAATATTTTTATAAAAGAATAGTTTGGATTGGAATAATCAAGACCGTAACCAATAAAATCGTTTTCAAAGTATTTAATTTCATTAAACGTGTGGAGGTTATCATTGTCTATGAATACAATATTATCATTTTCAATATTATTAAACTGTTGAATTCCTATAAAGGCTGACTCTACAGCGCCGCGAGTTAAATAATCAACACAAGAAAAATATATTTTTTTATTTTTAAATTTATTAATTAAAATTTCGCAAAAATTGTAATCATTCAAAAATACATTATAAATAATATAAATTTCATTGACAGGAATACTTTCAATAACATACTCAATCATATGTCTTCCTTGAACAAGATTTAATGGTTTTGGCAATGAATAATTATTACATCTTTTTCCAATACCTCCGCACAAAATTATAAATTTCATAATTAATTAAATTATTAATTTATAAATCTTTAAATTATTAGAAATAATAATAAATAATACTTTTATTTCCATTTATATATTTATTGAAATTCTCACCCATTCATCAGGAAATAAATCAGTAACAACTACGTCGCTCATCGCGGTACCAAACCATACCGAAGGGTAACAAACAATTTTCGCAGGGTTTGCATTAAAATAGGCTGCCCACCAACTAAAAGAACTATTTGCAATAATATTATGATTGCAACATGACATCAATAACATTTGCTGCCAATCATTCAATGTGTTTGTAGCTCTTTCAAATTCAATTGTTGGAAACTCGTTTTTTAATAATTGAATTGTTTCATTCACTGATTCTACGTCTTCATCTTCGCAAAAATATAGGACATTCGGTGTGTAATCAATTTGCGTTACAATATATTGTAGCGCGTTTTTGTAATATTCAAGACTCATTATTGGATGATAATCCGGCAAATTTTTATAATCTCCTAATCTGAAATGCATGGAAATACTTCTCTCTAAAAACTGTGCACTATGATATTTATCAACAACTTCTTCTAGTATATCAAGACGTTTTTCAGCTATATTTAACATGCGGCAAATAATATCATAGTTTTCTTGAAAATATTTGTAACTTTGAAAATATCCATGTAACATAATATTTACATTATTATTATTTTTTAAATAATCGTATGGAAAATCATTAAATGGAAAACCTGGTTCACGATAAACAATGTCAAAATGAGGATAATTATCCATTAAAAATCCAGATAATTTGAATAAAAAGTTCTTCCAATATGTTTTTCTCTTTGTTGAACCATCTCCACCCAAATGTTCAGCACTAATAAATTTGAACATATGTTTATATTTTATAGCGTAAGATATAACTGTAAATATTTGAAAAAGCTGGTTTCCTAATCCACCCATAAGATTGCATGTTATCATTTTACTGTATATGTATGTTTTATTATAATATATTGTATAATTTTTAAATTTATTTTCAATTTAATTTAAAAATGAATAATTGTATTATAATATATTCTGTTAACATACTCTTATAATAGTATATCAATGTTAATTCATAAATACAAACCTTGCGAACTTCAAGATATAATAGGCAACAAAACATGTATCAACTCTATTCAAAATTGGTTTGAAAATTGGTACACAACCAAACCAGAGACAAAAACAAACGCTAAAAATGTATGTGTCTGTGCATTATTATCCGGACCAAATGGTATAGGAAAAACGTTAACTGTTGACCTCCTAATAAAACAATATGATTTGAATCCAATATCATTAAATCCTGATGAAAAGGCAGACAAAGAACACATTACTAAAACCATTATACCATCTATTCAAGTAACAAAATCATTTACAAATAAACAAAATGTATTTGTCATACATGACATTGATTGTTATGATGATTATGGCTTTATTTCATCTATTGTAACTTGTTTGAAAGAAACAAAGATTCCAGTTATTGCGACATGTAATAATCGTTACGATCAGTCACTCAAACCACTAACGCCATATTGTTTGGACGTCAAATTTCAAAAACCGAATGCATCAGATATAGTAAAATTTGTCAAACAAATTATTAAGAAAGAATCTATTGTTATAAGTGACGTAAAATTAAATCAACTTATAGAAGACACTGATTGTGATATACGCAGTGTATTCAACAATTTACAATTGCTTGGCGGAAATATTAGTATTAAAAATAATGAAAACATGCCGAATACAAAAGACAAGACAAATCCGAATATTTTTGAAATGACGAAACAATTCATGTCTCAAACTGTTGAATTTGACGATAAACAAAGACTATTTTGGACGAACAATGAGATTCTTCCTTTGATGATACATGAAAATTATCCTGCAAACAATATTAAAATGAAAAATGAAGCGACACATTTAAATAATATTGCAGAATCCATTCATAGTTTGAGTGATATAGATTTATTTGAAAAAGATATACATATGAATGGAAATTGGGAACTAATGCCATATACAGCATGGTGTTCTATAAAATCTGTTGCAAATTGTCATTCAAAAACGATGATAAAATTTACTTCTTTCTTTGAAAAAAGGGCGTCAAAGAAACAAACTATGATTTATGATGATGTAAGACCTTTGCACATTTCAAAAGTACAAGAAAAAACTAAAAAGAACAGCTCTCCTAAACGTAAATCTGTAAAGGAACCTAGTGTACCCAAGATACCTAAAGCTAAGGTAGCTAAGGTAGCTAAGGTAGCTAAGGCTAAACCCAAAGAAAAAGTTGGCGATGAAATTACAAAAGTTCAAGAAAAACCTAAAATTGTAAGGAGAAAAAAGGTAAAATTGATTATTGAAGAATAAAAACTTACATACGTTCTTCAATGGAAACTGGTTGTTCAACAACTACAGGTTCTACTAATACTGTGGGTTCTTCTACAACTACTTGTGGTTGTTGTTGTTGTTGTTGTTGTTGTTGTTGTTGTTGTTGTTGTTCAATAGCTACATTTGTCTCTTCAACAACGGGTACTTCCTTTTCCTTTTCTTTTTCCTTTTCTTTTTCCTCTTCAATAGGTGTGGTTGGTTCACAAGTAGTATCTACTGCGTTTGTAGTGCATGATACTAATTTCATAAGTTTATTGTAAATATAAGACATTTTTGTTTTTATAGAAATATTTACTGCAGTTGTTTCGGTTGTAGTTTCCATTTATATTATATATAAATATAAAAATTGCTTTTATATTTATTATCTTATTATTATTTTATTTTAACTCGCCTTCACCTCTAAACCAGCATTGAACTTTTGATTCAGCTTGTTCACGCAACGTAAGGTCATCATCAGGATGTTTTGGAAGTTTTGAAAAAAAGCAATCCTCTGTGTAAGTAGGGTCAAATTTTAGTTTTTTCAACAATTCTTTTGCTTCACTTCTTTGGGCGTCTGTCATATTATTGCCAAATGGATTTAAAATTTCTTCAATTTCAGAATCACTCAAAGTATCAACTATATTACTACCTCCAAACATTCTTTTACTATGTTTCCTTTGACTTCTTTTGCTTTTCTGATATCTTCGTTTCATTAAAGTGTTGCGCTTTTTATGTATCTTTCTATGTGTCTTTTTATGTTTGTGTTTTCTCAATGATCTTTTTTTAAGAGAGTTCTTTTTACTTGGCATAGTTATATATTTATATGTTTATATATATACGTGTGATTTTTTTTACATAATAAAAACACCTAAAAATCTTCTGTCAAATCAAAAGTACTATCATCCTTCGTTTTTGTTGCAAGCGCGTAAGAATCATTGTATCTTTCAAAGAAATTGACCTTTCCTTCTAAACTAATCAATTCCATAAAATCAAAAGGGTTACATACATTATAAATTTTATCATATCCAAGTTGGACACACAATCTATCCGCACAAAATTGAATATATTGTGTCATCAATTGTGAGTTCATCCCTATAAGACGACATGGTAATGCTTCACAAATAAACTCATTTTCTATTTCAACTGCTTCTTTAATAATTTCATGAACTCGCGATTTCTTTACCTTGTTAACAAGTTTACTATACAACAATACAGCAAACTCGCAATGTAGTGCTTCGTCGCGTGAAATCAGCTCATTTGAAAATGTAAGACCAGGCATCAATCCACGCTTTTTCATCCAATATATACTGCAAAACGCACCACTGAAAAAGATCCCTTCTACGCATGCAAATGCAATCAACCTTGTTGCAAAACCACTCCTATTATCTTTAATCCATTTTTGAGCCCAATCACCCTTCTTTTTAATACAATCAAAATTTTCTAGAGCACGAAACAATTTATCTTTTTCTTCGGCGTTTTTAATATATGTTTCAATTAATAAACTATAAGTCTGACTATGAATGTTTTCCATTGCGATTTGGAAACCATAAAATGCTCGCGCTTCTGATATTTGAACGTCGTTCATAAAACGTAAACCTAAATTTTCCAATACGATTCCATCACTCGCAGCAAAAAACGCCAAAATCATAGATAGGAAGAATTTTTCCTCTTGTGATAAGGTGTCCCAATGAGCCAAATCTTTTGACAAATCAATTTCTTCGGCTCGCCAAAAACAGTCAACTTGTTTTTTATACATTTGCCACACGTCATCGTACTTGATTGGAAACATTACAAATCTATTATCGTCAGGATTCAATAAAGGCTCGTTTACGTTTTTAGACATCCTAAATAATATATAGCGAAGATTTTAAATTTTTTCAGTAAAAAATATAAATTAAAATATATTGATAATTTAAGAATATATATCTTTGTATTTTAAATGGAATTAGTAGCAGCATTCAGACGACCTATGGAAATAAATTATTATGACAATAACAACAACGACTATAACAATCGTAATGACCAAGAAGATGAATATTTACAATTGCAATATGTTATAGAAGCAAAAAGAAATATGCTTCTTAAAAAACAAAGAAAAATACAAAGAATAGCAAAACAAAACGCTTTTTTGGAGCACATTAAAAATGATTATTTAAATTATAATAATTATATTGTCAAACAAAAACAAGACCAAATTAAAGCACTTCAATTGTTAAATAATTATTTACAAGATCTACATAAGTCAGGACAATTAAGCGAACATAACATTCAAGATGCAAAAATAGAACAACAAAAAATAGTAAAAGAATTAAAATCTATAAAACATGGTTTAGATAAAATCATGAATGATAGTAGTGAAATAAATAATTCGCTTGTTGGGGAGAGAAAGAAATTACGCCGTTGAAAGAATCAAATGCTAATATCAAAATAATCAATATAATATATTGATATAATATATATTATATTTTCAAAAGAATGGCTTTAAATGCAAAAAGTGATTTTTTAGCAAAATTTGAAGATAGTTTGAATAGATTAAATAATTTAAATGTATCAATAACAAAAAATACAGAAAATAAGCAGCAATTTACTGGTTTTGTTCTCTCTAAGTTGGAAGATATAAATGTAAAAATCAAGGCAATTGTTGTTAAGATCAAAGAAATTAAGAATCAGGTTGATACATTACAGGGTCAAGTTAATCAAAATAATAGCGGCATTCAAAGTAAAGATGCCGAAATTGCTAGTTTAACTCAACAATTACAACAATTAACAAGCGAGAGAGATAGTTTAAACACGCAATTAGCCAATACAAACAATTCAGCAACTGAAAACACGACGCGTTTACAGCAACAAATTGACCAAAATGAGGCAAAATTACGCGAGTTAGAAGGTCAAAATGCAACATTGGCAAATGAAAAAGATGCATTGAATAAAGAATTGTCAAACCGTGGTGACATTCAAGGACAGCATGCACAAGAAATACAAAAATTGTCACAAGAGAATAAATCGCAAATTGAACAAATGCAACAAGCAAATGCTCAACAAATGCAAGATTTGCAAAACCAAATTGCTGATAAAGAATCGCAATTACAGGTAAATGCGCAACAAATGCAAGATTTGCAAAAGCAAATTGCTGATAAAGAAGCGCAATTACAGGCAAATGCTCAACAAATACAAGATCTACAAAATCAAATTTCTGAAAAAGATAAGCAAATTGGTGATCACCAATCAAGTGCAGCCAATGCACAAGAACAACAACAACAAAATGCTTCTGCCATTGCTGACGTTAATAATAAACTTGCTCAACTTGAGCAAGAGAGAAATGCTTTGCAACAACAAAACGATGATCTTATTCAAAGAATTATTGCTGCAACTAATGCTATTAATTCGGCTACTAACCAATTAGAAGAATTGACAAATCAAAGTTTTTATGATAAAAGTAATCAAGATGTTTCTAGAATTATTAACGAGATTGAAGCATCACTTCAAGAAATTAGTAATAGTATTCAAGGAAGGCCTGGTAATAGTCAGCAACGTCAACAAGGCCCAACTAATTCACAACAATCACAACAAAGAAACCGAAATGTTATTGTAAAAGGGAAAAATATGAATTTGAATGATCTGTTAAAAAATTTGACAGACAAAAGTAATAGTGTAATTAGAAATACTGGCGATTCAAATAATAAATATAACAGTGCATTTGATTATATTAATAAAACTTTAGAATCAACCCCAAATATTGATGACAAAGATTTGAATTTAGTTGTGCAAGCAGCGTTACAACGCAATGCTATTGATTTTACAAGTGATGGTAGCGTAAGAGGTGGATATGTAAAAGCAAGTAGAAAACATAAAAAAAATGGGCAAAATGGGCAAAATGGAAAAAATGGAAAAAATGGAAAAATGTCTACTACGCGTAAACAGAAAGGCGGTTTTGCATGGGGGAAATATAGAAAAACTGCAACAAATGCAGCTGCAACGCCTATCGCAAAAAGCACATCTTCGTTGACACACAGTAGAAAAAAATACAAAATAAACAGTAGAGCTAGAGGGGTTACAAAGAGACATAAATAACTACGACAACATTCCTCTAATGGAAGGCATAAAATTGCAATTATCAGGCCATTTACCGCTAATTTGTCTATACATAATTGAATCCGGCCTACAACGCATCCGCATAATAAGTTTTCTCATTTTATAAACTCTTTTCCAAGAACGTTGTATAACTTTTAACCAAACAGTTTTAATAACGCAAACACATTCATCGCCTTTTAAATAATAAATTTTACCTATTTGAAGATTTAAATAATTTGGGTTTTTAATTATATCATTATAATTTCTCAATAATTTGTGAGATAATGATGAATCATAATAATTTTTTTCATAGTATTTTTTATAAAATTTACATAAATTATTAACATATTTGAAGAAATCAGACATTCTACTACTTGGATTAAGATAAAATGATTGAAGAACAAGAAATTGACCTTCTATGTTTGGATCACTGTCTACAGTTTTTCCGTGAAAATATCTATTATATATTTCAGGTATCAACAATACATTTTTATTGAGACAATTATTTATTTGATTATTGCCTTCATAGGTATATGCGCCGCCATCACTGCCGTCACGATCATCACTGAAATCAGTGTTTTCCGATACAGTTGATTCGGTTTCTCTTTCACTATATGTTTCACTATATGTTTCACTATTTGTTTCAGTATTTATATTAAAAATCATTGTTTAGCATGTATGTATTATTTAGTATTTAATTTAATTTAATTCATTTTTTTTTAAAACAATATATATATATAACTGAAAATGAAAATGAAATATAACTTTATTTCAAAATTTGAAAAATTTCTATCTAATAAAACATTATTGAATATTGTAGTTGGCGTAAGTTTTTTGAACATTATAGGATTTGTAATGTTCAATCAAACTATTGCAATTGTATATTTTATTTTGATTGGATTACTAACATCATTCTTTAGTAAAAATATGGTTATTGTTTTATTGACTCCTTTGCTTTTAGTCAACTTATTTGTTGTAGGATCAAACAAATCTTATAGTCGTGAAGGATTAGAAAATAAGGATGATACTAATAAAACTACCACTACTAATAATACTACTTCAAAAAATGCAAAAAAACCGTCTACTACTACTAGCTCTAGCTCTACAAATCAAGGATTACCTATTACTCCATTAGATCATGTACAAGATAATGTTCAAAATACATCAAATGAAAGCAAACCTGACGTTGATGAGTCATTTGAAGTAGGAAGAGGTAAAAAAAATAGCAAAGGGTACAATATTGATTATGCATCAACGGTTGAAGATGCGTATGATGAATTAAATAAGATCTTGGGAAGTGATGGAATCAAGCGTTTAACAAATGATACTCAAAATTTAATGAAACAACAATTACAACTAGCAGAATCTATGAAAAGTATGCAACCACTTATAGCAGGAATGGCGCCCATAATGCAACAAGCGCAAGGATTATTACAAGGTATGGGAGATAATGGTAATTTAGGCAATTTATCTGGTATTGTTAAAAAATTCACAGCTGGTTTAGAAAATAAAACAACAAACTAATCAACCTTGTAAAAACATGGGTTAGTCATTATAATGATTTCATAATAATAATATCATATTATATTAGTATGAAAAAAAAATGTCCACCTGGAGTTATTTGTATTGAGAACATTACGATGGGTTTTATAGCTTTTATTATTGTGATTGTTATTTACTTTTTATATTCTGCCCTAACAAAATATCCTGAAAATGTATCTAATGAGAGAAACCTAAACCGCGGTAATTTGGACAACAATCGTATACCGCCTACTCCACCACCACGGTTAGGTTTAATACCTCAATTTCCAAATTTTCCGTATAATAATAATTTGGCTCCTCCTGTTCCTGGAGACGTATTATTAAACCCGTATATTCCTCCATTAAGTGATGAGCGTTATTTTTTACCGCAAATTAACGTGATCCCCCCTGGAACTGTTCCAATTAATATTTCTACTAACGTTGGCGCAGTTGACACAAATTATAGACAAGTAGGTATTTTAAATCCAACAAATAAACCAAATAAAGACAATGTTCTTCCATTAATGGGAAGACCTGTTTTTACAAATAGAGATAAGTGGCAATATTATACAATAGGTAATCAGTTTAATAGTGTCAAATTACCTATTATTGTAAAGGGTAGAAGTGGATTAAACGAATATGGTGTAGACAGATTATATAATGGTGATACTATTTATATTGAAGGATTAAATGATGTTTATAGAGCAACAATTTATGATAATGATACGATTAAATATTTACCGTTTATTTAGCTTGACCACGCGATTTTTTAGTCAATCTAAATTTCTTTTTTTTCCCTGCATTTTGTGATTGAGATTTGGGTTCAGTTTGAGTTGATGACATTTTTTCGGCAGCTTCATTTACTGCATCAAACCCATTTTGAATATTCTGAATATTTGGTTCGCCTTCATTAAATGGAACATTTATTTTATTTGCGATTTTTGATGATACAAAATCCATTACAGTATTGATTGATTTAGAGACTTCTTGCGGTAATTCGGGTTCTGAAGTTGTTGCTTCATTATTTTCCAATTCCATTGGTGTTGGTGGTGGTGTTTGTGGTGGTGGTGGCGTTGGTGTTGGTTCAACGGTTTCGTGAGGTTTATCTGGTTCTTCTAATTCCATTGGCGCGGCAGTTTCGTCGTCAGGTTTAAATACATCTTCTAATTCCATTGGTCCTGATGTTGCATCATGTTGTTCTTCAACTGGTTCATTTGGTTTAACAGAATCATCATCTTCTTCTAATTCTAATTCCATAGGTCTTGATGTTGCATCATGTTGTTCTTCAGCTTGTTCATTTGGTTTAACAGAATCATCATCTTCTTCTAATTCTAATTCCATAGGTCTTGATGGTGCATCATGTTGTTCTTCAACGGAATCATCTTCTTCTTCTGTTTCCATAGGTCTTGATGTTGCATCATGATGTTCTTCAACTGGTTCATTTGGTTTGTCGTGTTCTTCTAATTCCATTGGTACTGGTGCTGGTGATGATAGTGAGGCAGCAGGCAATTCTTCAACAATTTTAGGTTGCTTTGGGTTGTCGTTTTCTTCTAATTCCATAGGATTAGATGATGCTGCAGCAGTTTTCTTTGATTTGTTTTCTTTCTTCTTTGATTCATCTTTACCTTCGCCCCCTTTCGTTTTCTTAATCTTTATGTTTTTTAATGTTTTGTTAGACAAATTTATACTTCTTTTTCTTCTAAATGTTCTAGCATTTTTTGTAATTTTCGCAATTGTTTGTTTTTTATGATTTTGTTTTTTTCTACTTTGTTTTTTTTTATTCAATAATTTAGATATTTTACCTTTAGTCAATTTCATTTCCTATATAAATAAATTAATATTTTTATTTATATAGTTATATATAATGACATCTCAAAATACAAATACAAAAATTAATATTTCCACTGAAAATGTTTATGGAGATTGTGATTTAAAATGTTCATATAATTATAAATATACTCAAAGTAATTTAATAGCAAAAAATAATGGCAATTTCATATCATTTTCACACGATAAAGGAACCACAAGTCCAGTAATATACAATACTCTTAATTATAATGTATCAAAAATAAATATATATTCACCGTCACTACATACTTTTAATAATAACACTGTAAACGCCGAATTTGTCATTGAACATACTCCAGTAATTGGAGGCGAAATGTTATATGTTTGTATTCCAATCATTGCATCTACAAATTCTTCGGAGGCTTCTAATATTTTAACTGAAATAATAAAAAGCGTAGCTAATAGTGCTCCAGCGGTGAATGAATCAACTAATTTAAATATTTCAAATTTCAATTTAAATACGTTTGTCCCCAAAAAACCGTTTTTTGCATATACAGGCACACAAGGTTTAACTGGACAAGTAATTGTTTTTGGTAACAACTATGCTATACCGTTAAATCAACAAACCTTGAACATTTTATCAAAAGTTATTAAACCGTATCCAATAACTATTAGCGGTGGAAGTTTATTCTTAAATAGAAAAGGTCCTAATAGTGTTCAAAATAACGGTAATAACGGCATATACATATCATGTCAACCAACCGGTTCATCAAAAGAAGAAACTGATGTTACTAATAATAAAAACCCTGTAAATTATAATATGGAAACTGTTTTCAATGACCCAACTGTAATATTAATTATACAAGTAATTGTTGGTTGCGTTGTATTTATTTTGATATTTTTAATGTTAAATTATGGATATAATTATGCAATATCAGGTACTTCGCCGTCCCTTAAAATGCCAACAATGGGCTCGTTAAAAACGTTTTACAAATAAATATTTAATAATATTTAATAATATTAAATAATATTAAATAATTATATAATTATGTCATTTACATTAACATTTTCGCCGTCGTTGGGTACATCCGACCCAATTACTGTAACCACAAGTGATAGTATTCTTATGACATTTGATACAGCAGATACCGGGGCTACATACACATTAACATCATCATCTGGCACAATAACTGTATTAGATGGGTTTACTGGTCAAACTTGGTCGCCAAGTTTATCAACCGTGAATAATATACCTGGTACTGTTACTAGTATTGGTGCAGTTGCATTTTACTATTGCACTTCTCTTACTTCCATAACTATTCCAAGTACTGTTACTACTATTGGTTCCAGTGCATTTGATAGTTCTATTTATCTTACCTCAATAACTATACCAAGTAGTGTAACTAGTATTGGTGAATCTGTATTTCAAAATTGTAGTTCTCTCGTTGCTATTAATGTTGATTCAGGCAATCCAAATTATAGTAGTGTTGATGGTAATTTATATAATTTTGCTCAAAATATATTAATACAATATTCAATTGGTAAAACCGCTTCTTCGTTTAGCATTCCAAGTACTGTAACTACTATTAGCTTTGCAGCATTTGGTCTTAGTACTTATCTTACTTCCATAACTATACCTAGTAGTGTAACTACTATTGGAGCTCAAGTATTTATACAGTGTATTTCACTTACTTCTATAACTATACCAAGTAGTGTAACTAGTATTGGTGAATATGTATTTTATAATTGTGCTTCACTTGCTACTATTAATGTTGATTCAGGCAATCCAAATTATAGTAGTGTTGATGGTAATTTATATAATTTTGCTCAAAATATATTAATACAATATTCAATTGGTAAAACTGATACTTCTTTTAGCATTCCAACTACTGTAACAACTATTGGCATTACAGCATTTAATTATAGTAGATCATTGACTTCCATCACTATTCCAAGTAGTGTTACTAGCATTGGTATCGAATCATTTGTTTTGTGCAGTTCACTTGCTGATATAACCATTCCATCTAGTGTTACTAGTATTGGGACTAACGCATTTTACGGTATACCAAATCTATCTTCTACAATTGTAACTACACCAATAACACCTACTCCATCATATGCATATACTTGGTTTCATACGGAGCCGGATTTTTCATCTTATTACAGTAATATTACATTTCAAGACCCCGACCCTATCATTTGTTTCAAAGAAGATACAAAAATACTTACCGACAAAGGATATATTCCTATTCAAAATTTAAGAAATGGTGATTTGGTCAAAACAATCAATCATAATTATGTACCAATTAACATGATTGGTAAGAGAGAAATACATCACTCTGCCTTAAAAGAGCGAATTAAAGACCAACTTTACAAATGTTCCCAAACTGATTATCCTGAAATTTTTGAAGATTTAATCATTACGGGGTGTCATTCCATTCTAGTAGATGAATTTAAAGCAGGCGAAAGAGAGAAAACGATTGAAGTTTTAGATAGAATTTTTGTAACTGATAGAAAATATCGTTTACCTGCTTGTGTAGATGAAAGAGCAAGTGTATATGAAGTTTCAGGGTATTACACAATTTATCACATTGCTTTAGAGAATGACGATTATCGCATGAACTATGGAATTTATGCAAATGGATTATTAGTTGAATCATGTTCTAAACGTCACATGAAGGAACTCTCAAAAATGGAGCTTCTATAATTTGTGTAATTTTGCAATTTGGAGTGATTTGGAGTGACTTGTAACAAAATAATAGAAATCAGTTTTTATTATTTTGTTTTATATTTTACGATTTAATCACTAGCATTCAATGGTGATGCGTCGTGTAAATTATCCAAAAGCGGGTGATAACTTGCTTTTGTCAATACAGAACCGGATTGAACAATCGGTGCCATTTTTTTTACGACTTCTTGTTCTAAAGTATATGGAAATTGATTGAAAGCAGTAAATTGTCCCATTTTGTTCTCTTCAGAAGGAATATAGGTTTGAAGTAGGTCGTTGTATACGGTATTTGATGAGCGTCTAATCAAATCAAAAGCGGCAACCAATGAAATAACTGCTAAAATTGGATTCATGTGTAAAAACATGTAAATCACAATTAGAATAATAACAAGTTTACCTACCATATTATTTACCAAAAAAGCAATTGGTTGAGGTGTTTGTAAACCTAAAATTAAATATGCGATTAAAATAATAGTTAAAATTAGTTGACTTCTATGTTCTTTATTTAATAAACTTGAAAAACTGTTCATATATCATATCAATAGATTTTATTTATTTTATTTTTAAAAATGATATTAAATATATTTCATTACTAAATAGAACAAATTCAACATAATACCTAAAAGAAGATATGCAAAATAACGCTAGTCTAAACATAAATTCTTATTTAGGTCAAAAAGGGTATACTATACTTAAATCAGAATTAACATTTGAACAGCAAAAAAAAATCAGAACTGATTTGACTATTAAGCCATATGTTGGGGGCGCAATGGGAGGCGCTGCTAACCAGGTTACCTATCCTGCGTATCGTGAGTCAGATAAAAAATTCTATGTTCCTCATCATTATGGCGTGGAGACATTTGGACAGCCCAAAAAATGCGCGATTAGTGAAGGAGATGATATTGATTTGGAATTCAATGGTGCGTTGAGAGACTATCAAGAACCGGTTGTGAAGAAGTATTTAGAACGTGTTGGATGTGATGGTGGAGGCGGTGGAGGCCTCCTTGAATTGCCTTGTGGGTTTGGTAAAACTAGCATCTCTTTATATATTTTATCACAGTTGAAAAAAAAGACGTTCGTCATCGTACACAAAGAATTCTTGTTGAATCAATGGGTAGAGCGTATACAACAATTTTTGCCAAAAGCGCGGGTTGGCAGGATTCAAGGACAAATTATTGATATTGAGGACAAAGATATTGTCATTGGAATGCTGCAAAGTTTGTCCATGAAAGAATACCCGTCGTCGGTATTTGAGAGTTTCGGATTCACTATTATTGATGAAGTGCATCATATATCAAGCCAGACATTCTCTAACGCGCTTTTCAAAATTGTTACTAAATATATGTTGGGATTATCGGCAACAATGAACAGAAAAGACGGGACAACACGGGTATTCAAAATGTTTTTGGGAGACGTTATTTTTAAAGGTGATAGGGATGAGAAATTTGATGTTGTTGTAAAAGCAATTGAATATCATGTAGAAGACGATGATTTCAATCACGTGATTACTGATTTTCGTGGTAACGTTTCTTATAGTTCAATGATTTCCAAATTGTGTGAATACAATCGTCGCAGCGAGTTTATTATAAAAGTGCTTGTTAATCTTTTGAATGATAATTCTAAGCAGCAAATTTTAATATTGGCACATAATAGAAATTTAATAAAATATTTACATGACGCTATTCATCACCGGAATATAGCGACGGTTGGTTATTACGTGGGAGGAATGAAAGAGTCCGCGCTCAAAGAATCTGAAAATAAACAAGTAATTATAGGCTCGTATGCTCTCGCGGAAGAAGGTTTGGACATAAAAAAACTCACTACATTAATCATGTCAACTCCTAAAACAAATATTCAACAATCTGTCGGGAGAATTTTGAGAGAAAAACATGGCCAACCAATTGTTGTTGATATTATTGATAGCCACGAACCATTTAAAAATCAATGGAAAAAGAGACGATCATTCTATATGAAAGAAAAATATAAAATAATGTATACAACAAGTGACAAATTCCATAGTTTTGGTGAATCAGAATGGA
>Ga0114968_10001755_pt1 | contig 16713 bp, 16 predicted proteins | sample M_130807_EF_Meta_FD_87020 | JGI IMG/M metagenome (GOLD analysis project Ga0114968, IMG submission 87020) | Freshwater microbial communities from Lake Montjoie, Canada to study carbon cycling - M_130807_EF_MetaG | ecosystem: Environmental > Aquatic > Freshwater > Lake | place: Lake Montjoie...
AAATAAACCCGATGTAGAGCGCGGTTCTTTTCGCACACCCTATATAAATGCAGGTATTGTACTCCCTTTCTTATTATTGATAGCCCTTGTATATTTTTATAGTTCCAATGACCTCTTTAATTATTTTCAATACGACAATTGGGCAGCTTTCGGTCAAAAAATCCCGTCGCTTATTTTTTGGATATTCACCCTCTTTTTAACGGTCGTCAGTATACCCAAGAAGTTGTCCTTGATCCCTTCACTGGGCTTGCTTTCTTGCTTGTACATGATGAGTGAGATCCCGTTACAAAACTGGATTTACTTCGGCATTTGGTTGCTGATCGGATTGGTCATCTACTTCACTTATAGTAGAAAACACTCGAAGTTAAATCCTTCCAATAATTAAGTTAATAGCCGAAGCTTTTCTCGATGCCCAGAATAAAGGCATGAATGACCTTGATATGGATTTCCTGCGCGCGGTCTGCATAGGGGCTAAATGGCGCCCTGATTTCTAAATCAGCCATTTTGGCCAATTCGCCGCCGTCTTTGCCCGTCAGCACAATTGTACTGATGCCTTTTGCCTTCGCTGCTTCAACTGCTAAAATCACATTTTTGGAAGATCCAGAAGTAGATATCCCTAAGAGCACATCACCTGTTTGGCCCAAGCCTTGCACGTAACGTTCAAAAACGTGCGCGTAGCCGTAGTCATTGGCCACACAAGATAGGTGTGAGGGGTCGGAGATAGAAACTGCAGCAAGTGCAGGGCGGTCATTGCGGTAGCGTCCGGAAAGTTCCTCAGCAAAATGCATGGCATCGCACATAGAGCCACCATTTCCACAACTCATGATTTTGTGTCCGTTGGCCAATGCGCCGTGCATGATAGCGATGGCTTGCGCAATTTTCTCCATGTTTTCAATCGTATTGAATTGGGTCAATACTTGCTGCGCTTCTTGAAATTCTTGGCTTAATTGGGCTGGATTCATCGCTTTTTTTTGTCAAAAGTAAGAAAACGCCGCTTAGCGCCCAACGAATCATTTATCTTTGGTAGATGAAGCAGTCTACATACTTCCGCAATAAAGTCATCTGGATTACCGGCGCATCATCCGGAATCGGAGAAAATTTAGCTATGCAGTTAGCCCAATTCGGTGCGCATTTGATCTTGTCGGCGCGCAATCAACAAAAACTGGAAACCTTAAAGGCCGCACTCACCAATCCTGAGAAACACCTAGTTTTGCCTTTGGATTTGGAAAACTTGAACGCAACAGAAAGCTATACCGAGCAAATTTTGGAAAAATTTGGAAGGTTAGATATCCTGATCAATAATGGAGGGGTTTCACAAAGAGCTAGCGCGAACGAGACCTCAATGGAGGTAAATCGCCAACTGATGGAGGTCAACTTTTTTGGCAACATCGCCTTAGCGAAAGCTGTGTTGCCCATTTTCAGGGGCCAGCAAAGCGGACAGTATTTAGTGGTGAGCAGCATAGCTGGCAAATTTGGCTTTCACTTGCGCTCCATATACAGCGCCTCAAAAGCGGCGTTGGTGGGTTATTATGAAAGCTTGGCCATGGAAGAAGCACCAAACGGTATCAAAGTCACGCTCGCGTATCCCGGCAAAATCAATACCCCGATTTCAAAAAGTGCACTCACTGCAAGTGGTCAAGCCCACGGTGCCATGGACCGCAACCAAGCAAGTGGCATGCCTGTTGACATTTGTGTTGCGCAAATGCTTACGGCTTTGGCTCAAGAAAAGAGGGAGGTCTTGATTGGCGGTAAAGAATTGCTTGCCGTTCACATGAAGCGCTTCTTGCCGCGTTTATTTTGGAAAGTCATCCCCAACCAAAGCGCGACCTAAAATAGGTCCAGCGTATAGGCATAAAAAAAGGGCTGTCTCACCGAGACAGCCCTTTTTTATTTCAGAAAATCTGAATTAGTTTACGCTTTTAGAAAGGTCTGCACCTGCCTTGAAACGAACTGTGTTTTTTGCAGCGATTTGGATCACATCACCTGTTTTTGGGTTGCGACCGTTGCGAGCGTTTCTTTTAGAAATACCAAAAGAACCGAAACCTACTAAAGAGATAGCATCTCCTTTAGCCAAAGCGCTAGTAGTTGCGCTTACGAAACCATCCAATGCACGTTTTGCATCAGCTTTAGACAATCCTGCAGACGCTGCGATTGCGTCGATCAATTCAGCCTTGTTCATAATAAGTTAGTTTTAATTAGTTAGAAATTAATTATCGAAACAAATATATCGGAATATCAATGCCACCAACGGATTCAGGTCTAAAAAAGTGCAAAAATGTTGAAAAAACGACCATTTTGTTGATAAAGCAGGTCAAAATGCCCGTCAGTATTGGGTTTTAAGAACTTTTTTGGCGGAATTTTGTACTATGCAAATGAAAGTAGGAATCATCGGTTCAGGAATAGGTGCATTGGCGAGCGCCATAGAACTCAAAAAACTAGGCCTTGATATCACTGTTTTTGAAGCCAATGCCGTCATAGGCGGAAAAATTGTCGAGCAAAACATAGAAGGCTTCCGTTTTGACATGGGCCCCTCGGTATTTACAGAACCCCATTTGCTTGAAGAATTGCTCCAGACCTTAGATCCGCAGCAAAAATTCCCTTACAGCGCATTAGAGGAGTCTTGTCGATACTTTTTCAACGATGGCCAGCAGCTTGTTGTTCCAGTACAAAAAGAAAAGGTGGCACAAACCCTTCAATCCGAATTAGGAGAAGATCCAATTACTTCTTTGCGCTACCTCTCCAAAATGGAGGCCAACTACAAGGCAATTTATCCGGTATTCATTCAAATTTCCTTACATAGATGGCGTCACCTCATTGGCTTTCCATTGATCAAAGCACTTAGTCGCTTATTTAAATATGGTTTGCATTTATCCATGAACCAACAAAACCGTCAGTTCTTTAAAAACCCTAAAACCGTCCAAATCTTCGACCGCTTGGCCACTTACAACGGTAGCTCACCTTATTTGGCTCCAGCCATGCTCAACATCATCTCGCAGTTAGAGTTCAATGAAGGTCCGGCATTGCCAGTGGGCGGCATGGTGCAAATTACGCGCAGGGCCCATGAATTAGCGCGCCAACACGGCGTCAAGTTCCACACCAATGAGCGCGTGCTTGAAATCTTGCATAATCAAAGAAAAGTAACAGGGCTTAGATCCGAAAAGGCAAACTATGATTTTGATATATTGGTCTCCAACATGGACATCCACTACACTTATGAGCGTTTATTGCCCGGCGTAAAGTCTCCGCGTTTTTTACTCAAACAAGAAAAATCGAGCTCAGCAGTGGTCTTTTACTGGGGGATCAGCCGCTCGTTCCCATTACTGGGTGTCCACAATATTTTCTTTGCCGAAGATTATCAAGCAGAGTTCAAGGCTATTTTTGAATCCAAAACGCTGCATCCCGACCCTACAGTCTATGTGCATATCTCTTCTAAGGTAGAAACCGCAGACGCGCCGGCGGGCAAAGAAAATTGGTTTGTAATGGTCAATGCGCCCATCCATGTTGGCCAAGATTGGGACAGCGAAATCCAATTATTGCGCCAGCGCATCTTAGCCAAACTTTCAAAAGCCCTAGCGCTCGACATCGAACCTTTAATTGAAGCAGAGCAAATCAATGAGCCACGCTTGATCGATGCGCGCTACAGCGGCAAGCAAGGCTCTATCTATGGCAACGCATCCAACAACGCATTTGCCGCTTTTCTAAGGCATCCCAATTTCTCCAAAAAACTCAAGGGCTTATATTTTGCCGGTGTAACCGTGCACCCAGGTGGCGGTATTCCTTTAGCCATCAACAGCGCCAAGATTGTAGCGCGTTGCGTGCAAGAAGATTATCCTAGTCTTCGAAAATGAGTTGATACGTTTGAACTTGGTTCAAAACGGCATTCTCCTTGTTAAACGACCCGTTGATCGAAAAAAACGTCAGGTATAGTTTTTTTGGAGCTTCCATCAAGGTTAAATTCTTTCCTTGTTCAAGGCTATAAAATTGTCGAACGGTTTTTGTCCCGATAATGGAGCTTCCCTTTCTTACAATCACCGAATCAAAGCGATGCCAATCATATTCCTTTGGGTCATAAAACCAATAACAATAGCTTTCTTGATCCTGAATAAATAATTCTTGGTCTTTATTGAATTCAGTTTCCACACTCACTTTCCAACCTACGGTTTGAAAATCGGGTAGGTTTCTTTGCAAAGCACCCTGATAAACAATTGAATCATAGGAACTGTGCACAAATACGCCGTCGAGCTTATTAAGTGTGGTATGAATTACAAAGGGTTCCTTACGGAGATGAACCGCCCCGTTTTCCACTTTTATGGCTTGTCCGCCTTGGGTGAATTCGATGGCAAAAGTTTGTGCATCTACTTTAAAAGTGACGATGATATAAAAAATGAGCAGGCTTGTCCGTAAAATCATGGAATAAAAGTAGGGAAATAATCAGCTATTTTGAGCAAAAAAATGATGGACGATTTTCTTTGTAATAAAGTATTAAAAGTGATACCTTTGATTTGTAATTTGCTTCGATATGAAATCAGGTGAATTACATCGCCTTATTCTTCAAAATGGATGGATTTTTTTAAGAAGTTCCGGAAGCCATTTCATTTATGAGAAAGATTCAAAGCTTTACCCAGTTCCTTACCATGGATCAAAAGAGGTTGGTAAAGGGATTGAGAAGAAAATAAGAAAGGAAATGAAACTTGAGTCATGAAAAAATCATCCTACAAAGCAATCATTGAACGAAGCAAAGATGCCTATTGGGCATTTATTCCGGAACTTGATGGAGTGAGTGGTGTCGGAGAAACCGTTCAAGAGGCCAAACAATCTATGTTAGAGGGTCTTGGTTTACAACAGGAGCTTGGTAACTTAACGAATCAAGAATATATTATCACCTATCATTTTGATGTCGAAAGTCTTTTGAACTACTTCAAGGGCATATTAACCAATGCCGCATTTGAACGCTTAACGGGCATCAATCAAATGCAAATGAGTCATTATGCCAATGGGCTCAAAAAGCCTAGAAAAGCACAACGCCAAAAAATTGAAAGGGCTTTGCACCAACTTGCCGAAGAATTAAACTGCATCTACCTCTAATCCTTCAGGCGAAGAATCTTATTTTTTACATTAACAACAATTGTTTCCACCGTTTGCGCTTTGCAAAAAGTAGGTTTGCCAAAATGAACTATTGCATCGTAAGGCACAATCAAGCGCTCGCCTTTCGGTAAGATTTTGCCGGTTCCTTGGATGTAGACGGGTATGTAGGGGATGTGTGGGTAGCGTTGGAGGAGCACGCCGATGCCTTTGCGGAAAGCTTGCATTTTTTCGGGTTCGCCTCTGGATCCTTCCGGAAAGATGATGAGCGAATGTCCTTTTGAAAGGAAGTTGCCCAGCGTGTCGAGTGCTGTTGACTCGCCGCCTTCTTCGCTGCGTTTGATCAGAATGGTATTGACAAAAAGCTTGGAGAGTACCGCAAGCCAGCTATTCTTGCCAAAATAAGTGGCGGCGGCTACCGGATGCGTTCTGTTGAGGTCTTTTGCAGGAATGCTCGACATCAGGGCCATGGTGTCTATATGGCTGTTGTGGTTGGCCACAATAATGTATTGCATATTTGGCTGCAATCGTTTTTTGGGTGTGATTTTGACACCAATAAACTTCAAGAAAAGCGGCATCACGCCTTTATAAATCAAAATCAACAGCAAGTGTTTCATCTGACGATGTGAAGTAGGTAGACGTAATAGAAGAAAAATGGCGCACTAATGATGAGCGAATCCATCCGGTCTAAAATACCGCCGTGGCCTTTGATCACCGTGCCGGTGTCTTTGAGTCCGAAATCGCGTTTAATCGCCGAAACAATGATGTCTCCCACAAAACCTGTGCATGCGATCAGTAAGCCGGCACCAATCGCTTCATAAGTAGTGAAGGGTGTCAAGAACTTCAATAAAATGGACGCTAAAACAGTGCTGAGCAGCCCGCCAATGAAGCCTTCCCAGGTTTTGTTTGGGCTGATTTTTTCGATGATTTTGTTCCGGCCCAATAATTTGCCCCAAGTAAATTGAAACACGTCATTCATTTCGGTCAGAAAAACGACATAAAGTAAAAGGCCGCGCCCGCCCACAGAGATGGGTAAAGAAAGCAGATAGGCCAAATGACTCAGCGAATAAACGGTGAGCATCAAATGCGTGGGTATGACGCTCATTGAGCGCGCAATGTCTTGCGTATGGCCTTTTAAAACCAAAATAAAAGGGATCCAGGTGAACATAAACACCGGGATAAAAATCAAAAAAGGCAGCATCCAGCCCATATAAGCGAAAAAATACTGAATCGGGATGGCCAAATAAGCCCAGAAAATAACACTCCGGTCTTCTATGCGCGCATTTTTACTGATACTAGACAGCTCGCGCAGGGCGGCAAAGGACAAAAGTGCAAAAGCAATAAAAGAAATGATTGGGTGCACCAAAGCGGCAATTGCAAAAATGCTGGCCATGACCCACCAAGATTTGGTACGCGTCATGAGCTCATCTACCTGTGCCCCTGGTTTGATTTTTTTCCAGATCCAAAAAAGTAGCGTGGCAAAAACCAGCACGCCTAAGATAACGAGCAGCATTTGGTGAATGGAGGTCAGGTGCTCAAAGTGCATGTTTCAGTCTTTTTAAAGTGCTCCAAATGAATAGACCAAAGATAAGCATCCAAACGGCTGTATTCAGCAAGTAAAGGGACGGTAATCCAAATCCGATGAGTAAGCACAGCAGGCCGATGAGCAAAGCACGATCTGATTTGCCCATAGGGCCGTCGTAGCGCCGTTCGCCACCAAGCGCTTGCCCGAGGAGGCCCGCAAATTCATTGAGGATGCTCAAAAAGATAAACCAACCAACCCAGATCGGATCCATGTCGAATAAAACATAAAGAACTGGATAATACAAAACTGCATCTGAAAGGAGGTCGCCCATTTCATTAAGGACAGCACCTAATTTACTTTGCAGATTGAATTGCCGTGCCATCATGCCATCCAAGGCATTGAGTGCCATGCGCAGCAACAAAAACGCAGGTACTAAGAATAAAGCGATTTGTCGCTCGCCATAAAAACTGTAACATCCCATCGCTAAAGACAAAAGAAACGCAATAATTGTCAGGCTGTTTGGCGTAAAACCCCAATTGCGAAGCCGCCTGAGGACGGGCTGCAACAAGGCTTGAAAACGCGGCTTAAGTTGGTAAACAGAAATCATGGCTTGTGTTTGATAAATGGATCGGCAACAGGGCCAATAATTTCAAAATGAGGTCCAAATTGCTTGTTCTCAATGAAATAAATGACCGCTTCGTGGAAAACTTCAGGGTGGGTGTACATTTGGTCGTGGTTCATCGGTAAATACCTGAAATCGGTGTTGGTCTGTCCAAAACAGGAAATGTCCCAGCAATATGGGCCGGGGGCTGCGGCGGTCTCTTGGTGTTTTCTGACCGTATTGGTCGCGTAAGATTCCAGTAAAATGCCTTTCTCTATTGCTGGATAGGCAAGGGCAGGGTAGGGCGTGTCAATGAGGTCTTGCATGACGGGGCCGAAAAGTAAAAAATTGACCAACTTCATATCTTTAACCAACACAAATGGCGCGCGTTCCTGTAATGTGCTGCGGTCATAGACGATCGTAGCGATATTGGCAGGGCCGTTGTCGGCAATCCAAGAATTGATAGTCCAAGAACCGACGATATACGCAAACACATGAACGCTATCGTAGTTGTCAAGCTTTTCATTTTTCCAAAAGTCTGCAAAATTGGAAATCGTTTGATCGATGGATTGGCGCGAAATATAGCGCGGTACAAACACGTCGTAGTTATAGACCCCAAACTGTCGTTTGATGGCGCGCAAGGAATGGTATTTTGAACCAAAACCCGTTAAAATCACAATGGCTTCTTTGTGTGCAAATACTTGTCTTTTTTTGCCAAATAAAGTTTGAGGTACGGCATTGGGCTCCGATTTCAAGTAGGCTTTCAAATCGCCATAAACGACTTCAAATTCTTGATTTTTAAAGTTAATGAGGTGGTGGTCGTATAAATCTTCGATGAGTTCGTTGGGTGTGCTGATCAAAAACGCCAAGCCCGGATTGATATGCGATTTGCGCAGCGTGCGTTTGAGGGCATCGGTACAATTATTTACGAATAGCGTCCAGGGTTTTTCGAGGTTCCAGTAATCGCTGAGCTGTTCTAACTTGTTGAGGTCGGGGTCTTGGGCTTTTAATTTGAGCACGAGTGCGGGCACCTGGCTTTGGTGTTTGAGCTCGAGCTTGTCGTAGCTAAAAGCTTGGTGGTAAGAAATATTTTTAAGCTTGAAACAGCCGCCATCGGCTTTTCGATACTTTGTATAATAGGTCAAGGACGAGCTGTCTGGCCCAAAAGCAAAACTGATGTGTCCGGCACCTGAAGTAGTTTGGGCGCTGCTGTACACAAACAAATACAATTCAAAGCCTGAGGTAGCAGCCTGCAACTGCTTGCCCGTCAGAGTGAAAACTATAAAAATCAAGTAAAGTTGAAAACGCATAAGACAAGATTACAAAAGAATCGCAGCTTGAAGAAATCAAATCTAGCAAACGGACTTTAATCACTTGCGAAAAATGCAACAAAAAGTATTGAAAATAAAAAAGGCTCCTTGATTGGAGCCTTTTGAAGTAGCGAGACCGAGAGTTGAACTCGGGACCTTAGGGTTATGAATCCTACGCTCTAACCAACTGAGCTATCTCGCCGTGTGCGGGTGCAAATATAAAGAGAATTTTAATTTGCCGTGCACTCCTGCTGCAACTAATTCATTTTTTTCAATTCATTTTGAATGAAGCTAGCCAAAGTTTGTAGGCGCTCAGATGAAAAATCGAAGGGTACTCCGGCGGTCTCGTAAATTTTGGTCATGGGCTCGGTATAACCAAGCGCAAGTGCTTTTTTGTAGTTTTCAATGGCGCTTGGGTAATTTTCGAGGCTGTTTTTCCAGACACCAAGTGCGCCGAGTTGGGCAATACCGTATTCGATATAATAGAAGGGCACTTCAAACAAATGCAGTTGTCTTTGCCAAGCGCTTTCGACCAAATCTTCGTAGCCCGCCCAGTCGGTGAGCCCAGTGCCAAAATCAGTGGCCAATTGCTGCCAATGAGCGGCGCGTTCTGACAAGCTGTGTGTTGGGTTTTCGTAGATCCATTGCTGAAAAGCATCGATTTGGGCTATCCATGGTAGTACTTTCAAGGTGCCTTCAATTTGTTCGCGCATCGCACGCACGTGGTCAGTAGGGTTGTAAAATTCCGACCATTGCGGCATGCTGAGCAGCTCCATGGACATCGAGGCCAACTCTGCTACCTCAGAAGGCAGGTTTTTAAAGGCGGTGAGAGGCAAGTCCCGACTCAAAAAAGAGTGAATGGCGTGGCCACCTTCGTGCACCATAGTTTCGAGGTCGCGCTGGGTGCCAACGGCATTCATAAAGATAAACGGCACGCCAATTTCGTAAAGCGGGTAGTTGTAGCCACCTGGCGCTTTGCCTGTTTTGGAATCTAAATCGAGGTGGCCGAGCTCGTCCATGACGCGCAAACAGTTGCCGAAGTAAGGGTCAATGCGCTCAAACATCGCGATGGTTCCCTGTAACATTTTACTGCCGTCCTTAAAAGGTTTAAGGGCGGGCTTTCCTTCCGGATCCACATCGAGGTCCCACGGCTTGAATTGTACTTTGTTGAGTTTTTGGAGTCTTTGTGCTTGAATATCCTTGACCAGCGGTACAATATGCGTTTTGATGGCCTCATGAAAAGCAAAACAGTCTGCTTTGGTGTAGTCAAAACGTCCCATCGCCACAAATTTGTAGTCGCGGTAGTTTGCAAAACCGGCGTTGACGGCGAGCTGCTGTCTTTTTTCAATCAAGGAAGTGTAGAGTGCGTCTAGCGAGGCGCGGTCTTTTCTGCGCACCTCGGCCATTTTGTCAAAAATGCTTTTGCGCAGTGTTTCGTCTTGTTCTTTGAGCAAGAGCGCGGCTTGTTGCATCGTGAGCGTTTCGCCGTTGTGTTCAATGGTTTGTGCTGCGCTAATGGCGCCGTATTGTTGCGCTTCTTCGTTTAGGGCGGCTTCTATGGCAATGTTCTCTTCGCGATATAAATCGAGCGCGGTGCGTACACTTCTAAAATAGATTTGATGCGCGCTGTCGTTGCGTTCCTTTAAAAAAGGTAGCCCAGCTAGTTTTTGATTGAGTTGGTCTTCCAAAGGTGCAAGTTCGGGCTGAATCTGGGTCACAAAAGCGGTATACGCAGCCCTAAGGTCGGTATCTGCGGTATTGATGCTCATGCGGATGTAACGCCAAGCGAGGTCTTCTTCGAGTACTGCATCAAGTTCGGAGCGGTCTAAAAGCCAGCGGTCAAATTCAGCCAGGTTTGTAATTTGGCGCTCCAATAATTCTTGAAAATAGGGAGTAAGTACCCCAAAATCGGTGATGGCCAGGTCTTCGGGTAGAAACTGGCGCGCTGCTTTTTGAATTTTCATGTTATTTCCCTCTAGAAGAACCGGTCTTAACGGCTGTTGGTTTCTTAGGTGCGGCAGGCTTGGCTGCTTTAGCCGATGGCGCTGCACTTGGTGCTTTCTTCTTCGCAGTTTCTGCTTTTGGCGCCTTTACTTCCTTAGCAGTTGCAGCCTCTTCTTTTGCAGCTGCTTCAAAAGATCCGGCCTTTAGCAATAAGTTGAACCACTGGAAAAGTTTGCGCACGTCTGAAGGATACACGCGGTCTTGATCCCAGTTTGGTAAAAACTGTGCTAATGCCGCCTCCAATTCTTTCATGTCCGCTTTATGCGACGGCGCCTCAGTCGGATACAACTCGAGCATTTTAGCAAAGATGTCGGTCAACTTCACGTCTTCGTCATAGGTAAAAACGCTGATGTCATCTAAGGTAGAAATGCGTTCTGTGGCATAGGCCGGAAAACGCTTTTTGTCAATCATCGATTCGACAATAACGCTGTTTTTACTTTGAGCAATGACTTTGAAAAGACCTGGTCTTCCTGAAATGGCAATGATACCGCTGAGTTGCATAGTTTGATTTTCGATTTAAAAGTCTTCAAAAATAGAAAAATAACGATTACATAGCGCTAGGCGAGTGAATTTAAGGTAGCCAATTCTCAGGTGCTTTGATCAAATAACCCGTTTTGCTTTTAACCTCTTTGTTAAATATTGAATCAATAAGTGTTTTTCGACCAATCGTAAACGAACCTTTAGCCACATTTGCCATCGATGCATTGTGTCTTTTTGGCGGAAAGGCGATACATACACGTTTTTGTTTTAGATGGGTATGTGTGGCCCTAACGGGAGGTACCAAGTCGCTATCTCCAGAAATGAGTAAAGCCATGTCGTATAAATCATTGAAGCCATCAACAATCATGTTTGTTGCAATATTGACATCCGTCATTTTTTCTTTTGCAGTTTTCCATGTATGCCCACAGCGTTTGCATTCTTCAGCACTATTTTGATAATTTCCATAAAGAATTTTGACACCTGTTGACTCTAGTGCGTCGATGTAGTTTGCTTGTCTTTTTTGTTTTTGGGGGTCATTGCTGACTCTACTTGTGAAGTACTTGATATCTTCCAAGGATTGATCTGGCTTAATTAATTTTTGAACCATTTTCTTTAAATCCAACCATCTGCAATTATCAAATCCCGCTTCACGCATTCCAAAATAAAGATTGAAGCCATCAATATATACTATCACTCTTTCTTTTTTAGATGGAACCTCTTGCATTTCAATCAATAATTAATTATTTTTGTTGTCCAGAACATCACGAAGGATAGTATCTTTCGTCCGACGCCTCCCCAACCACGGAGGCGTTTCTTTTTTATTAAAGTTCCGAAAATATTTTAGCCTGATTTTTATTTCGCACAGAACTATTCCCTAGACGTAGGTAAATGATGCAAAACGACATTGATTACTGATGAAATGATACTTTTAATTGCAGGTCAATTAATGACAATCTTTTGCCTCGCTATGATCTCGCCATCGGCAAGAAGACGAATATAATATCCTCCTTGTGAAAAGTTAGAAATATCACTCTGATAGAATTCCGTCGTAAAATCATCTGACTGATAAATGACTTTTCCATCCAAACTCAACAACTCAAAGTGCCGTTTTTGCTGATTGGGATTCGGAAAATACAGATTGATGCCGCTGTTGCTCGGATTCGGGTACACAAAGTTTGTTGCCGAAAATCCGGAAGGTGGTGTTTGGGCCTTTGGAAAGTTGATTTTCCAGAGCCCACCGTTGTTTTCAATCACGTAAATGGCATTTTCTACCTGAACGGCGTCCACAGGGAGGTAGAAGCCCGAGGCAACGTTGGTGGTTTGAATGCTGTAGTCATTGTTCGTGGCATCGTATGAAAAGTGTAGCATGACAAGTTCTCTCGACGGATCGACAAACGGACACGCTGAGCCCCAAGGAGAAAGTGGCGTGAAACCCGTGCTGTCGCCACCAGGCATAAAACTCAAGACAAATCCATTGCCTTTGTAGGCGCCACCAATTGCTTGGTCTTTGTCGATGACCAAACCTAAGGGCGAACGGTGGGCGGTGAAGGTCCGGACCGGTACGCCACTTTCACTTGCTTTTTTGATTTGCCCCGAACCTTCCTCTTTGTAGTAGTCGGCTGCGGCCCCGTAGTTGGCTATCGGTTCTGTAAAAACCACACCTGCTGGCGCAGCTGGAAAAAGTGGGTCAGCGTTAAAATGCCCGGCCAAAAAGGCGCCATTTGTGGGGTTGATGAGCGGGTCTTGGCTCGCGTCGTAGTTGGGGTTTGCGAGCGGATTTGCATTGCCGCCAATGCGCCAAGGAAAACCATAGTGCTGCCCTTGTTGGATCCAGTTGAGTTCTTCGGGGTCGTCGCGCTCACCGGCGTTGTCAATGGCAAAAAGGTGGTTTTGCCCATTAAAAGCCATGGAGTAGGCGTTGCGGGTGCCTTCGGCAAACACATAACCGCTGTTTTGTAAGTCGAGCGAGTCGTTGTTCAAATAGATATTCGCCGCGTCTATTGGGATCCTAAAAATTTTGCTCGTGAGTGCTTGTTCGCGCAGACCTGGATACAAGCCATTATTGGTTTGTACCTCGCCAAAAGAAGTCCTGGACCCGCCTGAAAAGTATAAATATTCCTTTTGATTGTCTGCGGTTATTCCCGTAAAACCGTGGTCGCCAGTAGAACTGCTTGTGGGGTACGTGGAAGTGCTCAAAACAGTGCTCCAAATTCTGCTGCCGTTGGGCTGCAAAACGCCTTTCACAATCATGCCAATTCCGGTAGTCGTGTACCAAATATTGCCCGATAAAAACAAGGTGCTGTCCACAAAGCAAAGCCCTTGCACCTTATTGATGCCATGATCTAGTACGGAATAGCGAAGCGTGTCTGTCTGCGTGTTTTCAAACACCTCAAAAATATTCCCCCCAGCTGTCGTGTAAAATAAATGCTGAGAAATAGGGTCAAAGCCGATCTTCGAAGCAAATGTCTTAGGCTTCAGCACTGAATCTACTGAGATGTCATTGAAGAGTGGATAGACGCGTTGGGCGTTTAATGCCGCTGCAACCAAAAGTTGAAATAAAACGCTGAAGATGAATTGTAATTTCATGGAATTAAATTACACAAAATTTTTTTGTCCGTCCTTGCCTGATTTAGTACTTCTCAGATAAGTTTCTTAGTGACTTCCTTAGTTATTTAGTTGAAGCTATGATTGATTTACCTAAATCAGAAGTGACGTATTTTTGATTTCTATCCTTTGGATTATCTTTGATTGTAAATTCAATCCAATTCTCTTGTAATAAAGGAATTACGTTCCTTTTAAAGTTTACGCTGTGATTTTTTAATCCAAGAAAAGCCAACATTTCCTGTCTCGATTTTGGGCTTAAACAGAGCGTAAGAATTGAAATTACTTGGTCACTTACTTGGTCACTTACTCGGTCATTCGAAGTCTCATCAAAATTTCTATTCTCATCTTCGATAAATGCGGGATGAATTGGAATTTCCACAATAAAATGAGTTCGCTCGGGGTCGTTAATGTCAAAAATGGGCGCTGGCGAACCATTCTCTTTCAAGGCATTTACGATGGTTGGGATTCCTGTTCCTCGACCTTCTGTGAGTTTTAATTCTTTTAAAAACTCACCAATTCTTCTGTTTCGGTAACGTCTTGCGCGTACGCGACCAGCATCAAACTCTGATTGTTTGATAGATGGGTCAACACCATTATAGCTAATTATTTCAATAGACGCAGGTAGAATTCTGACCTCGATTGGATCTGCTAACTCATAGTTGCGATGGAAGACAGCATTTGCTAAAGCTTCTTCAATCGCATCATACGGATAGTTTATGCACCTGTCTGATTTCTCACGGTCTTTGTGCTTAATAACCTTGGTTTTTATAATTTTGTTATTGATATAGGCCAACACATCCGTAAGTTGTTTTTGAATTGTACCTTCAAATGTTTTTTCTGTAAATGGTTGTGTTAATCCATCTGGAAACTCTACTAAATCAATTATAGCACCTTTGAAGTAGTCTTGTGTTTTCTTTGAAAACAACAAAAGACCAATATTCTTAGGAAATAAATGTTCGTGAGCTCCTTGTGATAAATTCATGCGTTCAGCCAAATCTTGAACCGACATATTTTCACTTTCAGCGTACAACTTGCTTTGAATCTCTTCTAAGTGCTCTCGCATCAAAGACTTACTGAGGTCGGCAACTGATAGTCGAAGTAACTATTTCCCGCCTCGGTTGTGATTCGCTTTCAATTTGTATTTTTAGGCCTATAAGCGACAACAAATAAATAATGGCAAAAGTAGGAAGACCAGTTGTGATTCGCTTTCAATTTGTATTTTTAGGCCTATAAGCGACAACAAACGCGTTGTAATATGCTTATTACAATGTGTTGTGATTCGCTTTCAATTTGTATTTTTAGGCCTATAAGCGACAACTTTATAGTAACACCAATAGAACCGAAATGAGTTGTGATTCGCTTTCAATTTGTATTTTTAGGTCTATAAGCGACAACTTGTGCGGTCATCATGAGCCATAACGAGCAGTTGTGATTCGCTTTCAATTTGTATTTTTAGGTCTATAAGCGACATCCGATGTATGTCTGACTCAAAATTAGTGAGGTTGTGATTCGCTTTCAATTTGTATTTTTAGGTCTATAAGCGACATCTATACCAATCATTGTAGAACCGCTTGTATAGTTGTGATTCGCTTTCAATTTGTATTTTTAGGTCTATAAGCGACATCAAGCCGCGCGGCTTTAAGCATTATGAACCAGTTGTGATTCGCTTTCAATTTGTATTTTTAGGTCTATAAGCGACATCAATGGTGTTAATTATAATTCCGATTTCATGTTGTGATTCGCTTTCAATTTGTATTTTTAGGTCTATAAGCGACATCAACGATGAAGACCTAAGGAAGCAGATACAGTTGTGATTCGCTTTCAATTTGTATTTTTAGGTCTATAAGCGACATCCGCATTGGATAAGGTAATTTAATAGTGGTTGTTGTGATTCGCTTTCAATTTGTATTTTTAGGTCTATAAGCGACATCCAACCTTACATAAATAGCGTAAGACCTTATGTTGTGATTCGCTTTCAATTTGTATTTTTAGGTCTATAAGCGACATCTTTGACGAGCAACGCTAAATAAAGCTTTTAGTTGTGATTCGCTTTCAATTTGTATTTTTAGGTCTATAAGCGACATCTTCCGTCTATTATATATTCTTTATAATCTGTTGTGATTCGCTTTCAATTTGTATTTTTAGGTCTATAAGCGACATCAGTACTGGCAGTTTTAGTTTTTTTCTGTTAGTTGTGATTCGCTTTCAATTTGTATTTTTAGGTCTATAAGCGACATCGATGGTGTCTGTTGAGAACAGCAAGGACCAGTTGTGATTCGCTTTCAATTTGTATTTTTAGGTCTATAAGCGACATCTTGAAATCTAATCGGAAAGGGCATAGGATCGTTGTGATTCGCTTTCAATTTGTATTTTTAGGTCTATAAGCGACATCGCTTTTTTTATATTTACAAAAAAAAAGTTAGTTGTGATTCGCTTTCAATTTGTATTTTTAGGTCTATAAGCGACATCTACTTGGAATGGAGTTGCCATTGCAGATAAGTTGTGATTCGCTTTCAATTTGTATTTTTAGGTCTATAAGCGACATCCAAAAGTGGTTTTGTGCTTAATTCTACTCAGTTGTGATTCGCTTTCAATTTGTATTTTTAGGTCTATAAGCGACATCCATCGTACTCACTATTCATCAAATCAATGAGTTGTGATTCGCTTTCAATTTGTATTTTTAGGTCTATAAGCGACATCTTTACGCTATGAAAAGAAGTTCACCAGGACGTTGTGATTCGCTTTCAATTTGTATTTTTAGGTCTATAAGCGACATCCTTCCAGGGTTGTAGGAGAAAATCCGGCCAGGTTGTGATTCGCTTTCAATTTGTATTTTTAGGTCTATAAGCGACATCCGCGTCGCTTATAACCTAATAGGAGTAAAGGTTGTGGGTTGTTTTGTAGAAAAAAAATAATCCGGTAAAGGAGTTGGTGGCGTGCGCCAAATGAGATATTAAAACAATTCTAATTGTTGTGGCACAGGTGTTGGGTCAGCTTGTTTTACACCATGAAAAATTTCCATTCTAGCAAATTGTTTGTCTGTAATAGAAAAAATTCCAACTTTTCCTTTTTCAGGAAGTAAAGATTTTACTCTTTTGGTATGGACA
>Ga0114968_10001756_pt1 | contig 16708 bp, 7 predicted proteins | sample M_130807_EF_Meta_FD_87020 | JGI IMG/M metagenome (GOLD analysis project Ga0114968, IMG submission 87020) | Freshwater microbial communities from Lake Montjoie, Canada to study carbon cycling - M_130807_EF_MetaG | ecosystem: Environmental > Aquatic > Freshwater > Lake | place: Lake Montjoie...
AAGACTAATGAGTCCTAGCTTTGGTTATATCGTTTGGGATTTACTGTTTGATCCACTTACAGAAGAAGTTAAATTGGCTCTTGAAGACGACACTATTAGAATTGTTAGTAAAGATCCGCGCTTTCAATTGTTACAAATACTAGTAACAGACAGTCCAGATGAAAGCAAAATTGAATTAAATCTAAGATTATATTATGTTCCGACTGCTTCGGAAACAGAATTAGCCGCAAGTTTTTCTAGAAATCTAAGCGAGCAAAGAATACAGGAATAAAAAATGTCAGCATCTATAAGGCAAGAAAATTTATACGGGGCAGAGGATTGGAGACTAGTTTACACTAGCTTTAAGAATGCCGAATTTCAAAGCTATGACTTTGATACATTGCGTAGTGCAATGATTGAATATCTACAATTAAACTATCCAGAAGAATACAACGATTACATTCAAAGCAGTGAATTTGTTGCGCTGGTAGACTTAGTAGCGTTTGTGGGACAAAATTTAAGTTTCCGCATGGATTTAAATGCCCGTGAAAATATTTTAGACACTGCCGAGAAACGTGAAAGTGTATTACGTATTGCACGTATGCTTAGTTATAAGCCAAAGCGTGTGCGCCCTGCTGAAGGATTATTACAAGTTACAGCGGTTAGAACAACAGAACAGATCATCGACAGCGTTGGCGATAACTTGTCTAATCAATTAGTTATATGGGGTGCCGATCCCAGCGAATTGGACTACGAACGTTTTATTAAGATTGTAGACAGCGCATTGAACACTACAAATAAATTTGGAACTCCTGTACAGAAAGTTATTAATAATGCCAGCGGCGACAAATTTGAAATCTATCAGTTTAACAACGTTAACAGGAAAACTGAATACAGCGTTCCTGCATACATCAATAATTTAAATGTTAACTTTGATTTATTACCGGTACAACTAAGCAACGACGGTATCATTGAACAAATAACTCCCAATGAAAGTACAGCATTTACATTATTATATAGAAATGATGGTAAAGGTACTGGCAGTATTCGTACTGGCTTTTTTGCTTTGACCAAGCAAGGTAATCAACAAAGTCAATTATTTAGATTTGATGCACCTAAGGCTAATGCAGTCATCGATTTATATGCAACTGCAAATATCAGTGAAGATGATTTCTATGTTCAAACATTAGACACACAGGGTAACGTTGTTAAAAACTGGACACGAGTTGGAGCCATTGATTCCAGCAATCTAGTTGTTAATCAATACGGCAACTCTAACAAAGACTTGTTTGAAGTAATATACAGTGATGCTGATATTACCAGCATTAAGTTTGGCGACGGCTTATTCAGTAACAGCGCCGAAGGTATTATTCGAGTATGGTACAGAATTGCAGAAAATAATTTTCTAAAAGTAAAATCTGGCGACATATCCAATAAGATTGTAGAGCTTGATTATATTAATGCCGCAGGAGAATCTCATACCCTAGAACTTACTTTAAAACTTCAAGAAAGCATGACCACTGGTATACCTGGTGAAAATGTTGACGAAATTAAAATCAATGCACCCGAAGCATTCTACAGTAAAAATCGCATGGTCACAGGCGACGACTATGCAGGATTGTTGCCTACGTTAAACAATAACACATTGTTGCTCAAAGCAGAAAACAGAACATTTGCAGGCTACAGTAGATACACAGACTTAAATGATCCAACGGGCAAGAGTAGATCTCTAGTAGAGTTTGCCGATGACGGATACATGTATTATGACGAAGGCATTAGAACAGTATTAGTGTCTGACAAAGCCGGGATTCGTCCTATAGACTTTATTGAAGAATATTTAGAAACAAAACTTAATAATATTAGCTTACTTAATTTTTACTATGGTAAATTAGATCTTAAAGATTCTGACAGCACTTCAAAATTTAAATTAGTAGATGTAACAGGCAAACAATATAAATGGAATCCTGCCTACATCGACTCTTCGAGTTCAAATGGTTACATCACTAGTAAGAATGTAGACAATACAGATGTACCTGCCCGCTTAGGTTTTACTACCTGGGGAGATTTAAGATCCGTTAGACCAGGCAGTTTATTAAACATAGAAGTTAACGGCTCAACATCATGGGTTATTGTTAATGATATTAAAGGCAATGGACTAGGTCAAGAAGATGACACTGGCAATTACACAGGACTGTTAGTCAATGGCCATGGCACAGTTGAAATCAACAAGGCCATACGTTCTACTGCTACATTAAAATACATTGTACCTGCGTTCCCTAGAACCTTTGATGAGAATACTCGAGCTACTATTACAGAGTATCTTTCTAGGCCAAATCCAACCCCATTTGCACTAGTGTTAGATCATACCTTGCCAAAATGGACAGTTGTAGATACTACACAGCTTCTTAAGGAACTTGACACAAAAGGTGAATGGGATAGTTCGGATATAACTAAGTCTTGGTTATTTTATTTAGAAAGAAGTGAATCCGGTTGGATTATCAATTACAGAATATTAGACTATGTTTTTGGCAGCGATAGTTTAATGCGTTTTTATAACATCAACTTTGCAAGCACACAAGATCCTAACTTTAAAACAATCGGTACTGATAAAATTTCTGTGATTACAATGTCCGGTAATAAATTAGTACCTCAGGCATCCTATACAGTCACAGGATATTATAACTATAAAGATGGATACACAGATAATAGTAAAGTAAAAATAACTCCATTAGACATAGACAATAACTTGTTGCCCGATGATCCTAATCACTTTATTAAAGTAGTAGGCAACGACTTAATAGGTTTAAAAAATATAGAAGAAGATGAATTTACATACCTAGTGCCTACTAATGCCGACGATGATGCAGCCGTGGCCACCGTGCCAGGTACTACAGGTTTGTCGTTTAAGTGGGAACATGACACTTATATTGATCAAACATTAAATCCATCATTGACGAACATCATCGATGTTTATATTCTTACTAAGAGCTATAACGAAGATTTTATGGTATGGAAGAATAAAGGAGCCACAGGCCTAATGCCAGAAACTCCAACCAGCGAAGAACTAAAAAGAGAATTTAAAAATTTAGAAGACTATAAAATGGCCACAGACGAAGTTGTGTTCCATCCTGTTGCTTTTAAAACTTTGTTTGGATCAAGTGCAGACGAAAACTTACAAGCACAATTTAAAGTAATTAAATATGCAAAGAGTAAGATAACAGACAACGAGTTAAAGAGTAAAGTGTTGTCTGCTATAGATAGTTTCTTTGCCATCGGCAACTTTGATTTCGGGGAAACATTCTACTTCACTGAACTAGCGGCATACATTCACGCCAAGTTAAAAACAGATATCAACAGCGTGGTTATTGTTCCAGTTAGTTCAACAAGTACATTTGGAACATTATTCCAAATTACACCAAACAAGAACGAACTATTAACAAGCACAGCAACAGTTAATGATATTGTTGTTATTAAAGAAATCACTGACCAAAACATCAGGAAAGCATAATGAGTAAAATTAGTAATATACCAGGCGAAGAATCACCAAAGTCAGTAAAAACTGAAAATTTATTGCCTGCTGTTTTTAGAACCAGCATTAATAAAAAGATGCTAGATAGTTCTTTGAACCTAATGGCGTCAAAGGGTAAAATGCAACCTTTTTACGAAAGCTATGGTCTACAAAACGCATCTGATGTTACAGGTAAATTTTTAACAAACTCTTCGTCGCCAACTAGAAATGAAAATCAAACTAACTTAGCAATAAACTATTACGATGCTAATGCAGAATATCAAGGTAAGTTTTCATATATTGACATTGAAAATTATTTTCGTGTCCAAGGCCTGCCTTTAAAAGATGGCGTTGATTTAGATCAAGAAGTTAAATCGTTACAACTACCACTAAGCCCTATACGAACTACAGACTATGGTTTATATTATTGGTTGCCCAAGGGCTTACCTCCTTTTAGAATACATGTAGAAGAACGAGATACAGCAACACCAAGATTATCGGTGGCAGACAATGTTATCGGTAAGCCTTTTGCCATAGTCACAGATGATGTGTCGGGTAAAACTATATCTCTAGGATTATATCACCGTGTGTTTTTCACAGGTTCTGTCGACGAAGAATATAAAAGTCCGGATCTTGAAGAGCCTGTTGTTTATATAGTTCTTGGAGTAGGTTCAACTATATCATTGGTCAAAGAATCTATTTTTGAAAAGAGAACAAATACTACTGAACAAGTTAAAATACCATGGGATGAAGACAGTGGTGTTCCATTTTATATGGGCAAAGAATGGTCGGCAAGTCCATGGGACAGTAATCGTTTATTAAATTTAAATCCAGAATATCTAGTAACTGAAAAATATGATTTTAAACAAACACCGTGGAGTATAATCAATAACTGGTATCATATTTCTAGAATTAGGGAAGTCTGCGATTTCTATGACTTAAACATAGAAGACTATGCCAACGAACATACTCGTGCTAAACGTCCTATTATTCAATTAAAGAACACAGTTAAATTGTTTAACTGGCCAACTAGTAGACTCTGTGAAGTGGATACCGTATTGCCAGGCTTACCTTCAAAATATGCAGGTAAGCTAATAGACACCCTGGAAGACAAATATGGTTATGTGATTAAACCTGGCAAACTAGTAGCATTTACCGGTACTGCAACTATTTACAGAATGGTTCCCGACGATGGGAAATCTACATGGACGGCCACTAATTTTGTGGGTACCGAAGGAGCAGGTGTGTTTATCGTAGGTACACCTGCATTAAGATATTATAATTTCATTTGTAAAAACAACAAATGGCAACCAGCACAGAATAAAACAATGCCCAATCAATGTCCGTTGATTGAACTCTACGACGAAAACGGTGTAAGCCTGGCCAAAGAAACAGTTTATCCAAATTCACGATTCGCCGGAGCAAAAGTCTTAGATTTTAAATCAGGGCCAACCTACGATCCAATTCTTAAAAGAAGTGTACAACTCAGCGACATTGAATTTGACGCATTACCTAAGGTGTCGGATGTATTATTATCGGGACCTAATCAGATACAACTATGCACTGACATTGATACACAATGGGTCTATGACTTAGATGTAAATGAAAAAACAACAACCGGTATTAATTATTATAGATCTATAAACACGTTAAGTTCTTTTTGGAATCAACGTTCTGGCCTAGACCTTACCATGCCGGAACAAATTATAGACTACACTGAAGATTCTGATTTAACATTTGCCGAAGAAATAGTAGCACCTGTTGATGGATTTAATACTATCCATGCATTTGAAAATGAACATGGAGATATTAACTTTTATTTCTATTTAGACAATTACGGAATGGTGCCTTATACTTCTCGACGAGAATCGGCGTTAAAGGAAATAATATTGCCTATTATTTCCAGCGACTTGTATTCTGAGTACAAAATTCACTGTCATAATCTATCGTCGGCATTTACTTTATATGAAAACAAAGTAATAGATGGCTATAGCAGACCTGTGTTATTGGCAGAACCGATTGTACAAAACAACGGCATTAAAAACGGAATAATCACAGTTAGCCTAGACCGGACTTATCTAGATTCTAACTTAGTTGTTTATCCCAATCCTATTAGCAGTGACAACACTAAGTTTTTATGGTTGTATAAAAACACCTGGCGAGTTGCTATTACTCGTTCAATAGAAAAATTTAAATTTATTACTAACTCTTTTTTAAGAGATAGAACAGTGCCTTTGTACGCTGACTACGATTATAGAAACGCAACTAACTCATTGACTACTAGCGGCTTTAACACATTTGAAGCCACCGATTCATTGAATAAGAAAGCATCTACCGGAGACAAGATTGTTGTTGAATCTCCAAGTAGACTAACACAGAAAAAAACTGCACCATATGCTTTAACTAGTAACCCAGGCAATGAGCTATTATCTACTGTAGATTATTATAGTATATACCAACATTTAACTTTTGAACAAAGTACTGCTCCTAACTCTAGAGAATTCGTAGACCCTAATAATAAAAATATTTTTAACTTAAACAATCAATTAGGTTCAGGTACTATACACAAACACAATCAACCAATTGGCTTGTTTGGTTTATTGGCCGCCAACACTGAACTTGATTTAATAGATACTATAACTCGTCAGGCAAAACACTACGACACATTCATGTCTAGATTTAGAGCCGAGTTAACTCAGATAGTCAACAAAGCAGGAGATATATCTGCAAACAACTATCAGAATATTTTATCTCTAGCATTAGACACAATATATGTCAACCAAACTGAAAATAACTTTTGGTATCACAGTAATATGATAGGTTGGGGAGTTGATTATAGAGAAACAACTCGATTACTTGACACAACAACTTTTGTTTTTGCAGATCCAATACAGTCGATTCCACAGGATGCAGGCAAAGAATACATTACTCACGTACTATGCAACGGCATACACTTACAACGAGGTGTAGACTATTGGTATACTAGTAATATTGCAGACTACTACACTGGTATAGAATTTTCCAACAACATAGTTGGAAAAACTATAGTAATAAGACAATGGCCTATTAGCTTTGCTAGCAGAATTCCAAGTAGCTTGGCAAAAATTGGTCTAGCACCCTTGTACATGCCTGAAATTTATTTAGATACAACTTATAGCGGCGAAGCATACTTCTTAGTAAGGCACGATGGTACTCGATACTATCTAGCAGAAGGTGTTGACGCAGATCTAAGACCTAGGAACATTGTTGACGCATTATTCTATGAATATGAAAAAATGGTATTCAGTAGCATATCATATGCCGTTGAAAAATTAGACCACAGCCAATTCTTACAACGTAAACCTGGATACTTTAGACAAACTAAGCAGTCATTCAGTGATGTGCAAAATTTTAAAAATACCAGTTTGATATCTTGGCAAATAGAAAACAGCATTTATGTCCTAGCCAATGACACATATGATGCATCAAATGGTTTTACCTACCGCTATCAAACAGATGCAGGCATTAGCGGATCATGGAGAGCTATCTACAAATATTTCTATGACACCGATCGTCCTCATACACATCCATGGGAAATGTTAGGACGCACATTAAAGCCTAGTAACTGGGATAGTTTATACAGCTGGACAGACATTGAAAAAAGAACTGCCTTAATTAATGCTATTCTAACAGGACGTTATGATTCTAAGCAATATGCGTACCTTAGCCGTTTTGTTGAAGATGAAGAAAATATTTTCCCTGTGACCTTAGACGGCGAATTATTAGCGCCTATCGATGTTCCATGGTTAGCAGAAAAAATTTCCAATGTTGACTTTGACAGTGATTTTGCCGCAGGTGAATTAAGTCCTCAAGAATTTATGTTCAAGTCAACTCAACGTGGTGTGGCCACAGAAGTTACAGCAACATACTTGTTAGATGCTTTAAAGTTTGTCAACGAGCTTTGGAGACCGGGTAGCGTTAAAACTAATAGTTTCGGCATTAAGACTTCTAGTCTTACTAATTATAGCTGGAACACTGGCACTATAGATACCGTATATCACAGATCCACTGATGATTGTTTTACTTCGGGTATAGAAGCATTGCTGGCTGAACATTACACATTACAGAATAAAGACTTTTATGCAGATATCGTAGAAAAATCTAATAATCAAAAGGTTGTCAAAGAAATACTATTAGGTGGATTTACTAACAAAAATAATGTTCGCATACAAAGTACCAGCATTAACAGTCAGCGTTCTGCATTGTATATTCCCGAAGAGAACTACGCAGTTAGAACAATTAAACATTACACTGACAACGAATATTTTTACAGCGGCCTAAGATTAATATGGACAGGTCGCGGCTGGATGATCTATGGCTTTGTCACAGAAAATCCTTACTTCTCTGCCTACAAACCAAACCCTGTTAGTTTGATATCAAACTTTGTCATCGGTACGTTTACATACAAAGACAAACAGACATATAATAAAACAGTGGTTACATATCCTTATGGCTATGAATTTACAGACAAACAAGAATTGTATGATTTCATCAAGGGCTATGGATTCTATTTAGAAGATCAAGGATTTATCTTTGATCAAGTTGAAACAGACGATTTGAAGAATTGGCAACTCAGTGCCAAGCAATTTGCCTTCTGGGCGGCTGATCCTTTATTGCCAGGAAACTATATCGACTTGAATCCTGCGGCTGATTCTATTCGAGTTAATCTAGGATTTGGCCAGTTAGACAATTTAACAGGCAATGATCACTTACCTGGGTTATGCGTTACAAGAAACAACAAACCATTGTTTAGCAAAGATTTGATTGTGACCAGAGACACGATAACAGAAATAAAAACCAAGGACGCCAGCAATCCAATATACGGCATTAAATTTACAACTAGTTCATATGAAACAGTGATCCACTTAGATGGAAAAAGTATTTTCAATGACATATATTTTATAGCCAATCAACGCTTGTCGCAGAGACGTTTCTTATTGACAGGCAAAAAGACCACTGGCTGGAATGGTAGATTATATGCTCCTGGTTACTATTTCTATGACAACGAACTCTATGTTAACTTGGATAATATTGCTGACCAGGGAAGAAATTTATTGTCTATAGAAGATACAACTCTAGACAGAACATTGATAGAAGCTGCCAGAAGTCAATTTGGCTTGGATAAAAACCCTGAACTACGAGAATTATTCTTAACAGAAGAAAGTGAATTACAATTTAAAAATACTATACCTTTTGTCAAAGGTACTAAACAAGTATTCACAAGCTTAGAACCACTGACACACTCAAACACCAGCAGTACTATTCCATACCAAGAATACTTGGTAAAAATGGGGGACTTTGGTAATACTAAGAACATCGAGTTTTATGAATTCCAACTTAGACAGCGAGATTATAATTCTAAGAAACAAATAGTAAATTTTAACATAGATAGTTTATATGTTGATTCGCAGGTACATAATGTAGCTAAAAAGGATTGGGTATCCACACCTGAATTAGATACCAGACTAGAGTTTACCACAGTGGGCAGACAATCTAGGTTAACAACTACTGGACCCATAGCCCAAGGCGATACAAACTACAGTTTACAAACTCTAGATGACATTGATTTGCTATATCAAGAGTTTAAGCCATTATGGTCTATTCCTAATTTTGACAGCGCAGAATCTTATGCTGTGGGTAGTCTAGTTCGACTAGCAGATCCTAGTGTTGGTAGCAATTTGCGCGGCCGAGTATTTGTATTTAAAAGCAGCCAAGGTCCTAAGGCATTGTCCTTACAGTTAGAATACATGCAGCCTATTAACGAGCCGTATTTGCCTAACTTCTTTATTAATACATATCCGGTTAAAAATACTGCATTATCTAATAGCAACAGCAAAGTCTATACACCAGCTAGCTGGCAAGTATTACAGACCATGGACACAAATCTTGTAATCAAGGAATGTTGCCCAGGCCTAGATGATGATAGTAAAGTATTAATTGAAACGCTGGATAATCACTACATGAAAACAGGTGACAAAGTGTTGGTAATCAACACAGATACATCTTGGGGTAGTGTAAATGGAATCTGGACAGTAGAATATGCCACTGATAAATCGTTCTATATTCCTACTAGGCTAGTAGATAAAATCGCACAAGGTAAACTATTTACTTTCAAACCTGCTAGATTTGAAAAGCCTGCAGACTTTAATCTAACTTTACAGGGAAAATTTGGTTATGCATGGAAAAATAAATTATCAACAGTTGAAAGTAGTATGGGCCCAAGCTCATTGGATAACTTGCCTAGAACAATAACTGGTTATTCTAAGGTTAGACCATTGGCCATTGTTGACCAGGCTATAACGCAAGGATCCGGAGAATACGAACCAGCAACATCATGGGATACTGGTGGTTATGCTTCTTACAATATTATAAGATCTGCTACAGGTGTAGTTACTACTTCTTTGGTTAAAACAGAAGAACTACCGGTTATAGCCGGAGATATCGAACACGTTATAATATATGATCATAGTACAAAACAAACAGTGGCAAAAATAGAATTATTCGATCCTGCTAGACTGGTATTGCCTAAAGTATTCCTAGACGAAGTAGATTCTATTATGCGTGTAGATCCTGCTAGATATAATAGAACTAGCAGTCAGTTCAAAGCAGTCTACGGTAGCACAGCATGGTACGAAGACAAAGTTGGTACACGTTGGTGGGATACCAGTGCAGTTAAGTTTACAGACTATAAAATTGGCAATGCTATAGAGCGTTCATTAAAGTGGGGCGCAACTACACAGGGATCAACGGTTGATATCTATGAATGGACTAAGAGTCCGGTCCACCCAGCACAATGGGCAGACCTGGTTAAGAACAATGCAGAAGTATACGGCTTCGTAATGGCCACAGGTTCTGTGTATACTGAAACTATTAATGGCTCACCTGTATACAGTTGGACTGAGGAAGAAGATTATGTCAGTGGAAAGACTATAAAAGTTTATTATTTCTGGGTTAAGAACAAAGGAACTGTTAATGTTAATTCTAATAGAAAATTAAGTACATTGCAAGTATCAAAGTCGATATTGAACCCTAGCGCCGCAGGTATACCATGGTGTACTCCATTGACCAAAGATACAATGTTATTAGTTGGTTTAGATCATTTGTTGACAGAAACTACAGTTGTGCAGGTTAAGAAAAAAGTTGCAGGATCAAGAAAACACCAGCAATGGATGTTTATCGCAGACTACAATGCTTCGCAGACAATTCCAGAATACTTGCATATTCGACTGCGAGACAGTCTTGCCAGTGCAATTTTTGATCCGATACATTACCAACGCCCTGGTAGTAATGTCATTGAACTCTTGTACAAAGAACGACAAGTACCAGATAGAAGACTGCATCCTTTTAATAGACTAGGCAATCAAGTAAGACCGTTTACACAGTCATGGTTTGTGGACTTATATGAAGCTAGACGTACATTAATCAAAGAAGCAAATTTAATGTTAAAGAACATCGACTTAGTTAGTGCTGTCGCAGGCTGGAACAAGCACTTAAACGATGCAGTAAAAATTGGCGACAGCGATGAAACAGTGGATGTCACAGATGCTTGGCAGTATGTTGATTTTGAAAGCACAGACTATGACGCTACTAAATCCATCAATGTTGCTGTAGACAGCGATATTAGAGCAGCCATTGAGTCTACATTATTACCAGTGGGATCATATATCAAAGTTGTAGATGCTTTACTAAGAACTGAAGTTGTCTATGAAGTCTTAGACGATAATGGTATTAAGCCTGTGTGGCGCAAGAATGGAACTATTGCATTCATTGAATTATCTAAATCAACTTATTATAAGAGAACATGGGACGGAGCTCCGTGGGATTACTACCCATGGGACGATAATTTAAGTTTGATATTCTACAGCATAATGGAAGCATTACGCAGAGATATTTTTGTAGTAGAACATCAATATTATTATAATAAACTAATGTGTATTATGTTTAGACAAGTATTGTCTGAACAACTATATGTTGATTGGCTGACCAAAGCAAGTACAATACAGCCTTATAATTTATTGGGCGCAGATTTAGAACAAAAATCACAGCTAGAAAGAGACAGCTCAAGTACTCTGATCAATTACTTTAAGAATGTAAAAAGTTACAGAGACAAGCTTCGCGACAGTGTAATATTAAAAGAATTACAAGATCCGTTAAACGGACAAATAACAGACAGTAACTTAAAAAATATCACTATGTACTACAATAGACATAGTCTAGGTGATGACATCGAAGTAACTAATATCCAAGGACTTGAATTCGTCCATGTTGGCTGGGATGACGAGGATGTATCATGGGATAGTCCGATGAAACCATGGAATACCTCATTCTGGGATCCGAGTGCTAATGCCAATGATATTTTCTTAGAAAAAATATACAAAGGATTATCCGGGGTGCCTGCAGAAATACTTGCAGAAGAAATCTCCGGTGTAACCTACGGCAAATATAATTCTAAGATCAATCAGGGACAGGAATTAATAAACTGTCATATAGGAGAAACAAGTTTGTTGGTTAACATTAATCATTACTTTAACAGCATAGATCGAGCCGTTGATGTTAGAGCATTCTACAACAATATGGCCGTGGGTTATGTTATGATGTTGGATGAAAAATCTGTTACACTAGCAGAAGATGTTACATTGTCAACAACAACAATTTCATTGCCCGCAGAAGAATTAGCTAAACTTCCAGAAGCTACACTAGACACACCTAGTGCTATATGGATTAACAACGAACGAATACTGTATTTTGTTAAAACTGACACAGGTATCACTAAATTAATTAGAGGATCTGCTGGTACAAGTATTATAGATCATACAGCTGGTACCAAAGTTTATCCAGAAACAAGAGAAACAAGATTGCCGTTTAACAAAGATTTTGGCAACAGTTATACTTCAGGTCCGTTCTTCAGTGACAGCAGAGAATCATTAGATTCTAGCTCTAATGCTGTGTCTGTGATACTTAAAAACAATGCGAGATAATTAAATATGCAGTTAAATAACATGATAAATATGATTGGAGAATACAATGATTGACCAAGCAAACATAAGCATAGATGGATTTGTAAAAATCTGGGACCCAGAAAATAAAGAAATCTTTATTGAAAAGCACAACGCCATCAATAAAGAAGTAGCCAGTTACGTGATCGCACGTATGCTACAATCAAACACCAATCAATTCATCAGCGAAATGCATTTTGGTAATGGCGGTACTATTGTTGATACGACTAGTAACATCACTTACAAGGATGTTGAATTAAACTTAGAAAGCGGCTTTAGTGCCAGCTTGTTTAATCCGACGTATTTTAAGGTAGTGGATATATCTGATTTAGAAAACAACGATGATGTCACTAAAAACAAAGTCGATATCAATCACATCAACGGACTGCATTACACTGACGTAATCATAACATGTACATTATCCACAGATCAGCCCAAAGCGGATGATGTAGGTAACCTAGTAGAACAAACACAGGACGCCTATGATAACGGTGAGTTGACGGGAAATTTTGTATTCAATGAATTAGGCCTTAAAGTCAAAGGAGAGACTGGACTTAACACAGGATTGTTGTTTAGTCATATTGTATTTCACCCAGTACAGAAGTCTGCAAACAGAACGATTCAAGTCGTTTATACTTTGAGAATAAGGATTGCGTAAGACGCAAAAAAGGTAAATATAATAAACACAAAGGATTTGCGTAAAATGGCATATGATGTAAATTTATCAGACGGTTCTAGACTAACCTTAATCGCCGATAGAACACTGGATACTTCAAGCAGTATCAAACTACTAGGAAGAAACTATCCTGGCTACGGCGAAATTATGGCTGAAAATATGGTTCAAATGTTAGAGCACTTTGCTAACAGAACCCCGCCTGAAAACCCAATACGCGGCCAAATTTGGTACAATACAGTTACAGACACTTTATTTGTATACGATGGCGACAATTGGTCTTATGCAGGCGGTGCAGGTAATGATGTTGCTACAGCTATCGATTGCACACCTATTGAAGACCAGCAAGGTGCATTGCACCCTGCTATTAGATTTAAAGTAGCTGGTAAGCCAGTTACAATTATGAGCCAAGATGCAGTAACTTACGTACCTAAAAACGCACAGTTACGCACAAACTTCCCTACCATTGGCCCTGGTATTAACATGAATGTTGCCGACGGTAATGATGGAAAACTAAGCCAGTTTAAATTAAGAGGCCGAGCAATAGAAGCAGAATTTGCTGACTTGGCAGAAATTTATCAGTCTGACATGCCACTTGCACCTGGCGACCTTGTAAAAATTGGCGGAGAAAAAGAAATTACTAAAAACGATGAGCCATTTGGTACTAACGTTTTTGGTGTTGTTTCAACAGCTCCTGCGTTCTTGTTAAACAGCGCAAACAAAACTAAAGAAATGTACTACCCTATTGCGTTAATTGGTCGTGTGCCAGTTAAAGTAAAAGGTAAAGTCAAGAAAGGTGATAGAATCATTGCCAGCAATGAACCTAGTATCTGTCAAGCAGTTTCTACAAAAGACATCAAGTTTGTATTACAAATTGTCGGCAGGGCATTAGAATCTAAGGACACCGACGAAGTAGGACTAGTAGAAGTTGTTGTAGGGGTAAGATAATGCCAGTAGAATCCGGCCAAAAGATCACGGCGGCTGATTGGAACGTCTTAACAGAACGCCTTAATAAAATTTTTGCAGACAAGGTTCCTGGTAGTACACCTACACAGGATTTGTCACGTAGAAATTTACAATCTTATGGTTGGGGACAAGTACCATCTGAACTAGTTACTAAAGGTCAAAAATTTACAGCGGCCATCGCCAATGATGTCATTGACAAAGTTAAAATCGGCGCCAAGCAAGTGGGTAGCACTTATACATTAAACAATGTAACCAAGGGTCAAAAGATAACAGCATTATCTATTAATCAAATCAGCACAGTAATTGATGACATTGACCCAAAAAGATACATTGCCGCATCGAATCAATTAGCATTTGCATTCTTGGGTGCTACTGCAAAAACAACAGCTTGGACTCAGGAAGTAACATTTCTAGGAACATTGGCGTTTGGCAGCTACGATCGTGCAAGACATTATTTTAACTCCGGTAGCAGTATAAAATTAACTTTATCCTTGGCCAATGGCAATGCCGCTAGCAACGTTCTTAACGGACTGTACGAAAGACTTGGTACTATTAATATTTCGTTAAAAAATACCACAAGTTCTACAGCCAATACAATCAGCGAAGGTAAAGGCTTTGAAGATTTAAACACTACAAACTGGGTAAAACTAATTACACTTGACTTAGACCAAGGCGGTGGCGACTACGGTTATGGTTATGGCTATGGATATGGCTATGGAAACTGCGGCGGCTATGGATACGGATATGGTGGTTATGGATACGGCTATGGATACGGCTATGGATACGGCTATGGCGATAACTGTATTGGATCTGTTGAAATAGAAGGTAAAATCGAAAATGGTAATGTAGTACTAAAGACCATAGTAAAGACTAAATCAACTAACCAAAAAACTGGAACACATCGATTAGTTTACAATACACAAAAGGCTATAGACAAAACATCTGGTGCGGTTAATTTCAGTATTATTCCGCCTACATTCACAGGTTCTGTTTCTTAATTTAATTCTACACAACTAAATATTAACACGGTATATAATATACTACAGGCGCATCTGTAGTAACGTGGAGATATTATGGATAAAAAATTGGAAGAAGCATTGGATTTTAGCAATTTCAGATTTACTCTGAACACAAGAAAACAAAACCTAAGACTACGTATGAAAAGTATGTTGACAGTGGGTTACAATAACACAATCTTTTCGGCTAGCATTGAGTTGATTAATTTCTCAAAATTGATCATGGATTCTGGCAACGAGCAGTATGTGTTTATGGATGACAACGATAATCCTATAATGATTAAAGATGTCAAAGACTTTCATGCTAGAATACTTGGCGCATACACAGCCGCCGTCAATGAATTCTACATGGAAAATGAACAACTAAAGAAACTTAGATCAACTAAGCAACTAGCGGGGATTCAATGACCAAAAAATTTCCTCAGGGAATTTTGTTAATAGCATATAACAACAGTCAAATTGACTATGCCAAGCTGGCTATATTAGCTGCCACACAGGCTAAGAAATACATGAATGGTATTCATGTAACTTTGATGACTGACGAACCCACATTGACTCAGCTGTTTGCTAGAAATAAAAAACCGCAGATTGCTGTATTTGATCACATCATTGTGGAAAAGATCGAACACGAAGCCAATACTCGTGTGCATCATGACAGCCCGTGGAATGAATTTAGCACACAGTTTAGTAATAAGAATAAACACAGTATCTACGAAACCACACCCTACGAAAAGACATTGATGATTGACGTAGACTTTATGGTATGCAATAATTCATTTGAGCATATCTTTAATTCGAACATAGAACTGGCCATGTACAAAGACGCGATTAGTACACGAAACTACGCACCTCGTATCTGGGAACAAAAACTACACCCTAATGGCATTGACATGTGGTGGAGTACTGCTATCTTTTGGCGCAGTGACAGTGAAGAAGCTAGACTATTTTTTAATGTATGGCAACATGTCAAGGAAAACTATGACTACTATAAATTCCTGTACAAGTTCCCTGGCAAGTTATATAGAACAGACTACGCGGCCAGTATTGCTGTACACTTAATCAATGGACAGTATAAGAATTCATGGACTGCTCAACTGCCAGGAAAAGTCATGCGATATAGCGATCAAATTGACGAGCTGTGTCATGTGCATGACAACGACGATTTTATATTTTTATGCCCTGATCCCAAGGAGCCATGGAAAGTAACAACATCACGAATCGTGGGAGAAAATGTTCACATTATGAATAAGTTATCTATAATGAGACACTGGGATACATTAATGGAAAAGGCCAAAGAACAATGAAAGAAGTTTATGTTATTCACTGCGAGAACGACAATGAAGTATTGTCGGCAGAACTTTTAGTAAAAACAATAACGCACTTTGATCAGTCTAGAATGGTCATAGTAGCCACGTCTGTGGATCCGTCAAGGTTTAGCGACAGCACTAATGTTCTTTTATATTCTGATACTGGCAATCCTACGCTGAATTATTTTAAAGCTATTGTTGACGTAGACTGCGATCGTGCAATA
>Ga0114968_10001757_pt1 | contig 16708 bp, 9 predicted proteins | sample M_130807_EF_Meta_FD_87020 | JGI IMG/M metagenome (GOLD analysis project Ga0114968, IMG submission 87020) | Freshwater microbial communities from Lake Montjoie, Canada to study carbon cycling - M_130807_EF_MetaG | ecosystem: Environmental > Aquatic > Freshwater > Lake | place: Lake Montjoie...
ATGAGCGTTCCTGCCATTGGCAAAACCGAGAACCTCAAGCCGGAAAAACTCGCCATCGAAATGGGCAAGGCCCACGGCCTGCTCGCCGCGTTCGACAGCCTCTACGTCATGGTCAATGAAGACGGCAAAAACAACGGCCTCTACCGCCTGCAGGACACGAACGGTGACGACCAGTACGACAAGACCACCAAGCTGCACACCATGGCCGGCGGCGGTGAGCACGGCCTGCACAGCATGACCGTCAGCCCGGATGGCAAGCGCATCTTCGTCAACTGCGGCAACCACACCAAGCTGCCCGAAGGCCTCACGGACAGCCGCCCCGCCAAGATCTGGAGCGAAGACCACATCCTCCCGCGCATGTGGGACGCGAACGGCCACGCACGCGGCATCCTCGCCCCTGGCGGCTACATTTGCAGCATGAACCCCGATGGCAGCGGCCTGGAGCTTTTCTGCTACGGATTCCGCAATGAGTTCGACATTTGCTTCAACGACCAGGGCGAACTCTTCACCTACGATGCCGACATGGAGTGGGACATCGGCAGTCCATGGTATCGCCCCACTCGCGTGAATCATTGCGTCAGCGGTGCCGACTACGGCTGGCGCAGCGGCAGCGGCAAGTGGCCCAATTATTACCCTGACTCCCTACCCACCACGCTCGACATCGGCCCCGGCAGCCCCACGGGCGTCGTTGCTGGCACCGGCGCTAAATTCCCTGCCAAATACCAGCATGCCATCTTCATCAACGACTGGACCTACGGCACCATGTGGGCCATCAACCTGGAAGCCAAAGGCGCCAGCTACGCAGCCACCAAGGAGGAGTTCGTCTTCGGCAAACCGCTGCCTCTCACCGATCTCGTCATCCATCCTCAAGACGGTGCCATGTACTTCGCAGTGGGCGGTCGCAGAACCCAGTCCGGCGTCTATCGAGTGACCTATGTGGGCGATGAGTCCACCGCCCCCGTCAAAGCGCAGCCTCTCGGTGAAGACTTCAAACTGCGTGCCTCCCTCGAAGCCTACCACACCGGCAAGGTCGATGCCGCCAAGGCCCTCCAGGACGCCTGGAGCAAGCTTAGCCACGATGACCGCAACGTGCGCTACGCCGCTCGCGTCGCGATCGAAAAACTCCCCGTCGCCCTCTGGCAGGAAAAAGTGTTCAGTGAAACACAGCCCGTCGCCTTGATCGAAGGCATCATCGCCCTCGCGCGTGTCACCGGAGCCAAGGCCAATTCCGAAGGTGGCAAGCCCGCTGCCAAGCCAACCGGCACCTCCTCGGGGCCCATCGGCTACGTCTCTCCCGAAAACGTCGAACTCGAAGGCCGCATGCTCCTTGCCCTGGGCAAGCTGGTCGGGGCCAAGCTCACTCTGGACCAGCAGCTCGCCGCCTTGCGCGCTTTGGAGCTCATCCTCATCCGCCTTGGCAAACCAGAGGCAGACATCTGCGCCCAGATCTCCACAGCACTCGATCTCCTCTATCCCACTGAAAATGCCTTCCTGAACCGCGAGCTCTGCCAGATCCTTGTCGCCATTGATTCACCCACCGTCGTCTCCAAGACCCTCGCCTTGATGGCCACCGCCAAAGATGACTTCCAGGAAGTCGCCACCGATGCCGTTTTGAGCCGCAACGACGGCTACGCCAACGCCGCCCGCGCCGCTGCAGGCAGCCGCCCAAATGCCCAGCAGATCAGCTACATGTTTGCACTCCGCAACGCCACCGCAGGCTGGAACCCTGAGCATCGCAAAACCTTCTTCTCCTGGTTCCCCCGCGCACGCACCTGGAAGGGCGGCAACAGCTTCAAAGGCTTCATCGAAAACATCCGCAAAGACGCCCTCGCCACCTTTGTGCCAAAGGAAGAACTCGCCGCGCTCGAAGCCCTCAGCAACAAGGTCGAGGCCAGCACCTCCATCCCCAACTACGTCGCTCCCAAAGGCCCCGGCAAAAACTGGACGGTCGATGAAGTCGTGGCCCTCACCACAGGCGGACTCAAAGGCCGCAACTTCACCAATGGCGAGGCCATGTACCGCAGCACCATGTGCGCCACCTGCCACCGCTTCAACGGCGACGGCGGCAGCATCGGCCCAGATCTAACCGGTGTCGGCAACCGTTACACCCTGCGCGATCTCATGGAAAACATCGTCGATCCCAGCAAGGTCATCTCCGACCAGTACGACAGCCACGAGATCACCAAGAAGGACGGCAGCATCATCATCGGCCGCGTCGTCGTCGAGGAGAACGGCAAGGTCTTCATCATGACCAACCCCTTCGCCCCCAACGACCACATGGCCATCAACGAAAGCGACATCGCCAAAAAGGGCACCCGCAAAGTAAGCATGATGCCCCCCGGCCTCATCAACTCCCTCAATCAAAACGAACTCCTCGACCTCATCGCCTACCTCTCCAGCGGCGGCAATGCGAAGGACAAGGCGTTCGCAAAATAATCACTCAAGAAGCTCTCGTTCATGCATCGCATCCTTCTCAGCCTCCCCCTCTTCACCATTCTCGCCGCTGCCGCCGAACCTGCGAAGCCGGTTGAACCCAAAAAAGAAAAGCCCTTCACTCCCGGTGGCATCTACCGGCAGGGCGACATGGGGCGGCCTCGTCCCACGGTCATCACGCCTCCCACAGCCGCCACCGCACCAAGCGATGCCAACGTGCTGTTCGATGGCAAGGACCTCTCCAAGTTCATCCGCAAACCGCGCAAGGACGACAAGGATCAAAGCGACGTGCCCAATTGGAAGATCGAAAATGGCTACGCTGAGATCAAGCCCAAGGGCGGCGACATTGATACCAAGGACAAATTCGGCTCCTGCCAGATTCACCTCGAATGGGCCACGCCCGCCGAGGTGGTGGGCAAGAGCCAGGGCCGTGGCAACAGCGGAGTGCTCATCCATGGCTGGGGCGAGGTGCAGGTGCTCGACTCCTATGAAAACGATACCTATCCCGACGGTCAGGCCGGAGCGATCTACAACAAGTATCCCCCGCTCGTGAACGCCAGCCGCAAGCCCGGCGAATGGCAGAGCTACGACATCATCTGCGAATGCGCGACGCTGGATGACAAGGGCACTGTGATCCAGCCCGCCCGCATCACTGTCTTGCACAATGGCGTCATCGTGCAGCATGCCTCTCCGCTCGAAACCAAGCTACAGGAAGTCGGCTTTGCCCTCCAAGATCATCACAACCCAACCCGCTATCGCAACATCTGGGTGCGTCCCCTGCACCGCTACGATGAGAACGCGAAGAAGGACGAGGCGGCGAAGTGATCAACCGCCCGTCCGCGCTAAGACTGACTCTCACTTAAATTTCACGTCCACCTTGGGCAGCAGCGCCTTGATCTTGGCCTGCGTTTCCGGTGGGTAGCTCTGCGGGCGGCGGATGAGTTTCAATTCCTTGAGAAACGCAAATCCTTGCAACTGCGGCAGGCGCTCGTCCGTCAGTTCGAGCCCGCCGATTTCGAGTTGTTCGAGCTGCTTGAGGTCCGCCGCGAGTTTCAATCCTTCGTCGGTCAGCTTTTCGCAATGAGTCAACGTCACCCGTTTCAACGATGAGATGCCCTTGATGGCAGCGATGCCTTCTGGGCCATCAAGGCCGTCGCCGAGCTGCAAGTATTCGAGTGGCAGACCCACGAGATTCTTCAGAGCTGCCGCAGTGGCATTGTGCGTGCCGAGTTCAAGCCCCTTGAGCTTCTTGAGCTTCGCCAGATGCACTGCTCCTGCATCTGTGAATTTGGCGTGGGCGAGACTGATGCTTTCGAGATTGGGCAGATGGTCGCAAAGCTGTTCAATGCCCGCATCATCAATGCTGCTGCCACGGTGGCTGACTTTGATCAGCTTGGTGAATCCCTCAAATTTCGCATAGGCGCGTCCGGTCATGGCGGTGCCGACGAAAGAGAACGATTCGAGGTTCTTCAACCCAGCGAGCTTTTCCATACCCGCGTCCGTGAGCTTGCCGTTGTTGGTGAAGCGCAGCACCTTCAAATTCATGAGCTGCCCGAGCGGCGCGATCCACTCATCGTTCGCCTTGGTGGAAATCACATTCAGTGACTCCAGCGTGCTGATGTGGCCGAGATGCTCAAAGAACGCCGCGTCATACGGATCATCCTTGCGGTGATCATGCGGCCCAGTATTCGGCACAGCGAGGTCCACGAGTTTCAGGCTCTGGCCGTCCTCGGTCTTTTCGACTTTGCCTTTCGCACCTTCGACAATCTTGATGACGGCTTCGACATGAGGATCAAGGGCAAGCGCGGGAATGGCTGCGGCGAAAGACAGCAGGGTGATGAATGAGAAGGTTTGCTTCATGCAATGAACTCAAACGGTGCTCGACGTAGCTTTGTACACTTCCCCCGAATGTTCGGGGGCACTGGTTGCCGCAGAACCCAGTGGCAGTTCGGTGCCCGCCTCGCTAGGCTCCCTTCACGGTGCGTCACCTCCTCCATCCATGCTTTGGCGTTCTCCTCATGCTGTGGGGCGGGACGGCCCATGGCGAACTGACATCGTGGACTCCTGAGATGCGTGCGCTCGCAGCAGAGCGCACCGCCTTGCAGGAAAAGCTCAGCAGCATGCCAGCAGCACCGGAAGTTCAGCTCACCCAGCGCCTGGGCTGGCACAGCGAGTACTCATCGTCACAAGACAAAGCCGAATGGGTGGAGCTGAATCTGGGGCAGGCGCAGCAGATTGACTCCGTGGTCCTCATCGCCCCACCACCAAACGGCGCTTCAGTCACAGCGGGCTATGGCTTCCCGCTATGCTTTTACGTCGAGCTGCTGGAGGAAGGCGAGGACAATGAGCGCACCATCATCGCCGACTACACCGACGCAGACTTTCCCAATCCCGGCCTGCTCCCCGTGGTGATCCCCGCAGGCGGACGCATGGCGCAAAAGGTGCGCATCACCGCGACTCGACTGTGCACCTCCGGCGAACGCAGCTTCTGCGCTTTGGGCGAAGTGATGCTGCTCCAAGGAAAACAAAACCTGGGCGCGCGGCTGGAGGCCATCGGCCCCGCTGCCGTGAAAGCCAGCAGCAGCCAGGGCACCCGCCCCGATTGGGGACGCATCAATCTCGTGGATGGCCACACCGTGCTCGGCCCGCCGCTCGGCACACACCGCAGCCCCACGCTCGGCTTTCGCAGTGTGCCGACGAGCGAAGGCCGCCCCTACACCAACCCATGGGTGGAAATTGATCTCGGCACCGTCAGGCCCATCGACGAGATACGCCTTTTCCCCGCGCATCCGCCGCAGTTCGCGCACAGCCACGGCTACGGCTTTCCAGTGCGCTACCAGATCGAGCTGCGCGAAGAGGACAATGACGAGCCTAGCAACCTCTCTGCACCACAATCCGGCAGCTACAATGCCCTGCCCGGAGACAATGTGGTCACGCTCGTCGGCGCGCATCGCGCACGGTATGTACGCCTGCAGGTGCTGGATCCCCACGTGAGTAATGGCTCCGTCGTGCTCGCCATGGCAGAGATGCAGATCTGGTCCGAAGGCAAAAACATCGCCACCGGCTGCGATGTGAATTCCCCCAATTCCACCGAACAAGACGGCTGGTCGCGCGCAGCCCTAGTGGATGGTTCTGCCAGCGGTGCGGACATCGTGGACTGGCCCGCATGGCTCGCGAACCTTTCTCAGCGGCGCGAGGTGGAGCACCAGCTCGGATTGATCGAGATAAAGCGTGAGCGCATCACGCAGAACTGGCAGCGTATCGTGCTGGGATTCCTCATCGGCATGGCCGTGGCAGGCGTCGTCGTTTTGCTCTTCTGGTTGCAACGTCAGCGGCGGGTCCGCCTCGAAGAGCTCGAACGCCTGCGCGAGCGCATCGCGCAGGATTTGCACGACGAGATCGGCAGCAGCCTCGGCAGCATCGCCCTCATTGCGCAGGACCTTCTCGCAGAGGGCGGCCAAAGCCCCCAGTCCCGCGAGGACCTGACCGACATCAAAGACATCGCCGCTGAAACCGTGGACGCCATGCGCGACATCACCCGCCTCATGCAGAGCGAGCGCTACGGCACCGACGACCTCCCCACCCTCCTGCGCGAAACCGCCGACCGCATGCTGCGCGGCATCCAGCACACACTGGATCTCGACGACCACGCCCAGACCCGCCGCCTCTCCGTGGACCGCCAACGCGACCTCATGCTAATGTTCAAAGAAGCCCTGCACAACATCACCCGCCACGCCGCCGCCACGGAGGTGCACATCACGCTCAAGCAGACGCACAACGACATCATCCTCACCATCCGCGACAGCGGCCACGGCTTCGACACCACCGCCAAACATACCGGCATGGGCCTCACCAATCTGCACCGCCGTGCCGCCAAACACCAAGGCTCAACGGACATCACCTCATCGCCCCAAGGCACCGTTTTAACTCTCACCCTGCCGCTGCATGCCTGATACCATCCACCTCTGGATCATCGAAGATCACAAGACCTACGGCGAGCGCCTCGTCCGGGCCTTGAACCGCCTCGACGGCATCGCCTGCACGCAGCGCTTCACCGCTTGCGAGGACGCCTTTGCCGCGCTCAACACGGAGCCTGCGCCGCAGGTGCTCCTGCTGGATGTCGGCCTGCCCGGCATGAATGGCATCGAAGGCATCACACGCCTGCGCCAGCTTGCGCCCAGCACCGCCATCGTGATCCTCACCGTGTTTGAAGAGGACGACAAAATCTTCCGCGCCATCTGCGCCGGTGCCGCCGGGTACCTCTTAAAAACGTCCAACACCGAGGACATCGCCGCCGCGATCCGCAGCGCAGCCGCAGGCGGCTCCCCCATCAATCCCCAAATCGCACGTCGCGTGCTGGAGATGTTCTCCAAGGCCAACGTGCCGCAGAAGGACTACGGCCTCACCCCGCGTGAGCTAGACATCCTCAAGCTCCTCGTCAGCGGCAGCACCATCAAGGACGCCGCCGCCCAGCTCGGCATCGGCTACTACACGGCGGATGAGTACATCCGCAGTGTTTACGTGAAGCTCCAGGTGCGCAGCCGTGGCAGCGCGATTGCGAAGGCGGTGAAGGAGGGGCTGGTGTGAGTTGGGCGCGGGTGAAGGATCGCAAATGGAAGACCCACGGCATCGATCATCACACGGTCTTCCGCGCACAAGGATGCGGGCGCGAAAAGGGATGGTAGGGAACCGCTGCGTCGGGTCCGTGATTTCGGGTCTGTAGCTCCCCAGGCGATGAAAAAGGTGCGCCGTCCCTGGGCTTTCGACAACGGAAGGCGGAGGCATTCGAAATGGGGGAGAGCGATGAGTCCGCAGTCCACGCTGGGACGAAGGATTCTACGGACGCGCACAGCGCATCCCTACCACCCCGCGCGGAGCAGGGATTGTCGGGAACCGCTTCGCTGCGTGCGACTCACCCATTGCCCCCACATCACTTCAAATACGGCCCCACCACTTCCTTCCAGATCGCATAGCCCTTCGCGTTCATGTGCAGTCCGTCGGAGACAAAGATGTCGGGCTTCGGCCTGCCATCAGCACCGAGCATGTGCGGATACACATTGATGAACTGTAGCCGCTTGTCGGTCTTCGTGTACTCCTCCACCAGACGGCTGGCCTCGATCATCTTGTCAATCAGCTTCCAGCGGCTTGGATTCGGCGCGTTCGAGATGTAGCAGATGCGGCACTCAGGCAACGCCGCATGCACCTTGGCCACGAAGGCTTTGAAATCCGCGAACACCCGCTGCGGCGTTTTCCCACCATTGATGTCATTGCCGCCAGCATACATCACCACGAGCCGCGGCTTGTATTTGATGACGGTCAGGTGCGCGTAGTTGAACGAATCAAACACCTCAGAGCCCCCAAAGCCCCGGTTCATCACCGGCAGACCGGGGAAATCCGCCTCCAGAGTCAGCCACCGGCGAATGCTGGAGCTGCCGGTGAAAACAATGGGGTGCTCAGGCAGCGCCTTTTGCGCATCCAGCTTCCCAAAGCCCAGAATCTCCTTCTGCCAGCGGATGGCCGAAGTCACCACATCGTAACCGGCCTCGCTGAAGTGCAGCTTGTCTTCCACGTAGAGTTCGGGGCGCGGCTTGCCGTCCGCACCGAGCAGCAGCGGGAAGACATCGAGGAAATCGACCCCCAGCTTCGTGCAGGAGGCGGCAATGAGGGAGTTGGCTTGCTTGACCTGCGCCACTTCGTCCCAGCGTGAGGGAGAAGGAGGGATCGAGATAAACGAGATCGCTGTTCTAGGCAGCGCCGCACGCACCTTCGTCACGAACGCCTCAAAGGATGCCAGCACTTCCTCAGGAGTCCGCCCCGCATGCAAGTCGTTGCCACCGGCATTGAGATAAACCTGCTTCGGCCGGTATTTGATGACGCAGCGATCCGCAAAATACGCCACGTCACTGAGCTGCGAGCCGCCGAAGCCGCGATTGAGCACCGGCGTTTTCTTGAACCGCTCCGGCAGCGACTGCCAGCGGCGAATGTTGGAGGCGCCAACAAATACCGTCACATCCTTCGGCGGCGCTTTGGCGGCGTCCTCGGCTTCAAAGGCCTGGATGGCTTTTTCAAAGCGTGCCGGGTCCGTCGGCTTGAGGGCGTAGGCCCAGGAGGAAGCCAGCAGTAGAAAAAGGACGGCAAAATGGCGATTATTCATGGCGGCATGGCAAACGTTGTGCGTTGTGACACTCATGCAACCTTTGCTCACAAGTTTGAAACGCAAATTTGCCCGGAAGACACCGCCCCCCCGTCATGCTCGTGCGGCCGTCCAAGACTCCACCCTCCCAGTTTCCTTCGAGAACAACGGCGAGCCCCTGACTCCCGGCGTAACGCTGCTGCGCGAAGGCACCCGGTTCGTGGTGCATTCCCGCCATGCCGTGGCCATGGACCTGTGCCTCTACGCCCCCGAGGACGCTACGCGCGAGACCGCCCGCATCCGCCTGCAGCGCGCTGAATGCGACCTGTGGCATGCCACCGTGCATGGGGTCAAGGCAGGTACGCTGTACGGCTACCGGGCCCACGGCCCGTGGCTGCCGCAAAACGCGATGCGTTTCAACGCCAAGAAGCTCATGCTCGACCCCTACGCCCGCGCCATTCATGGCACTCCCGACGAGGCCGAGCACATGCGCACCCTGCCTGACCCACGGCACTCCAATGGATGCATCGACAACGGGGCACACGCCCTGAAAAGCGTGGTGATCGACGAGTCCTTCGACTGGACCGGCGATGCCAAACCCCGTGTGCCCTGGCAGGACACCGTGATCTGTGAGCTGCATGTGAAGGGCTTCACCCAAACGCACCCGGACGTGCCAGCCAAGCTGCGCGGCACCTACGCGGGTCTCGCACATCCCGCCGTCACCTCCTATCTGCGTGATCTCGGCATCACCAGCGTGCAGTTGCTGCCGGTGCATCAGCATCTGGATGACGGCTTTCTGCTCAGCCGAAATCTCACCAACTACTGGGGCTACAACACCATCGGCTTCTTCGCCCCCCAAAACACCTATGCCGCCTCCGCTGATCCGCAGGAGCAGGTGCGCGAGTTTAAGACCATGGTGAAGGCCATGCACGCCGCCGGCATCGAGGTCATCCTGGATGTCGTGTACAATCACACCGCCGAAGGCAATGAACAAGGCCCCTCGCTGATGTTTCGCGGCCTCGACGATCACAGCTACTACCGCCATCATTTTGGTGAGCAAGGCGCGGACTATGTCAACGTCACCGGCTGCGGCAATTCGGTCGATTCCGCCAGTCTGCCTGCCCTGCGCCTCATCCTGGACAGCCTGCGCTACTGGGTCACCGAAATGCACGTCGATGGCTTCCGCTTTGACCTGGCGGTGACCGTGGCGCGGGATGAAAAGGACGGGTTCAACCGCCAGTCTCCCTTTCTCAGCGCCGTGGCACAGGACCCCGTGCTCTCGCGGGTCAAACTCATCGCCGAGGCCTGGGACATCTCCCGCATGGACAGCTATCAGGTGGGAAATTTCCCCGAACCCTGGCGTGAGCTGAACGGCAAGTATCGGGACACCGTGCGCAGTTGGTGGCGCGGAGACTCCGGCTGCACCGCCGAGTTCGCCAAGCGTTTCTGCGGCAGCCAGGACGTGTTTGGCTGGAACCAGCGCCCGCCCCTGGCCAGCATCAATTTCCTCACCTCACATGACGGCTTCACGCTGCTGGACTTGGTGAGTTACGAGCACAAGCATAACGAAGCCAACAACGAGGACAACCGCGACGGCGACAGCAACAACCACAGCACCAACTGCGGCGTGGAAGGCCCCACCACCGACCCCACGATTCTCCAAACACGCGGCCGGCTCCGCCGTGGCCTGATCGCCACGATGATGTGCTCCCTGGGCGTTCCGTTCCTGACCGCTGGCGACGAACGCGGCCGCACCCAGCGTGGCAACAACAACGCCTACTGCCAGGACAGCGACATCAGCTGGCTCGACTGGCATGACTGCGACGAAGAAATGCTCACCTTCACCCGGCAGATGACCGCCTTCCGCCGCAGCCATGAAGTGTTTCGGCGCAGCAGCTATTTCGATGGCAAACTCAATCCCGCCACCGGCCTGCGCGACGTCCTCTGGATCGAGAGTGATGGCACCCTGTTGCACCATGAGGAATGGCATCAGGAGTCACGCCGCTGCTTTGGCGCACTGCTGGGCGCTGAGAGTGGTTCCGCCAGCCCGCTGCTGCTGCTGTTCAACAACAGCGCCGCGCCGCAGCCTTTAACTCTTCCCGGGGACGGGAACATCCTCTGGTCCCTCGTGTTCGACACCGCTTTGAGTCCCTCCTTCCCGGCCAAGCCCTCCCCCGGATTGCCAGGCTCCCAAACATACCCGCTGCTAGGCCAGGGAATCGTGTGCCTGACCTTGGCCGCCGGAGACCGTGAGGCGCTGGAGCCGAAACTCTGAGACGGGTCGCGAATGCCGGCGGAAGGGGATCATCCTGATCCCCCATCAGGGACACTTGAGATATAGAGCGTTTCCCAAAACGGATTTCTGAAAAGCATGCGTGGCGACACTCGGCGGAGGCTTGAGGACAAGCCTCCCTACCTCGCGCCAGCCCTGCGCGGGTAGGGCTGGCTGTCCCCAGCCCGCCGCCGTCGAAGCCCATGATCTTCGAGCAAGAGACAACCCGCTAAACGGAAGTGAGTTTTGCGAACTGCTGTAACCGCACCCGCCAAGCTCGCTGCCACGAAATGGTATCAAGTATCAACCGGTATCAGATCGGTATCATTGATACCAGCGGCATCATGGTATCACGGTATCAATCCCTATATATAGGGATTGATACCGTGATACCAATCCCAAACCCCGACGGGAGAATACCAGCGGGGTTTGCCATGCAAATCCTCCCACCCCCGTTGGAAGCAGGAAGACGCACAGGATGGCAGACCACCCTCCATGCCGCCCAATGCCCTCAGGATCACCAGGATCAAAATGGGATCATTCAATCCTGTGATCCTGAACCCAGAGGAGAACTGAACCCAACGGGGGCAGAAAAAACCTTCCCGCTGATGGCCTACCCCGCTGGCATCAGGTTCATGGGTTCGAAGTGGGGTCAAAACACCTTTTGAACCCACCCCTGAAAGGAGACCCGGCGGGACAGGATATTCTGGCACTCTCATTCTGCGCGGGGCTGCTTTTGCAGATGGGTGATGCACACGAGTCAAAGACGGTCGCGGATGGAAAGGGGGAAAGCGTTGAGTCAGCAGGCGCGCTGGGACGAAGGATTCTAGGGACGCGGCACAGCGCGTCCCTACCAGCCGCTGCGGCACCTCAGGGCTGGTAGGGAACCGCTGTGTTGGGTCCGTAGTTTCGGGTCTGTCACGGCGCGGGCGCTGAAAAAGGTCCGCCGTCCTTGTCGTGGTCGATAGACGAGAACGCATCACCCACTTATTTCGAGAGGGGCTGCTTTTGATGGTTTGGGATGCGCGGCAGCATACTGAAGCTGCCCGCCTCCAGTCCCGCCTTCCGCGCGCCTTTCCCCAAGCACTAACGTGACAGCGCCGCTCAACACGACGCGCCTACGGCCCTTAAAACACGCTTTAAACCCCTGGCAGAGACCGGGCAAAAACCACCCATCCTCCACCGAATCCCCCCCTAAATATCCCGACCTCAAGTTTGCCCAATCGTTTTATGGTGTTTATAGTTTACTGGAATGCCTGCAATCCGCCTCGCCCTGCCAGCCCCCCTTCGTGCCTTGCTCGCACGCGGGGCCGGGTCGGCCATGGTTTCGGGCTTTCTGCTGGTGGCCCTGCTCACGATGGTCGGCAAGATCGTGGCCTTCGCCAAGGACGCCCTCGTTGCCAACAAACTCGGCACCGCGAGCGAATTGGACGCCTTCATGCTCGTCTTCGGCTTTTACACCTTTATCAGCTCGGTGCTGGGCGGTGGCATCCCCGAATCCTTCGTGCCCGCCTACGCCGAACTGCGCGAGCGCCGTGGCCTGCGCCGGGCCTATCGCCTTGGGATTCAGAGCGTCGCATCCCATTTCACCGCCTTGCTCATCTGCGGTGGCCTGCTGGCCCTGGCGGCTCCCTCGGTGGTCGCATGGACGACGAAAGGCTTTGAGCCTGCCAAGCAAGCGCTCGCTGTGAGCCTACTGCGCGGTCTGCTCCCCTTCCTGCTCTGCTTTGGCGTGGCCCAGCACCTCGGCGCGTGGCTGCGTGCTGGGAAGACCTTTCTGCTGGCGGCATCTGCGCCAATGCTCGTCCCCCTCGGCATCGTCATCGCACTGCTGCTCGCTGGAAATAAGGTCAATGCCTGGACGCTCGTCTCCGGCACGGTCTGGGGCGCGGTGGCGCATCTATCAGTGCTGCTGGTGGCCATCATCCGCCGCCTGCCGCGCCGCCTGAGCTGGTGGCGCTGCTCCCTGCGACATTGGGAGCCGGGGCTGCGCGTGGTGCTGAGCAATGCGGTGCCTTTTCTGATCGGCGGCGTCGCCTTTGGCAGTGCGGTCGTGGTGGATCAAACCATGGCGGCATGGCTCACCGCTGGTTCGGTGGCCGTGCTGGGATATTCGGATAAAGTCTGCGCCATCGTCCTCGCCCTCACCGCCGGGCCCGCCTCGGACGTGCTCTTCCCCCACTTCGCCGAACTCGTTGCACGCCGCGATTGGAACGGCCTGCGCAAGCGGCTCTTCGCCAGCGCCGGGATCATCGTCAGCGCCGCGCTGCCCATGACGCTGGCCATGTGCTTTTTCGCTCCCTGGATCGTACGCATCCTCTTTGAGCGCGGTGCCTTTGGCCCGCAGGACACCCAGCGTGTGGCTGAGGTGCTGCGCTATGCGGCCTTCCAGATTCCCTTCTACATTCTCGGCACCGTGGCCGCACGGATCGTCATCTCCTTGCAGGCCTCGCGCTACATGCTCTCCATCGCGTTCAGCGCCCTCTTTCTCAATGCTTCGCTCAACTGGCTCCTGATGCGCCACCTGGGTGCTGCGGGCATCGCGCTTTCCACCACCATCGTGCATTGCATCTGCGCCTTCGCCACCTGCGCCACCTGCCTGCTGGTGATCCGCCGAAAGGAGGCCGCATGAACACCGCTCCCGCAGCCCCCATGATGCCAGCATACATGCAGATAGCTGCGAAACGCCGCGAGCGTCTGGTGAAGTTTCTCCTCCTGGCTGCACTCGCGCTGCTGGTGCCCGCCATGACCAAGGCTTTGTACTGGGCGGATGGAGCGGGCGTCATTCCCTTCAAACCACGCGACTACACCCTGCTCACGCTCGCCGCCGCCGGAGTGATGTCACTGCTGAACAAGCCCAGCATCTGCCCGCCCGCTTTTTTGATGCTGATCGTGCCGCTGCTGCGCGTGCTCGATGCCGCGTTTCTGCAACGCTTCACCATCACCGCACTGGGAGATCACAGCGTGGTGGTGATGTCTCTGCTCTCCAACTTCCTCGTGACCTTCACCACCGTGCTGCTGCTTTCCACCGAGCCTTGGCGGCGTGTGGCCATGTGGGCCGCCGTTTGCACCGCCGTGCTCTCCGCCAGCTGCGTGTATTACGAATGGCTGGGCTTCCGCGCATTCACACGCATTCCTGGCCGCATGGCCGGATTTCCTGACGATCCCAACGACCCGCCGATCATCATCACGCTGATGCTCTCAGTCATCTTCACGCTGAACCCCCGCTTCTGGTGGAACGTCGTGCTCATCGGCTTTGTCGCTCCCGCCGTCGCGCTCACCCTCAGCCGCAGCGGCATGGCGGTGTTTTCCTGCCTGATGCTCTGCTACATCCTGGGGAACCTGCGCCAGCACTTCATGGGCATGCTGCTCGTGGTCGCCATCAGCGTTCCACTCGCGATCGGTGGCGTGGCGATTCTCGCCCAGACTTCTACCAAGGTCGGCATCGTGACCAACAAAGACACGACGGACCGTCTCAAGGCCATCTACGAACTCGACTTCGAGCGCATCAAATCCCCCGAACGTGGCAAAGACCTGCAGGACGGCTGGGAGGCCGCTGGCAAAAAGCCGCTCTGGGGCCATGGCACTGGGGCGGGCACCAGCATCTGGAAGCCGCACAATCAAATCGTCTCCCTCTGGATCGACATCGGCATCCCCGGCGTGCTGCTGTACATCGGTGGCCTGCTAATTCTGACCCTCCGCTGTTTCACGGTCAAGATGCGTGGCTTTTACTGCCTCGTTCCCCTTTGGCTGTTCATCCCATGCAGCCAGATTCTTGTCGAATCCCCCCACTACTGGTTCGCCGCCGCCGTCTGCTGCAATCTGGTTTTCACCGGACGCTTCCGCCTCGTTCTCTCCGCTCCTCCCAAGACGCAGGCCACTCCCCATTCCCCGCTGCCGCAGTCATGAACATCGCCTTCATCATTCGCGATCTCGGTCACGGCGGTGCCCAGCGTCAGCTCGTGCTGCTCGCGGGCGGCCTTGTTCGCGCAGGCCACGAAGTCAGCGTGCTGCATTTTTACGACGGTGCCTTTCGTGCGGAACTCGCAACCGCAGGAGTGCAGACGATCTGCATTGGCAAAAAGAGCCGCTGGGATCTCGCCGGCTTTTTCATCCGCCTCATCCAGGCAGCACGCAGCGTCCGCCCCGAGGTGCTCCACGGTTACCTCGCGGAGTCCAATCTCATGGCGCTGTTCTTGAAGCCCTTATGCGGCTTCCCGCGCGTCGTTTGGGGCGTGCGTGATTCCCAGTCAGACGCGCATCTCTGGGGCATGCTCAGCAAGGCCAGCTTCCGCCTGAACTGCCTCCTCGCCCGCTTCGCCGATCTCATCCTCTGCAACTCGCAGGCCGGGCGCGACTACTACGCCGACCGTGGTTACCCGCTCAAGAAGATGCACGTCATTCCCAACGGCATTGACACCGAACGCTTCAAGCCGCAGCCGCGCACGCCGAACGAAGTCCTCACCTTCGGTCTCGTCGGTCGCATGAATCCGATGAAGGACCACGCCACCTTCCTCGCTGCCGCAGCCCTCGATCCGCATGCGAAGTTCATCATCGTTGGTTCGGGCGATGCCGCCTACGAGCAGCAGATGCGCGACCTCGCCGCCAGACTGGGAATCGCCAATCGTGTGACCTGGCTGCCCGCGCAGCACGACATGCCCGCCGTTTATGCGAAGTTTGACTGCCTCGTGAACTCCAGCGCCTTCGGCGAAGGCTTCTCCAACGTCATCGGCGAGGCCATGGCCTGCGGCGTTCCCTGCATCGCCAGCAACGTGGGCGACAGCGCCTGGATCATCGGCGACAAAACGCAGGTCTTCCCCGTGGGCGATCACACCGCGCTCGCTCAATGCATGCTCGCCTTCCAGCCGCACAACCCGCGCCAGCGCATCGTAGATGAATTCAGCGTGGCCAAGCTCATCGAGCGCACCAGCCGCCTGCTCTCCAAAAAGGTGCTCTGGCTCACCACCGGCCTCGGCAGCGGCGGCGCAGAGATGATGCTGGTGCAGCTCATTCGCGGCCTGCCGCAGTTTCAGCACGTCGTCATCTCCCTCATCGCAGGCGGCAAGCACGCCACCGCATTGCGCGAGGCAGGCATCGAGGTCCACAGCCTCGACATGCCCGCCGGCAAACCCACGCTGAGCTCCCTCTGGCGCTTGTTAAAATTGGTCCGGCAGACCCGCGCAGATGTGATGATGGGCTGGATGTACCACGGCTGCTTCGCCGCTGTGCTCGCTCGCTTCATGCGTTTCAAACGCGTTCCCATCATCTGGAATGTGCGCCAGAGCCTCTACGATCTGAAACACGAAAAGCGCGGCTCCGCACTCGTCATCCGTGCCCTCGCCAAGCTGTCCTGGCTGCCGCAGCGCATCACCTACAACACGCAGACGGGCGCAAAGCAGCACGAATCCATCGGCTTCCGCGCCAGCAAAACGCAGCTCATTCCGAACGGCTTTGATCTCGCCAAATGGCAGCCCGGCAAACCCGTTCCCGGACGCATCGGCCGCTTTGGCCGCAATGCCCCCATGAAGGACTACGCCACCTTCATCGCCGCTGCGAAACTCATCGCGGAAAAACGCCCTGACACGCAATTCATCATCGTCGGTGCAGACACCGAAACACTCGAAGTTCCCTCCAACATCCAGCTCCTCGGCGAACGCCACGACCTGCCCGAGCTCACCGCCTCTCTCAACATCGCCGTGTCCTCTTCCGCTTTTGGCGAAGGCTTTCCGAATGTGGTCGGCGAAGCCATGGCCTGCGCCGTTCCCGTCGTCGCCACCGACATCGGCGACACCCGCTGGGTCACAGGTGAGGCCGGCCACCTCGTGCCGCCGGGCGATCCCGCTGCACTTGCCAAAGCCTGCATCGAATTG